>PVMK01123394.1_pt1 | contig 25416 bp, 32 predicted proteins | sample 1853481 | NCBI WGS metagenome assembly PVMK01 (sample SAMN08533507, study PRJNA380276) | Marine sediment metagenome, whole genome shotgun sequencing project.
GCAAGTGTGATAATTCTTGGCAGAAGACGTGAGCCATTGGACGAGGCCTCCAAGATGCTTGAAGGAATAATTTCTGAATTAAATAGTGGAGCTAGTGTTAGAATTTTCTCAGGTGTTGATGTTGCAGACGAGTCTGCAATGACTGGCATGTTTGATACTCTAAAAAATGAAAACGTTACAGTAGACTATGTTATTAACAATGCAGGAGTTTCAGGTCCAGTTACTTGTTTTCCAAATGCACCACTTGATGATTTTAAAAGCACAGTTGCAATTCATTTGACTGGAGTATTTTGGGGATCAGTGCAAGCACTAAAGGTAATGAAAGAAGGTGGAAAGATAATTACAATCTCTACATTCTTTACAGAAGAGCGACCACTTGAGCAAAGGCCATATAGATTTAGAAGTCCATACACTGCATCTCAAGGTGCAAAGAACAGACTAGCTGAGGCCATGTCATGGGAGTTAGTTGACAAAGGAATCATTCCATTGCAACAAATCCAGGACCTGTTCATTCAGATAGAATTTACAAGACAGTATATCCAAAGCTGCATCAGAATTCATGAGAGTAAGTGGCTTTGAAGATTTAACACCAGTGCAAGTTGATGCAGCAAACAAAGAACTATTACCATTACTTGGAGAAAGTGATGAAACAATAAAGCAGGGAATTACCAATGCTGCACAAAAACTATCTCAAGAAAATGGCAAAGATGCAACAAAACTAAATGAGACTCTAACTAATCTATTAAACAAGATTAAAAGTATTGCAGAAAAAGTTCAAAAAAATACTTCGCACATGATTGCTAATCAAGAATTCTTGTCCCAATCACAAGTTTCAGAAACTGTTTTGAATTTGTGTGATGATGAGATTGCAAAAATAGTTAATGGTAAAGTAATTCCAGGAGACAGAGTATTTTATCCAGTAAAGGCTCACATTGGAAATGCAACACCAGGAGTACACCAACCTGACTTTGCAGGAAAATCTATAGTCTTTACAATTGATGCTACTGATAAAACAGATGCAGATAGAGTCCAATTTTTGGCCCAACATGTAGAGAAAAATGGTGGAAAAGCTGCCTGCTTTATCTCAGAATCCACGCCTAAAGATCTGCAGGAGGCCATTAGCAGTAATTGTCACTCCCATGTGTTTGATATCAAAAACCCTGATGAGGTGACAAAGTGGCTAAACACTGCCAAAACCAATCATGGGGATATTCTAGCAGTAGTCCACATTACTGGAAAATTGCCTGAAATCTCAAAATTAACAGAATTATCAAGGGCAGAATGGGAAGGATTGGTTGAAAAATTCATTACTACTCCTGCAACTGTTGCTCAGAGAGTCTTGGAGCATTTTGTTCCAGGTGGTGGAAAAGATCCACGTCTATTCAATGATGCCACTGGCGCCATGATGATTGTTGGTCCTGATTTGCCATCAGGAAGAAAAGTATCAGGAACTCAGAGAGCTCAAGTCGAAGTATTCCGAGGAGCACTACGACCATTTACAACTACAGTAAACCAAGAGCTCAGTGACGTTCTAAAATCAAAGATTAGAATATTTTCAGTATTTCCAGGATCTGTAACTGGAGCAGAACCAAATAATGAAAATATTGCACAAGCATTAAATTTCCTTGTATCAGAAAGTGCCCCTTCATCATCCGAAGTTATATTTTGCGTTGATGAATCAAGGTAAGAACGAAAAAATTCTCAGAGTTTAGGATAGGTGACAAATTTTTCTCAACTTGCAGTATTTCCTACAAAGAGTTGAATGAATACTGTAACTTCTCTTGAGAAAGAAATGAATTTTAGAGGATGGTGATCCGGAGTGTGAAAACAGAAGCATTAGATTTTTCAAACCACTCCTTATAGATGAAGTGTTAAAAATCCAATACAAGATTTCTGGAAAAAAAGACATTGATGATGACTATGGAAAAATTGCAGTAGACTTTGAGGGAACAAACCAGTAAGGAGAACCAATTCTAGTCTCAAAGAAAAACTTGTATAGAATCAAAAAAGAACCAACAAGATAAAATTAAACCGGAGAGCCGACATGTCTCTCCAGCTCCTAGTAAGTTGAGCCCTAGAAGACAGATTCCTTTGCAAAATCAGTATAAAAGCAGCAAATTTTCTTCCAGGCTAGATTCTTCAATATTTTTGAATTTAGTTATTCATCAAATGTAGATTATCACTTAGAGAATCAAAGAACATTTTGATTGCAGCTACAATAATTACAATTGACACTAGAATCTGCAAGAATCTTTCATTAATGTCAACTGACAATCTTGCACCAACTAAACCCCCTACAAAGGATCCTGCACCTAGCAATCCTGCTTGAAGAAAATCTGAATGTCCCAAAATAGTGTGAACTATAACACCAGATAACGATGCAAATAACAAAATTAACTGGGAGGTTGGTGCTGCTTTTTTCATGGCCATTCCCATTCCCACTACCATTAGCGGAACAAAGATTATTCCTCCACCGATACCAAAAAAGGCAGAAATAATTCCTGCAAAAAAGCTGGCCCCTATTGCAAATATCATCATTTGTTTTGAGAGATTTTTTTCTCCGTTCTCAAATTTTTTCCTCAAAAAAATGTATGCTGCAGATGCAATCAACACAAATCCAAATAGAATCTTAAAGATGTCAGGAGTTACATCACTTGATATGTAAGCTCCCAGAATAGTTCCAGGAATTGTGAGCAATCCTAGTTTTATTCCAAGGGAATATTCAATCCGTTTTTGTCTAGAGTATGAAATAGTAGATGCTACTGCATTGGTAAATGCTGCAAAAAGACTATTGCTAGCTGCAAGTGTTGGAGGGAAACCAAAAAAAGTCAAGACAGGAACAACAATTATTCCGCCACCTAATCCTATCATAGATCCCAATACTCCTGCTGCAAATCCTAAAGGAATAAGCCATAATTGATCAATCATTGTAAACGTCAATCAGACGATCTTATTGTATATTATAAGCCATCCAAAATGGGTTTTTTGTATTTAACGAAATAGGAAACGAGGATAATTGGAAAACTAATAGCGAATTTTAGATGCTTCCATCTTTTTCGTGTTTTCCTTTTTTTCTACCTGTTGAAATAGGTGGATCTGATAGAAATCCTCGCTACATTACATATACAAAAATAAGATTTAAGTATTTTCAATAAAATCTTAATATTTATTCATATTTCTCTATTCAATTCATACAAGTATATACCAAATATGAGTATTACATAAAGAATTTAATTTGGAATTATAAATTTCCACAGATATCCTTCTGTATTTGTGGTAATCTCTAATAATAGATCTTTTTGAGCCAATCCACTAATTTCAGATTTACTTGTAATTTTTTTTGCCTCTAAATGATGAGTGTTTGCAGCATCAATCCAGTCCGAAACTGATTCAAGTCCTCCTGGTTTTTTCTCTTCCCAACATTTGCAAATAAGTGATTCAATCATAGTTTGATAAACTATTTTGATGTCATCTAGTTGAGATACAACTGGGTCTGCTTGGATTACACCTATCACGTACTTTGGAGAACTAGAACGGCCAACCATGTGAATATTTCCCAAATATTGTCCATCTTGGTCTAAAAGTTCAGTAGACGTACAGTATTCAATTGCATTTTGAATAGATTCGTCTGCAAAAAAGGTACAATATTCTTTGATTGAAAAACCATTTAGCCGTAAAGCTGAAGACATTGAAATGTCATGTATAGTCAATAAAGATTGAATGTCTTTGTTTGTTTCAGTATAAGAAAGTGATAATGTGTCAGATTCAGTCTCCTCTGTAGGAGAGATCAGAAAGATTCCAACGATTGTAGTTATTACAATTACAGAAATAACAGGAATCAAAATCTTTTTCTTCATTTTTTTAATAGTCTATCTTTCTAAGATAAGGTTTTGCAATTTTAAATAGAGATTATACTAAGTTTGGAATCTTTTGTAATGTTAAACTCTTTGATAAATCCAGACGTTACCTCTAAAATGTATAAGGCCTCTCCACTTGGCACAATACTTTGGCAGGCCATAATTTCAGTAGGAGTCTTGCAAGGAGGAATATTTTGTTCAATGTGTACTACGCTACCATTTTCATCAAACCATATCATATCAAGTGAGAACTGCATATTTAGCATCCATAACGAGTAAATTCCCGGCTCATCGAAAACAAAGATCATTCCCTGATCATAAGGTAACTGATCTTGAAACATTAATCCACGAACACGTCTTGGTTCAGTGTCTCCGATTTGTACCTCCAGCACTATATCATCAACCTTGATTGTTCCTATAGGAAGCTCTACGGATTCTAATTTACTGTCAGTAGGAATTGAAAATACCCCCACGATTCCAATAATTACAGCAGCTGCTGCAATTGGAATTAAAACCCCAGTTCTACTAGTCACACATATCTATGCATATTCCCATTTAAAATATCTTAATTTTGAGAAAAATCAAGCATAATGTATTAATAAATAAAAAAAGAAACCAAGTCCGATCGGGCAAATGATGAGCAGACCTGATTCCTGAATTAAATTAAAATGCATAATATTTATCCAAATACCCAAATGTTTACTAATTTCCAAAAAAAATCTACAGAGATTTACAAAGCCATAGTATTTTCAAAATGAAATAATCATGTACAAGATTTAATTTCTTATTTGGTTTTAACAAATTCTTTTATTTTTTTAAGATTAGTTACATTTGATTCCTGAAACATTACCAAAGTTTCTGCCAATGACTCTGGCAAAACTTCTTTGAGATGATCAACTAATTCATCACCGCCTGATATCATATTGTCAATTAATTCTTCAATATCATTTTTCTTTTCAGTCATAATTTCTAATAGGTTATCTAGTATTCAATTGATTCTATTTCAAGCCAAAATTAAATACAAGAAGGACGTAAAAGGAGATCACGTAAGGCCTAGAGGGGGCTTAATTAGAGCTCTTGACGCGACCTTCCTAATTAGACATCGTTTGATAATACTTAAAAAAATGCATGTTCAAAACCAACAACAATTAGTCGAATAATTTTTCAAATTCACTACATTATTGATTTTTTAAAATCAGACAATGAAGAGAGTGTGTTTTTTGTCTCATGACCAATATCATGAATAGTAGTTCCGTGGTATTTTTTATCGAGAAACCTTCCTGCAATAATCATTGGACCTCCTATAGCACAAGTCACACCAGTAGGCTCTGGAACCCAAAGCATAAGAAATCCAAATTTTTGGAGTTTTTTCCCAGGCGCAGAAGCCTTGTGCAGACCTACAAGGGATTTTGAGGCATTACCTTTGTCAAGCTTTGCAACATCAGAATATAGACTGGCTCTTCTATGAGTTGTTTCATGAATTTTGCGTAATTTTTCCAGTCGAGCCTTAAATGGGTCTACCATACAATAGAAGGCTTTAGAAAAAATTAGTTAAGACTCAAAGATCAAAACCAAATACCCTCAAGTCAATTTCAGATAACCTAATTTTACAATAAAAAATCCAATTATACTAGGTACGTAGAAAAAACACGATATTGAAAAAAGATGCCAAGAGATTAGAATCAATAAAAGCCGCTCATCAATCAGAAAGAGCCAATTTTAGTACTAGAATGGAGGATTATTTGGAAATTATATCAGAACTAGTAGAACTCAAAGGATACGCTACTACATTGGATATTTCACGATACATGCAGGTCAGTGCCCCAAGTGTTACAAAAATGCTTCAGAGATTAGATGAGAATGGATTTTTAGAATATGAAAAATATCATGGAATTAATCTAACTCAAAAAGGAAATCAAGTAGCTGATACTATTCGCCAAAAGCATGGAATTTTACTAGAATTTTTTGAAATTCTTGGAGTAGGATTTGAAACAGCAAATCAAGATGCAGAAGGAATAGAGCACCACCTAAATCAAAAAACCATCAAACAGCTACGAAAATTCATAACATTTCTGAAATCAAACCCAAAAATTTTAGATAGTTTCAAGAATCTTTAAGGTAAATGTGAATTTCGTTTTGTGTAGCTGCAAGCTGCATTAGATTTTTTGCAACATCAGAACGTCTAGGAATTTTAATTTGACCTTTTTTGCCAATTCTAGCTGTTGTGACATACTTGTCATTGACAAAAATATCTCCATGCATTGAAGTATACTCCCTACTTACTGTCAACACAAGAGAAGTTTTGGACTCTGAAAAAGAAAATGGTAAATCTCCAGAACCACTAGTTGTGGATGAATCTCGCTCAACTACATCAATGTGTATGTTTAGAGATTTTTCAATATCGTTAATGTTTGATCCTCCCCGTCCTATAATTGAGGGGATGGCTTGTTTGTCAACAAATACTCTGACTCGGCTATCAGATAAAATTTCCACTTCAGAATGTGGGTCATATCTCTTGAAAGTATCCCGAATCTTGTCTTGAGCTAATTTTTCTATTCCAACCTTTTGGGTTTTTTTACCAATAGGAACAATGACGTTTTCTTCACCAAAGGTGTAGATTTCATGCTCAAGTACATTGTTTTCGAAATTTCTAATCTCGATTACAGGCCTTGCCAAGTCTGACTCGGTCATTCCAGTTGGAACTTTAACTTTGAGCTCCAGATCATACACTTTTTCAATGTGCCCATCCTTGACAAATACTACAGTATCAAGGACATTTGGGATTATTCCAAGTTCAATTTTTCCGATAAATCGCTGGATGGCATCCAATGGAGAGTTTGCATGAACCACTCCTACCATTCCAACACCTGTTAGTCTCAAATCCGAATATGTGAAAAAGTCCTCTCTGCGCCTTACTTCGTCAAAAATAGTATAGTCAGGTCTTACTAGCAATAAAATATCTGCAGTATTATCAAAACTGCCATCTAGTTTGCCATATTGAGTAACTCCAGGATCAACTTGTAAATCTCTGGGTGATTCAAAGGTCTTTACAATTTTTCCCTGGCTGTGATAAAAATTTGCAATACTAGAGGCCAAAGTACTTTTTCCTGAACCAGGAGGACCAGAGATAACAATTCCCTCTGCCCTATCGGCAAAACGTTTCATTAGTTCTGCAGAGATTGAATAATCATCTAACGATAATTTTACAATTGGATGAACAATCGTAATCTCAAAGGATTCAGAAAAAGGAGGTTTTGTTATTGCAATTCTGTAATCTTTGTGTTGGACTACAGATGCACCGGTTTTAGAAATCTCGATATTGCTAGATTCTGAATTTTTAGCAGTTTCTAAGATTTGTTTTTCCATAAATTCCAAATCATCTCGAGTGAGTATCTCATCACTTATCTTCGTCAATGTAAAAGAGCCAGGTTTTCCTCTCTTTGCCAATGGAGCAAGATTTTCCTTTAGGTGAACACTCATTGTTTCAGAATCAAAATATTTTAGAAAAACAAGTTCTTCCTCATTTATTGTTGAGTGCAAAAATACCGAAGAAATCCCCTCAGTTTGTGCAACCAAGTGTTGTACCTTATCAGAAGTATAAAGAGTGGCTTGATTTTGCTTTGCAATATCTTTGATCATAGAATCAATTTTTCCTTTTCCGGCCATACGAATATCCTCTGATGAGGGATGATTACCTTGAATGGAGATTTCCAATCCAAAATTTTTTGATAATTCTTTGAGGTTTTGGATTTCTTTTAATCCTGTAAATCCCTGTTCTTTTTTCTGAGATGCCTCGGATTGTAATTCATCAATTACGGCTTGAGGTATTATTATCTCATAATTGCGAATGTTTCCCGACTCTACTTGGGCCGCTAATAACCCGTTGATAATTACACTTGTATCAAGAACAATCTTTGACAAAACTTTCTCTATTTTTTAGAACAATATTGGCCCTAAATTAGTTTACTTGATTCCTAAATTTCTACTTCACAGAGTCGTTGATTTGTTTGAGGACCTCATTGAAATCAAATGGCTTTGAGATATAAGATAAAGCGCCAATTTGCAAACATTGGGTTATTATTTTTTGATCATCACTTGCAGTTATTAAGACGATTTTAGCTTTTGGGTTTTTTTCCATAATTTCCTTTAAAACAGAAAGGCCATCTTTTTTTGGCATTGCCAAATCCAGAAATAGTAAATCAGGCGATGTCTTGAAAAATAAATCCACCGCCTCCTCGCCATTTACAGCTTCAGCTACAATGGTATGTTTTCCAATAGCCAGGATATCTTTTAAGACTAGACGAATTGCATCAGAATCATCTGCAATCATAATATTTGCCATTAAAATTAACTCTAAACTTGTTATATTAAAAATAATTAATCAACTATTTTTGAAGCGATATCAGAAACCTGCTTCTGAACTTCTTCCAAATCCTGAGAGTTATCCATTGCAATTGCCATCTGTTTAATCGAGGTAGAAAGAGTTTCAAAGAATCCATCTACTTTTTGCCCAGAAATAATTTTTTTTAAAATCGAATCCAGGGTTTTTGCCAAATTTCCAATGTCCTCTTTTCCCATCATGGGGGCTAATCCCTTGATTTTATGCATGTGTTTTTCAATTTCGTCAGAACTCTTTGAGATATCTGTATCATTTTGACATGTTCCTAAAATTGTGGCTATGCCAGATAACTCGTCGTTTATTTCTTGAGTTGCAACCTGTATGAATTCGTCAGACATGACTGTTCAGGAAATAACATCTCCTCTTTTTATACTTCATGCCTAGCTTTTCTAGGTGTGAAGATAGTTAGTAAGTTGTATGTGTTAATTGGAATTTTAATTGTAGCTGCTGCTTTTAATTTATTTTTACTTTATCAGGATGAAAAATCAGGAATATTCGGTCAAGGTTCTGATCAACAAACAATAATTCAAATTTTATTGGCAGTTGACATTGCGACGTTTTTTTTGGTGCCATTAGTTATTAGACAATCACTTTCACCATTAGATACAATCAACAAAGCTCTATCAAGAGTAAAAGAAGGAATGTATGGCGAGAAGATAAAATATAATTCTAAAGACGAGATTGGAGAGCTAGTCACTTCATTTAACATTATGTCTGATACCATTAAAGAAAAAGAAGAACAAGCAAAAAAACACCAAATTGCAAAAGATGAATTTTTGGCAATGATTACACATGAACTAAAAACTCCACTAGTCCCCATTCAAGGATATTCAGATATTTTACTCAATGAACATTTAGGAAAATTAAATCAAGAACAAAAAAACAGACTTTCAATAATCAAATCAAGTGCTGAGACACTCTTGGGAATAATTTCTGATTTGCTAGATGTGCAAAAATTAGAGATTGGTCAATTACGAATGAAAAAAGATGATTATGATATCAAAGAGTCCATATTAAAATCAGTTCATGCTCTTGCTCCTCAAGCAGAAAAAAATGAAATTAAACTAACAACAAATGCTGAAAATTTGGTAATTAATCACGATTCTGAACGAATTAAACAGGTATTGACAAATTTAATTAAAAATGCCATGATAGCAACAGAGCCAAAAAAAGGTAAAATTGAGATTAACATGGAGGAGAAACCTTCAGGTGTTCAAATTAGCGTAAGGGATAATGGAATGGGAATACCACAAGACAAACAAAAAGATCTCTTCAAAAAATTCTATCAGGTAGACACAACTCTTACCAGGGAAAGGGGAGGTAGTGGATTAGGTTTGGCAATTTGTAAAGGGATAATCGAAAATCATGGGGGAGAAATATACGTAGAAAGCGAAGAGGGGAAAGGCTCCAAATTTACCTTCACCATTCCAAAACTATCAGTCGCAGTTGCTTAAAGAAAACAAACTTTCAGAACTAAATTTGCTCACTCTGGTAAAAAAATGGGTTTTATTGCATTGACTGTCATGGAACAAAGCAATGTACATGAAAAAAACAATGAATTTTACCCCAACAGTACAGCATATTTTGATTTTCTTCGCCAGAAGGGAGAAAATGACTATGATTTTGAAGATGAATATTATTTTACCATGCCTGCAATATCAAGTAAATAGACATACAGAAGATTTACGAGGCCCATAGATTTTCTAATTATTGTGAGTTCTAGTCTTTTTGATTTGGCAGACCAAGCCATACAATATGCAACTAAGCAAGGTGTTCAATACTGCGATGCTAGAGCAGAAAAAGAATCCATAAAATCTGTTTTAATTGAAAATGGTGAAATTGAATATGTTAAAGAACAGACAGATCAAGGAATTGGAATTAGAATTTTAAAAAATGGATCTTGGGGATTTTATTCTGTTACCAACCCTCAATCTTTAGAAGCACTCAAAGATGGAATTGATCAGATAATTAAAAATACCACCCATTATTCACAGAAAAAAAATAATCAAACAAAATTATCTCCAGTTAATACCAATAAAATTAAAAAAGATTATCCCGTTTTCCAAAAACCTGAACTTGATGATTTAATTGCCGTTGGATTAGAATGCAGTAAAACCATACTAGAAAAACCAAAAATAAAAAAATCCAATGTTAGTCCATGGTTTGCAGTTAATTCAAAATATTTTGTAAACAGCGAAGGTTCTGAAATTTTGCAGAATTTTACAGACACAGTAATTGAAATGAGTGCAACTGCTCATGAATCAGGACTAACACAAGCAGTAAACATTACAGAAGGAGGACGTGGTGGTGTTGAGCAAATTACGCAAAACAACAAAGCACTTCAGAGTGCAGACTTTATTTCCCAAAAAGCCGTGCAGCTTCTTGATGCAAAACCTGCTAAAGAAGAAAAAGCAACTGTTGTAATGAATCCTGATTTTGTGGCGTTGCTAACGCATGAAATCTTGGGTCATCCTTCAGAAGCTGATAGAGTTCTGGGAAAAGAGATGGCGTGGGCTGGAGGTGCGTGGTGGAAAGATAAATTGGGAGAGCAAATTGGTTCTGAGAATCTAAATGTGTTTGATGATCCTACCACTGAGCAAAGCCTGGGATGGTATGATTTTGATGATGAGGGTGTACAAACCCAAAAAACCAGTTTGATTGAAAACGGGATTTTAAAAAACCACATGCAAAACAGAGAGACTGCAGTAGATTTTGATACGCTACCAACTGGCAATATGAGAGCTACAAACTATAGATTTATGCCTCTAATCAGGATGGCCTGCACCTGTATAGAGGCTGGGGATTGGAATCCAGATGAGATGATAAAAGAAGTCAAAAATGGATATCTTATCTCAAACTGGAAAGTGCCTTCAATTGACATGAAAAGATACAACTGGAGTATTTCTGCTCAATATGCACAAAAAATTGAAAATGGTGAGGTCACTGATTTGCTACGAGATGTAATTGTGGTGGGAGTAGCACCAGAATTTTTTTCCTCCATTGATGCATGTGGAAAGGACTTTACCATAAGACCAGTAACTAATTGTGGCAAAGGAGATCCAATGCAATCAATGATAATGGGTAATGGTGGCCCATCAATCAGAGGAGAAGCAACAGTCAAGAGTGTAAATTAGATGATGAAGAATTTAGAAAAAGTAAGACAAGAAGTAATTGAATGCACTAAATGTGAGCTATGTAAAACAAGAAAAAACTCTGTACCAGGAAAAGGAAATTTCAATTCTGATGTTATCTTTATTGGGGAAGCCCCTGGACGAAATGAAGACTTACAAGGAGAACCCTTTGTGGGAATCGCTGGAAAAAAACTGTCCCTAGCGCTAGAAAATGCAGGAATTTCTAGAGATGAGATATACATTACAAACACTGTAAAGTGCAGACCGCCAAACAACAGAGTCCCAAGCACAATAGAAAGAGAGACATGTAAGGAATACATCCAAAGAGAGATCGAAATAATCAAACCCAAAATTATTTGCGTTTTAGGAAACACTGCCTTTGGTTCAATTCTAGGAGGTTCTGAGATTACTAAATTTCGTGGTAAAGTTGGAAGAAAAGATAATCAATTATATTTTATAACAATTCATCCAGCAGCTACGATTTACAATCAGGGATTAATTGAAGTGCTAAAAGAAGACATCAAAAAGTTATTTGGATTAATCAGAGAATTAAAAAATGGCAAGCAGATTTCTATAGACATTGAATTCTCTTCCTAGATCATTTTACGCCCGAGATACGGTTACAGTAGCCAAGGGATTGTTAGGAAAAAAATTAGTGAGAAAGGTGGGAAACCAAAGAATATCAGGCATAATTATAGAAACTGAAGCCTATCGTCACAAGGATGACCCTGCAAGCCATGCATTTAGGAGAAAAACTCAAAGAAATACTGCAATGTTTGAGGAGGTGGGACACGCTTATGTCTATTTTACTTATGGAATGTATTTTTGTTTCAATGTAGTTGCCAGAAATCCAAAAGTCCAAGCAGGTGCTGTTCTTATTCGCGCTATTCATCCAGAAAAAGGAATTGACATAATGATAAAAAATAGAGATAAAAATACTGATAGAAATCTAACGGATGGACCTGCAAAATTAACTCAAGCACTAGACATTACAAAAAAACAGTACGGAGTGGACTTGACTAGGGATTCAAAATTGTTTATTGGCGAAGGACTTCCAAAGCAAAAAATAATTACATCCCCAAGAGTTGGAATTAAAACTGCATTAGATAATCTTTGGAATTTTAAAATCGTTCTTCAGAGATAACTTATTCTAATAATTACACCAAAGATGTGAAGTAAGGTTTTGCAATTTATTTTTGCTGATTGCCTTTTGGTTAAAGTGTTAATAATTATTTCAGCCTAGTTATATCATGAATCCACGCACTACAAAAGACTCTTTGTTCTCATCAGGAAAACCACAAAATTTACCGTGGTTTTTTGTGCCATTAATGATAGGAGTAGTGGCGCTGATTTTCCTCTTCAAATGGTTTGATTGATATTTTCACATCAACTAGAACTCTTTTGGGCCATTCTTGAGGCCTCACCACTCTTTATTTTATTAAAAGCATCAAGAACTTCATCATCCGTTGATTCCGTGTCGTGTGTTTGCTTTCTTTGTTTATTCTTAGTAACAACTGCAGTACCAATGGCTTTTGCTACTAAAATTGGAGGTTCTAAAACATCACAGGCAGATTCTTGATTTTTATCATTGGATGAAGAAATTATTTTAAATGCTTCAAAAATTATTTTCCTACTAGTATTTCCAACTTTAACAATTTTCCCAGTAATTTCTAAAAAATCTCCACCATGGACAGGTTCAAGAAATTCGACGTTTTCATACGCTCGAAGTAGTCCTTCATCTCCATCAAAACGAATTGTTAATTCTGTGGCAACATCACCAAAAAGTTTCATAATGTGAGCGCCATCTACTAGTTCTCCTGCATAATGAACATCATTTGCACTAATACGTAATCGTAATTTTACTTCAAGGTATGTTTCCATAATTAATCATTATCCTCATTGTTCTCATCAAGTGTCCATGGAGCAAATCTTCCCATGATCCTTTGCCAATCTAGTTTGAGAAGTAAAATTACAACAGATGTCATTATTGCAGCAAAGACGGCAATTCCAATATAGATAGTGGACACATCTTCAATATTTTCAAGTAATGGTTCAACCAAAGACAATCCAAAATAATGAGCAGCAAAAACTATAACATAACTTAAAACAATTTTTCCTGCCAGTGTTGCTATGATAAATCGTTTTGGATTATATTTTGCAAGGCACTATGGAACATAGATTAAATCATCTGGCATCGGAGTAGCTGTTGAAAAAAAAGAAGCTGCTGCGCCATATTTTTTTACTAGTCGCTCAAAGGGCCGCATACGTTTTCTTGATTTTTCTCCAATTATTCTTCGACCCCCATAACTTACTGAGAATACAATTATCTTGGCACCAGTTGCAGTGAATGCAGAAATTAATGCTATTACATGCAAGTCAAACTGATCACCAACAGACATTGTAGCAAGCAATAGAAATGATGGTAAAGGGACAAATGGAATCAAAGACCCGAAAAAGCTGACAAGTGTTAATCCAATATAGCCTACCTCAGGAGCAAACGGAAAAATTGCAGAAAAATCCACAATAGAAACAAATGTTATGGATTATTTAAAAAAAGCTAAGTTTCTTTTTTTTAAAACCTATTTTTAAGAATTAAAATCATTAAAATATCATATTTTTTAACCAGAAGTAAATGGATAGAAGTGATTATGCTGTAATTTGTGAAAATATAGTTGCAATTAGTCCCTTCATCAGATTTGTAGGAGTAATCAGCGAGCGTGGGAACCTCTTGGCGTACAAGAGAAGAGATGATTTAGAACCGTTCTTGGATAAAGATAACACAAAATATCAATTCTCACATATTGCCATTAAAACTGACCTTGAGAGTTTCTTTGATAATAATCTAGGAGAAGTAGAGTTTGTATGGGAAGAAAGAAAAAAAGTTCAGACCATTTCATTTGCGATTGGGAAGTTGCGTGTATGGATTTCAATTGATAAAAAGGTTCTTCGATCAGAGATGCTAAGGATAGTTGATACTTGTTTGCCTATTGTAAAAAAATACTCTGATAGCATATAGGGTCTTGAAATGCCCATATTGTGAAATTAATTTAGATTCACTAAACATGACTGAAGGTCTAAAACATATCTTAGAACATAAAAAGCAAAAACAGGGTATTGACTAATCTTTTTTAGAATAATGAGTCTAGCCAAATTATAAAGAAAGAAGAGATTCTTAAATTAATTGAAGAACTGAATTTAAAATATTGCAAGGATTATAAGAAAACGGAACAAACCAAGACCAGGTAAATTATGCAAAATTGATTTGTAAAAATTCTAGTGAGGCACATTTCCAAGATTCAAGAAATTTATCTTTTAAAAAAAATTGATGCAGAATATCTAAATTCTAATTAGATAATTTTTCATCTTCATACAACCAACACTTTACAAAACCTGTTTTTGTCTTAAAATCAGGTGGGAGTTTTTTACATTTTTCTATTGCTAGCGGGCATCGCTCAATAAACCTGCATTCAGTTGGGGGTTCTAATAGACTTGGAGGAATTCCTTTGATGAAAGATGGTTTGTCTCCATGAAGCGTAGGAATTGATTTTAACAATCCTTGTGTGTATGGATGCTTTGGGTTTTTGTAAATTTCATATGATGTGCCAAACTCCACCATTTGTCCACCATACATTATGCCAATTTTATCTGCAAGTTCAGATAAAACTGACAAATCGTGGGTAATGAGCATAAATGACATGCCTTCTTTTTTGAGATTTTTTAGCAGATTGATAATTTGTGCCTGAATAAGTACATCAAGAGCAGTCGTAGGCTCGTCTGCAATCACAAATTTTGGCTTTAGCAACAAAGCCATTGCAATAACTACTCTTTGTTTCATCCCACCACTTAGTTCATGAGGATATTTTTTCAAAACTACTTCTTCATCAAGACTTACAGAACGAAGTGCATCAGAAATGGTTTGCTTTAGATCCCCTTGAAATTTATGCTGCTTTAAGATTTCTGTGAATTGATCTTTTATTGTAAAAACAGGATCAAGAGAACTCATTGCCCCTTGAAAGATCATTGATATTTTTTTCCATCTAAATTTATCATCAAACTCTGACTCTGAAAGATCCAAAATAGAATCATCATCTAAAACAATTTGTCCTTGTGTCTTACCACCTGAGAGCATTCTAATTAGGGATAGTCCTAGTGTACTTTTTCCACATGCACTCTCACCTGCAATGCCAAGTGACTCACCTTCATTTAATTCAAAGTTTACATTTTCTACTGCATACACAGGACCACTTGAAGACGAATATCGAGCAGTAAGATCTTTTACAGACAACTTCATGTAATTTATGGATCAGTCCTAACATTTCTGCTTTTCATTAAAGGATATAAACAACATTGCTAGAATGTATAAAGTCGACTCCTATGAAACTTCCAATCTGTATTTTTGATGCAAAAAATTCTGTTCTTTGTCCGCCATGCGAAAGAAAAGTAGAGGATGGTGAGTTGACAAAAGCAGACGTTGATGCATCAATCAAATTGGCAAAGTTGGGAAAATCAAACCAGGACATAGACAAATTTACACTATACTCTTGTAGGGAGTTTGATGGAAATTTTGTTTTGTCGTTTTCAAAAAACGATATAATGATAATAAGACAAAGTAGAGTGCTATACGGGCTAATTCAGGATCAATTTCAAGGAAAAATTTGGCTGGTAGAAGCAGAAGAAAACGATAAAAAATTTATCGAAGATATGTTTTTTCCAACTAAAATTTTGTCAATTAATTCCGTTTGGGCTCCAGGAAGTGTACAAATAACAAAGGCAGTAGTTTCTGGAAAATGGACTCCCAAATTCCCAATAAACCTTGAAACCGTAATTCAAATTGTTAAAAATGCACGAAACCTTGACATGGAGATAGAATTTGAGAACAAACGAGCGTGAATAAGGTGGAATTTGTAAAGACACATGACATTTCAGAGTTAACTCCAGATTTGATTGGAAAAGAGGTAGTTTTGGGCGGATGGATTGAAGACTTGCGAAAACTAGGAAAGATGACATTCATAACACTTCGAGATGTTTCTGGAATTTCACAAATTATTGTTAAAGGTGAACTCAATGATCAGCTAGGAGAGATAAACAGACAAAGCGTTGTTAGGGTAAAAGGTATCGTTCAGGAAACCAAGGCGCGTGATTTTGATTTTGAAGTAAAGGCAGACGAGATTGATGTATTAGCAAAAGCAATTCATCCACTACCAGTTGATCCAATAGGGAGACTTGAGAGCAACATTGACACAAGACTAAACCATCGTGCACTGGACATGCGAAACCAAAAGACCGCTTCAATTTTTAAATTGCGTCATAAAGTTTTAGAAGTTTTACGAAACACATTATCCCAAAAAAAATTCATCGAAATTACAACTCCAAAAATTATTGGTAGTGCCAGTGAGGGTGGAGCTGACTTGTTTTCATTAGACTATTTTGGACAAACGGCGTATCTTGCGCAGAGTCCACAACTATACAAAGAACAAATGACTCTAGGATTAGAGCGAGTGTATGAGATAGCAAATTTCTATCGAGCAGAAAAATCACACACTGGTCGTCACCTAAGTGAGTTTACTAGCGTAGACATTGAGGCGGCATTTATGGATTACAGCGATGTGATGGACATCCTTGAGGCCTTGGTAATGGCAGTATACAAGTATACTGCAGAGAACTGTAAAAAAGAGCAAGAAGTAATTAGTCACACCATAAAGATACAATCTTCACCATTTGAGAGAATTACATACAGCCAGGCAATTGATGAGCTAAAACAAGAGGGAGAAAAAATAGAATTTGGTGATGACTTGCTTGACTCACACCTTAGAATAATTGGTGAGAAACATCCAGGATTTTACTTTTTGATGGATTGGCCAATGAAGCTAAAACCGTTTTACATCAGAGAAAAAGATGACGACCCAAAACTTTCACGCTCATTTGACTTGCAATACGGCTATCTAGAATTATCCTCTGGCGGAACAAGACTTCACAATACTGAGGTTCTAAAGGCAAGACTCAAAGAGCAGGGCTTGGATCCTACTCAATTTGCAGACCATCTTCAAACCTTTGATTGGGGAATGCCGCCACATTCTGGATGGGGAATGGGACTAGACAGACTAATGACTACACTAATTGGAATAGATAACGTACGCGAAGTGGTCTTGTATCCACGAGATCCAGACAGACTAAAACCATAAAATCAGACTTTTATTTGAAAAAAAATTACATTTGACATGATTGAAAAAGAAGACGCAAAAAAAGTATTAGAAGTTATGGGAAATAATCTCATTGGGGTATCACACGATTCAAATAACTTTCAGAAACTACCAGATTCATTTTGGGGATACTTTGCGCGAGGACATGACAAAAAAGGTGCATTTGGAATTATAATGACTTATTCCGAGAAAAAAGAAGATGTGGATAATTTAATGAAAATGTATGAAGAGTGGGTTGCAAAAAACAAAAAACCAGAATGATTCTATTTAGTGTCTTGTAGTAGTTTTCTGTATCCTTGGCATTCCTTGCATATTGGCTTGCCTTTGTATTTTGGATTACCATCTTTGATTTTCAGCGTTGCAGGGTTTATCTTGCAAATACAACATACTACCATCAAATGATGCCATAAATATGCAATTTATAAAAATTCGCAAATTGGCCCAAAAATGATAAATTTCAATATGCCGCTATAGTATAGCTGTACATTTATGATTTTTGTGGCTCTTCATTTGGGGATAGAATTTGTTACTTTTGTGAGAAGAGTTGCTGCACCTCTTCCTTAATGAGAATTGTTTGTTTAGTTCAATTCCTCAGAAATTTGAAGGTTTTAGTGATTATTTTTGGATTCAGATTTCATGAATCTGTTGCCCGAGTCTAAAATCATATAATCACAAAGATGGAAGGCTAGTCATGGTCTCAGGTATGCAGTTAATGGAGAAGGTTTTGTTCAGGTTTGCAAAACAGTGGATTGCTGGCGATACCATTGATGATGCATTAATCTCTGCAAAAAAAGCATACAAATCAGGAAGACATGCAATCATAAACAAATTAGGAGAATATCATACCTCAAAAAAACAAATCAAAGTATCAATGAAAGAATATCAAAAAATTGTAAATTCTTTTAGAAGATGGAAAATACGTGGAGCCATTTCAGTAAAACCAACACAAGTTGGTCTTTCAATCAGTCAAAAAGAATGTTATAGAAATTTTGAGAAAATCATACAGAATGCGCGTAATGCTCATGTTTTTGTTTGGGTGGACATGGAATCATCAGAGCACACAGATGAAATAATTGGGATTTACCAGACGTTTTTTTCAAAATATGAAAGACTTGGAATTGCCTTACAAGCCAATCTCAAGCGAACAGAAAATGATCTAAATGATTTGTTAAACATTGGTGCAAAAATACGTCTAGTAAAAGGCGCATACAGGGAAAAAGCAAGCATATCATTCAAAACAAGAAAAGATGTAGATGCCAATTTCATAAAACTAATGAAAATACTCTTCAAAAAAGGCAATGAGTTTGCCATAGCATCTCATGATAGTAAAATTATTCAAAAAGCACAAAATCTATCAAAAAAGTATCCTAAAAAATTTGAGTTTCAATTTTTAAAAGGAGTAAGAGACGAAATCAAGCCAGATTTAATCAAAAAGAAATTTGTTGTTTCAGATTACATTCCATATGGTGTAAACTGGTTACCATATTCAATTAGACGAATTAAGGAAAGAAAAAGAAACATACTGTTACTTGGAAGTTCATGGATTCAATCACATCGTGTTTGAGTTTGAGTCCGCATGAATTGTTGCAAATAATTTTCCCCACCAGCCCCCTTTCCAGTGGAACCTGAATTTTTCCATCCAACAAAGGGCTGACTGGATACCAATGCTGCAGTTGTTGCACTTGCAGAACGATTAGTGTAAACTACTCCAGCTTGAATTTTTGAAAAGAACTCATCTAACTGTTTTTTATCATTACTAAAAATACCTGCAGTTAGTCCATATTCTGTTTGATTTGCCAGTTGAATCGCATCATCAAAAATTTTGTATCTTTGAATGCATAAAAATGGAAGGAATAATTCTTCTTTCACAAGTTTATGGTCTTCAGATAATTTTGTAACTATTGTTGGCTCCACAAAGTAGCCATTTTCAAGTCCTGATGAGGTCAATACCGAACCGCCTGTAAGAATTTCTCCATCTTTCTTTGCCATGTTTACAGCATTTTCAAATTTTGTTTTTGCTTCTTTGTTAATAACAGGACCCAAAAATACTTCTCTTTGCCATGGCATTCCAATTTTCAGGTTTTTTGTTTTTTCAACAAGTTTTGAAATAAATTGATCTGCTACCTCATTTTGAACATAGACTCTAGAACATGCACTGCATTTTTGACCTCCAAAACCAAAAGCAGCATTCATTACGCCATCTGATGCTTTTTCCAAATCAGCATATTTTGTGACTATTACAGGATTTTTACCCCCCATTTCAGAAATGAAAGGTTTTGAAGCAAATTTTGTAAATTCTTGTAATCCTTTCACCCCAACTTCACGAGAACCAGTAAATGCTATTCCATCAACATCAGAACTTTCAATCAGAGTTTTTCCCACAATACTTCCAGAACCTGTTACAAAATTGATTGCGCCGTTGGGAAGTTTGGGATACAAGAGTTTTGCAAACTGAAATGATGATAATGGAGCATCACTTGCAGGCTTTAGAACTACAGTATTTCCTGTGATGAGTGCAGCAGTAGTCATTCCTATTGCAATTGCTGAAGGAAAGTTAAATGGCGCAATTATTCCCCAAACACCATAAGGTTTCATGATTGTTTGTGTTTTTTCATGAGAATTTGGATGAGAGGTGGTTTTAGAAAATCCTTCGTTTTTTTCTAGCTGTAATGCATAAAATCTCATAAAGTCAATGGTTTCATCAACATCCCCCATAGACTCAAAGCGATTCTTTCCATTCTCAAATGTCATTATTGTTGCCAAAAAGAATTTTTTACTGGAAAAAATATTTGCACACTCTCTGAATATTTCAGCTCTTTTTTGATATGGGGTCTCGTGCCATTCTTCAAATGCATTTTTTGCACTAGATATAGCATTTATTGTGTCATCAACACTTGATTTTGGAAATTCATCTACTGTAATACGAGTGTCACAAGGAGAACTTACCTTAAAACACTCATCAGAATAGATTTCCTTGCCGTTAATTATTATTGGATATTTTTTTCCTAGCTCTTTTTTTATTTCATCAACTGCCTTTTCAAAATTTGCATGAAAATCATCAGTAGAATTATTCTCTACTGCTTTACCCCATGTGTATTCATTTTCAAATTCAGGCAAGTTACATTTCTCCTGATGAGTAAATTACCTCAGATATTATTCGAGAAGCTAAATGAGATGTCCTATCCTTTACATCAAAGGATGGGCAGACCTCCATAATATCCATGCCTACAATTCCTTTCTTTGCAATCTCTTTTAACAAATAAACTGCATCTGTACTGCTCAAACCCATAGGGACTGGAACAGAAACTCCTGGAGCATATGCAGGATCAACGCAATCCATATCAAATGAAACGTATACTTTATCACCTAATCTATCTAGTACTGAATTTGCCACTTGCTTGATACCTTGTTCTCGTATTTCAAAAGGAGTGATTACCTCCAGATGATGTTTTTTAATATTATCCAATTCTTCTGGCTCAGGAGTTCTAATTCCTATCTGAACACTAGAGTCAATTTCAATACTTGATAGCACATCATTTACCACAGAGCCATAGTAGTTTGTAGTTGAACTAACAAAGTCAGGATGAGCATCAAAATAAACCAAGGAAACTTTTCCATGCCTTTTTGCAATTGCATTGATTATTTGTCGAGAAATAGAGTGATCCCCTCCAATTGAAATAGGGATTTTTGAAGACGCAGAAATTTTATCGTAAACATTTTCAATCTGAGATCGATTAATGTTTCCATAATCATGAACTTTTTTTTCAGAGCCTTGAAACGGACGCCCAAGAAAAATAGTTCCATCTCGCTCAAAACTGTCACGTAGATTGGATATTTGACGAATTTTGAATGGTGCTTCTTCTGTTCCTTTTCTTAATGCATGTGATTGTGATTCATCAGGAATGCCTACTACAACAAATTCAGATTCATTATAATCATCAGTATTTGCCCAACAAATTTTCTCCATGGTGATATAATTGATAGTCATTTAGCATATTTAGTTTTTAAAAGACATTCATTTTTTCTTTTTTTCAAACCTTGTTATGCCCAAAAAACAAGTCTGAATTCTGATATTTTCTTTATGGCATGTTGTGATTAAATACAAGGATGTGTCAATAATAATATGGACCTCAGGAAAACTCTGGCAAAGTTTTGTATTGTAAAGAGTGTACGTGATAAGGCAAACGAGCCTGAAGAATCAAAGGAAAACTAAATCCTTCCCAAAAAATAATTAAAGTTTGAAATTTTTCTTATTCTTTTAACCCATCTCTTGTTTTTTTGATCATTTTCAGCCGGAAAATAATGATTAAAGGAATTAAAATTAAAACGATTGCGATGACGATATACTGGCTAGTATGATCTTGAAAAAGGCAGGACTGAATCTGTTGGTGCAAGTCATAATATTCTAGAAGAACAGAATCACTGAAAGTGTCAAGGTCATTTTCGTTAAGATGTCTGATTCGTGCCTGAATATCTTGTTGTAGGGTTTCGAGTTTCTGTGAATCATTTGGGTTGCAATCATATTTTGAGGTTTGTAAGGCAATTTTTTTTAGAAAATCAAACAAGTTTCTGATTTATGTATAATCTTTGAGAGGAATATTTCTTGCGGTTTATTTGAAATTCCTCAAGGGAAAGGATGAGAATTGAAATTCTTAATTCTTAGATTAGACTACCCGGGTTCAGGACTAGGAATTCCAGGATATCTTTTTTCCCATTCATTCTCTGCACGTTTGTAAAGCCACTCGAAATGTTTCATATGATCCTTATAGTTGAATTTTTTTCTTTCGTCTTCGATATTGTCTTTCAAACATTTGTAACATGTTATAGTAGGATGAAGCCAAGCGTCTAGAAAATCATCCAAAAATTCATGGCGTTTATGGAGAATTGTTCCAACTAAATCAAAATCTAACTTTAATGAACCAGTCGCCATTTGAAAATCTTTGTCTGATATTTTTGCATCAAAAATTGATAAATTCTTGTCTTTCTTGTATATTCCGTAAGCTTCATAGACTAAAATTCGTGATTTTCTGCTTCTTTCGGTACCTAACATTTTAAGAATTTCAAGCGCTGTATGTAAACGTGATTCCTTTTTTTGAATTATGATACTTAATGAAAGACCAATCACAGTACCGATTGCAATCATGAAAGTGCCAATTACTAAAAGACTAGTTTCATCTAAATCTACCATGACATGAATGTTGACTCTGTTATAGTTAAATCCATTTAGAGGAATCTCTTTTGAAGTAGATTTTCTGCCTAACAAGGGTGGGACTCTTTTTATCGACTGTCATCAAAAAGACAATCCCATAGTTTACTCACAAAAACTTGCTCAGACTAAAGGATGATGAAAGCGTTTACAAACAGTAGAACTGATTTTTGATGTATAATGGATAAAAAAGATAGTTTGGTATTAACTGGAATTTGTATAGGAGGCTGTTTTGCAGTAACACTTGTGGTTTTAGCAGCAAGTGGAATCATCAAAAATCCATTTCTTTAAATCATATTTTTGTAGGATTGGTAAATGAACCAATTTCATCAATGGTTTTGTTTTTGATATTTTGTTTGTTCCAACTCTGGTATTTTCAATTCATCCTTCCCAAAAAATAATTTCAAATTTACATTTCTGCCAAAGGGTCAATGCCCTTCAATTATCATTCAGATTTATACAAAGTGTATCTAAAGGATAATGTGCCTAAAGTAAAAGTAGAGATAACTATCAAAGCTGAAAAAGACAAAGTTTTTTCCACCATTACAGACTTTGAAAACCTCCCATCAAAACTTCCTCACATATTCAAATCTTTAAAAGTTATCTCAAGAGAAGGTAATTCCATCATTACTGAGGAGTTGGTAAAAATGGCTGGAAGGGAAATTTCTCAGAAAGTAAAACATGTAATCCAACCCACAAATCAGCACGAAGTCTTTATTCTCGAAGGTGACGCAAAGGGCAGTCACATAGTTGAAAGTTATAAAGAAACCACTAAAGGAACCAAAATAATTGTAGAGGGGGACTTTATGTTGGCAGGCAAAATGAATCTTTTAGGCTTTTTTGCAAAGGGGGTAATCGAAAAAAGCATAACCGAAGTAATGGATGAGTTTGCCAAGATTCTAACCTAAAAAATAATTTCAAATTAACATTTTAGCAAACTTTGATTTAGATTCTTTTGTTTATGGATTTAGATTTTTAAAGTCCAGACATTTTGAATCGTATTCATCTAGGTATCTTTTTCCACCAAATTGAGAATCTGCAATGTATAATTCACATGTCTCAGAATCAATCCTGAGATTATTGTTTTCATTACCCATTAACTGCCATACAAAAATACCTGCAAGAATAATTATTATAAGAATTGGTAACTTGCTTGAATAAATATCCACAAAATCCGCTAAGATAATTTTCCACATAAGTGTATGGATATAGTTTAGAATCTATTAGCATCCTTTGCAAAAAATTTAATTCGTGAGAGTATCTAGAAAATAATTATTCGTTAGCAAACTCATACGTTTCTCGAAATGACCTAGCCATTTGATGTATCTCTTCACCTCTTTTTTCTACTTTTCTCATAATCCCCGTAGCTTTTTCAAGAGAAACATATTGGTTGTCGTTATCCTTGAAGAGATTGCCTGGGAGTTGGCCGAGTTCTAAACATTTTAGTTCAATTTCATGAAGTTCATTGTTTTTATCATTTTCAACTTTTTTATCTGGATCAATCAACTCTATTGATTTGTATGTATTTTATTTAAATTCATTCATACTTTTGGTTTTCTTTATTTTTAAATGTCCAAAATTGACGAAATAACTGTAAATATTTTTGGTGAAGTATTTTATGGTTAATTATCATCCTTTCCAAAAAATAATTTCGAATCTAAACATATCTTATTTCAGTATAGACGACTAAAACGTCGCGTATACGTTCAAAAAATAATTTAAATCATTATTTTTTTTCATAAAGGTTTACAGTAACCTTTGTAAGCCATGGTTTAAACTCATCAGGAAATATCACCAATAGTCCTCCATCTGTATTTATTCCATTGCAGATTCCGCTAAAGCTCTGCTTGTTTTGGGCAAAGCATCCTGGTTCTTTATAGTAATCAAAATCAGTGCTGAAAAAGTTTTTGAACTGTGAAGAGGAATTCACAAAATATACATCAAAGCCCATATCCTTGTTGTCTGTTTTGATGCTATAATCATATGATGAAAAATCTTTTGAACTACAAATTGGAATAAACTGAACATATCCATCTTTTACTTTTAATTGCTGTTGGAGATTGTCATAGTTTTTGTTCTCAAGGTCTGGGTAAATTGATATTTCAGGATCTGCACTGAGTTGTTTTCCCTGTGCATATTCTATCTCGTGACGTATCACATCCACTACTTTTCTGTACAATATTGGGTGCCATTCATCTTGACAATCACTAAACCTATGTTTCAGCTCTACGTATGATTTGTTATCAAGATATAGCAACTCATTATAGTTATGTTCAACTGGAGTAGTTTCAATTCTTGTTTGACTAGATTGTTCCTTGTACCATGAATGGGTTATTGCAAAAAGTATGTTCTTATTATCACTATTCCATTCTGGTTGCAAATGAACATAAATGTCATATTTGTTTACCACCTGATCTGTTGCGGATACAAATAGAAGGTGGCCAAATAACATGTTCATGAGAATTACAAAAATTGCCACAACAAGAATAATTCCAAAGTAAATGTTTTTCAATTATGTTGGCCTCATCAAGCATGAATTATTTGAGTTTTTTCCTTCACAAAAAATAATTTCAAAATCCCTGAAAGGTCTTCGAGGGGAATGATGCAAAGAGTTTGACACCCC
>PVMK01126363.1_pt1 | contig 25416 bp, 24 predicted proteins | sample 1853481 | NCBI WGS metagenome assembly PVMK01 (sample SAMN08533507, study PRJNA380276) | Marine sediment metagenome, whole genome shotgun sequencing project.
GCTGGTGACCATGGCGATGAGCAAGGGTGCTCTCGCCTCCGTCGAGGTCAGCCAGGACTCGGGCTTTGGCTACGAGGTCGGGGCCGAGATCACCGGCTCGAAGGGTGTGGTGTCCACCCCGCCACACCAGACGCCGGTCGTCCGTCACGACGGAGAGATACGTCAGCGAGTTGATCCCGATTGGCTCGAGCGCTTCGCCACCGCCTATATCCTGGAAGTCCAAGCATGGAGCTCCGCAGTCGTTGCTGGTCGGCCGCAAGGTCCGAGCGCCTGGGACGGATATCTCACCCTTGCGGCCGCCTTGGCGGGCGCCGACTCCATCGACCGGGGCGCCCCTGTCGAGGTCGAAATCCCGGAGCGGCCGGCGCTCTACGCGTAGCCACCCAGTGGCCCGCCAGCAGCAGCAGCCCGAGGCGATCTTGCTTGGACGAACGCCGATCAATGCTCACCGAGGTGTGTCCTCTGGGGTCGGGACCGGCTGCGCGGACCGGCGCCCATGATTGATTGGTCGTAGTCGACGATAGAACCGGTCATGACGCCGGCGTCATCCGAGGCGAGGAACGCTACGGCCGCGGCGACCTCATGTGGCTTGATGAGCCTACCGAACGGTTGCCGGGCCTCGGCCTCCTCCAGCCAGTCGGCGCCATCGGAATGGAACCGACGCTGGGTGAGGTCTTCCCCAGGGGTGTCCATCCAACCCGGGCTAAGGCAGTTCACTCGAATTCGGTCCCAGGCAACCGAGTAGGCCACGTTCTTGGTGAGGGTCACCAATGCTCCTTTGGAGGCGGCGTAGGGCGTGAGGAAGGGCACGCTGCCGTAGGCCGCGACCGAGGCGATGTTGACGATGGCGCCGGGAATGTGCTCTCGGCGCATGATGGCGATAGCGCCTTGCATGAGAAGAAATGGCGCCCGCACGTTGACGTCGAACAATGTGTCCCACAGCTCAACTGCCGTGTCGACGATCGACCCGCGCAGCGACAAGCCCGCGGCGTTGACCAGGACGTCGATCCGGCCGAATCGCTCGTCGGTTGCGGCAATGAGGGCCTTGCAGCTGTCGGCATCGCTCAGTTCGACCGATACGAATAGGGCGTCAGCACCGAGTTCGGCGAGGGCAGCCACCACGTTGGCTCCCCGCTCCTGGTTGCGGCCGCAGACCACGATCCCGGAAGCACCCTCCGACGCGAAACGACGTGCCACGGCCTCGCCAATTCCCTGGGTGCTCCCGCTGACAAGCGCAACCCTTTCGTCGAAACGCCCCATCATCCTCTCCCCTCATGGCTCCGGATCAGAACAACCACCATATTGACTCACTCTCGAGGCTCGTTGGTAGCGGCGGGCTCCGAGCGTGCTTGCCCCGCGTCATGGCTGCCGTTCTGACATCGACGCTAGCCAATGCGTTGGTGAATCTATTGCCGTGGCGGGTGCTTCTGTTTGGCCTGCCCGAGGGCCTCGGGGCCGAGCGCCCCGTAGCCGCCGTCTACCACGAGATTGCTGCCGGTAATGAACGATGCCTGATCGGAGACCAGAAACATCACGGCATCGGCAATCTCCTCGGGATCGGCCATGCGGCCCAGCGGTTGGAACTCGGCGGCGAAGGCGTCGGCAGCCTCCCGCGTCCCATGGCCCTTTTCGATGTTGCGACTCCATGTCCATCCCGGCGACACCGCGTTGACCCGGACGCCGCGCGGCGCAAGCGCCTGGGCCCCAGTCTTCGCCAGCATGAGCAGCGCGGCCTTGGTGACGTTGTAGACCATGCGGTCGGGTTGGGATACCGTCGCTGAGACCGACGCCATGTACACCACCGAACCACCGCGGGGCAGGTGACGGGCCGCTTTCCCCGTGAGCCTGGCCGCCGAAATCATGTTGACGTCCATCGCCTGATGCCACAGCTCCCATGTTGTGTCGTAGCCATCGTCGTCGAAGATGGCAGGTGCGTTGACGACGATGTCGAACCGGCCGAAGTCGTCAACCGCAGTTGCCACAAGCCGGTCAAGAAAGCCGTCGTCGGTCACATCCCCTACCAGGTAGCGCCCGTTATCGCCGATGACCTCTTCGACCTCGTCTCGGGCCGCCTGGTTGCGGTCGCCGAGTATGACCTGGGCTCCCTCCCCGACGAACCTGCGCGTGATTGCCAGGCCGATCAGCGACGCGCCGCCCGTGACCACGGCCACCTTGCCCGACAGCTGTGTCATGATCCTCGCCCGCTCTCCTTCAATCGCGGACCTGAGACAGGAAACCCTGCATCCCCTGCTTGATGAACCCGTCGACACCGGTGGCGAGATAGCGGGCCCCGTTGTCGATCCACTTCCCAGTGGCAGCGGAGGTCCCGACGAAGATGCCGAGGGCCTTCTCTGACCGCAAGACGGCCTCCGCCACCCGATCCATCGCCGCCACGACCTCCGGGTGGGAGGTGTCGCCGGGGTGACCAAGCGAGTGCGAGAGGTCGGTGGGTCCGATGAACAGTACGTCGACGCCGTCAATCCGAACGTAATCCTCGATGGCGTTCACGGCGTCCATGGTCTCGATGTGGATGACCACCATGGTCTCTCGGTTCGCGCGTTCGGTGTAATCGCCGATTGACTCGTACATGCCCCAGTCCGAGGCCCGGCTGCCCGCCAGGCCTCGCCGACCGCGCGGGTGGTACTTCACCGATTGCACCGCTTCTTCGACGCCGGCGACCGTGTTGACCCACGGCACGTGCACGCCTTGGATGCCAGTGTCGAGGAAGCGAAGGATCAGGTGCGCTTGGTTGGTCGTCACCCGGGCGATGGGTGTCACGCCACGCAGCTCGGCGGCTCGACAGAGCCCCTCAACGTCGCGGGGCTGGAGGGTGCCATGCTCTGCGTCGAAGACCAGGAAGTCCCACCCTTGCATGGCGACAAACTCGGTGAAGGCCGGCTCTGCGTACTTGATGAAGCAGCCGAACACCGTTTCACCGGCGGCCAGCTTCACCTTGGTGGCATTCTCGCGCATCAGGCCTCGGATTCGTCGATGCGCAGACTGACGACGTCTTCCCAGCGCTCCGTCTCCCAGGAGCGGGCCATGGCGGCGGCCACCGACCCGGCGGCGAGTGCATCACCGAAATCGGGACGGAATCGCCGGCCCGCTGCGATCGCTTTGAGGAACTCAAGCGCCTCGATGATCTTCATGTCCTCGTACCCGAGGGAGTTCCCGCCGCCAGGCACGATGTTGCCCTGGTGAGGGAAAGCGTCACCGGCCAGTACCTCAATGAAGCCGTCCACCGGTTGTTCCTCCGGGAGGTAGAGCTGGAGCTGGTTGAGCTTCTCGTGATCCCACGACACCGCCCCCTTGGAGCCGTTGAGCTCCAATGCCATCGAGCTCTGCGGCCCGAAGATCGACCGGTCCGCCTCGAGCGTGCCGCGAACGCCATTGGAGAACTCGACCAGAGCGCCCACGTAGTCCTCGTTGGTGACCTTGCCCGTCGGGTCGCCTGGCTTGCCCCGCTCGTAATGAGTGCCCTCCCCTGGTGTGGGGAGGGGACGCTCCTTGACGAAGATCTCCTTCACCGATACCACCCGGGCGATGGGACCGCACAGATACTGGGCCATGTCAATGGCATGAGACATGATGTCGCTGAGCACTCCGAAGCCGGCTTCTTCCTGGAGAAAGCGCCAGGACAGCAGGCCCAGCCGATCTCGCCCGTACATGGAGAAGAAGCGACCTCGGTAGTGGGTCAGCTCGCCGAACCGGCCCTCCTCGATAAGCTCGCGGATGTACTGAACGAGCGGGACCCACCGGTAGTTGTATCCGGCACCTGTGATGACCCCGGCCTTGCGAGCGGCGAGCTCCATGGCAGCCGTAGCTTGCGGAACGATGCCAACCGGCTTCTCGCAGAAGATGTGTTTTCCTGCGGCTGCAGCCGCCTCCGCCAGCTCTTGATGAAGGGTGTTCGGCGCCGTGATATCGATGACGTCGATCTCCTCGTGCTCCATGAGGACACGCCAGTCGGTCATGCCGGACTCGAAGCCGAAGTTTTGGACGGCGAGGTCGATGCGCTCGGGAACGGTATCGGCAACTCCCACCAGCCGGGGAGTGATGCCGGCTTCTGGGAAGTACTTCGGGATGCTGAGGTATGACCGCGAATGTGCCTGGCCCATCCAGCCAAACCCGACGACGCCGATACCGATCGAACTGGGCACACGTCCTCCTATGAAGCGGCCGGTGCAAGCCGATCCCACACCTCTGGGTTGACCAGGTTGGTAGGCCGCTCGCCACTGAGCACTTGGATGACTTGTTCGAAGGCTGCCAAGAAGATGCGGCGCTTCGCTTCCGCAGTGCCGGCCGCGACGTGCGGCGTGACGACGACGTCGATACGGTCGAGCAGCGGATGGCCCGGGGGCAGAGGCTCGGGATGGGTGACGTCGAGCCCTGCACCAAAGAGCCGCCCGGAGTCGAGGGCAGCCTGCAGCGCATCGAGGTCGACCAGACCCCCCCGTGCGGTGTTGAGGAACACGGCGCCGGGCTTCATTGCCGTAAACGCGGCCTCACCGAACAGGCCCTCGGTTTGTTCGGTGAGCGGGACATGCACCGACACGACATCTGCCGTAGCGAGAAGGTCCGTCAGCGATGCCGCTCTGCTGTCATTTGGGAACGCGTCCGGGTCGAGGTACGGATCGAAGGCGAGAATCCGCATCCCGAGACCCACCGCGATATCGGCGACCCGTCGGGCGATGCGGCCATACCCAACCAGCCCGAGGACCTTGCCCCGCAGTTCCATGCCGACGTGACGGGCATAGAGGTCGCTGCCCCCGCCGCGGAGATCAACCTCGGATCGTTTGACGTTCTTGGCGACCATCAGCATCAGCGTGATGGTGTGCTCAGCGGTCGAGATGGTGGGACCATCGGGGGTGTTGTAGACGGCGATGCCTCGTTCGGTTGCGGCCGCGAGATCGACCTTGTCGTAGCCAATCCCGGTCCGCGAGATCACGCGGAGGCGAGGGGCTCGGTCCATCAGCGCAGCGTCGTAGCGACGGACCGACGCAACGATTCCCTCGGCGCCGCCTAGCGCGGCGTACGGCTCATCGGGTGTGGCGCTCGCAGGTCCGAGCATCGTGGCCTGCCTCGCCACCTCGTCCACAAGATCCGGGAGAACCGACCTCTCGAACCACACCTTCGGCCGCGGCGCTGCCATGTGCTCCTTCACTCCTCGACGCCACTCGTCCCGCGATCATACCTGTGGCTGTTGGAACGTTCCAGACGGTTCCGAGATGAGTGAGGTCATCCGGCGAAAACAGGCTCGGGCAGCCCGCGCACACCTGGATCGAAGGCGAACAGTCCGCCCGGCTCGTGCTGGCCGACTGCCGAGGAGTATGAACCGCCGTCACCGATCGACGTGACATAGAGCGTTTCGAGCCCCGGCCCGCCGAATGCGGGCATCGTCGGCTTCTCCACCAGAAGCTCAACCACGCGATCGATATCGCCGTTGGGAGTGATCCTTGCCACCGCCCAGCCGTATACACACGCCACCCAGTAGCAGCCTGCCTCATCGACGCAGGCGCCGTCCGGCCGACCCGGCAAATCTGCGAAGTCGGTGAACACCCGCGCGTTGGCCCTGTGCCCGGTGGCGGGCTCGTACTCGTACGACCAGACCGTGTCGCGCAGCGTGTCCGCGAAGTACATCACCTGGCCGTCGGGGGCGAAGGCGAGCCCGTTGGGCACGCCGATCTCCGTTTGCACGGTGCTGGCCGCTCCGTCGGCCTCCACAACGTGCAGCATTCCCTCGAATCTGTCGGCGGCCGCCGGCACGTACATGCTTCCGATCCAGAACCGGCCAGCCGGGTCGCACCGCCCGTCGTTGAGACGCACGGTCGGGCGCGGCGGCTCGAGATCGATCCACACGGTCACCTCGCCTGTCGACCAATCGAACCATACGATCTGATGCTCCAGCCCCATGAGGAGTCGGCCGGGTCGATCGGTGAGCACGATGGAGCCAGGGCGGCCCGGCAGGTGGCAATGCAGATCCTCTCCACTTGACGGATCGAAGCGGTGGACCCTCTGGCCGTCGATGTCGATCCAGTACAGCACGCCTTCCTGATGGCTCCACAGTGGGCACTCACCAAGGAGCGCGCGGGCAGGAACTACGCATTCGATTGCCGTCCCGTTCATGCGGCCGGGGCGAGCCGCCCGTGTTCCATTTCGTGTCTGAACTTTGACAGCAGGGTGTCGACGCCTGGAAGCGGGTAACCGAGAGCCTCGCTCGTGACAGTCGCATCCAGACTCGTATCGATCGGAATCGGAGCCGGTCCCGTCGCACTCAGATCCGCCGGGCCCGAGCTGAGCAGGTCGGCGTCGAGCTCGAACACCCTGGCAACAGCGCGTGCGAATTCCATGCGGTCCACGGTCTGACCGCCGCAGCAGTGGAATATCCCTGTCAAATCTCGCTCGACGATGCGAAGCATCATCTCGGCACTTTCGCTCGCCAGGCTCGGGGTGGCGATCATGTTCGCCGGCGTCTGCCAAACCGCAAAAGGTCGCCCGTCGCGCAGGGCATCGACGACAGCGCCGGCGAAGTGACCCATACCTGCATTCTGCGTGGGGAGGTAGTCGGCTCGCAACCAATGGGTTCCGTTGACGCCGGCGATTCTGGCGATTGCCCCGTCGTCGGCGGCGTTGGTGACAATGGTTTCGCCGACGACCTTGAGCACGCCGTAGAGGTTGATTGGATTGGGGGGGGTTGTCTCTGCCGCGGCCGATTGTGTGCCATCAAAAACCCAGTCGGTCGAGACCAGCACCAACTTGGCATCGATCTCGTTGGCGGCATCGACCAGAGTCTGGGTCGAGGTCACATAGCTGTCCCATGCCAAAGCTCGATTGGCGTACATGAGAGGGAAGTCGTTGAGGATCGCAGCGTGGATGATCGCGTCGGGTCTCGTCTCAAGCACGGCGCTCCGCAGCGATGCGTCATCCGTCATGTCGACGGGCACGACGTCGAACGGTTCGCTTCCCGAAGGGCGCCAGGTGTGCGCGGTCACGGTGACCTGGGCCGCATGCCGCTCAATGGCCACCTTGACGACGTTGCTGCCGACGAACCCGGTACCGCCGGTTACCAAGAGTCGCATAGTGCCCTCCGTGGCCTGTCCGCCGACTGAACGCAAACCGCTTGACAGCGATTTGAGTCCGAGTATACGGTCCGGCATTGGAACGTTCCACACGTTTCTGGATGGACAGGCTCATGAGCCTTCCGGAGGGACGCAGCTTTGCGAATCGGCCTGATCGGAGCGGGTCGCATCGGCACTCTGCACGCCGGCGTGCTCAGGGCGATTGATGCCGTCGACGAGCTGGTGATCGTCGACGTCGAGGCAGACCGAGCGAAGTCATTGGCTGAAACACTTGGTGTTTCTCATCTGGACCGGCCCCACGACGTGTTCGACAAGGTGGACGCAGTGGTGATCGCCAGCTCCACCGAGACGCATTCCCCCTACCTCATCCAAGCCGCTGCGGCCGATGTCCCGGCGTTTTGCGAGAAGCCCATCTCGATCGACCTGGAATCTACCGATCGAGCCGCCGCGGCGGTGCATGAAAGCGGTATTGCGGTGCAGATGGGCTTCATGCGCCGCTTCGATCCGGGATACGTAGCGGCTCACGAGGCCGTTGCGGAGGGTGTGGTCGGTGACCTGTTGCTGGTGGCGGCGCAGACACACGACCTCGAACCTCCGCCGGAGGACTACATCGCCATTTCCGGTGGGATTTTCACCGACATGCTGATCCATGAGTTCGACATCATTCGGTTCGTCACCGGGAGTGAGTTCGTCGACGTTGCCGTGACCGGCACCACCAACGCACTGTCTGTTTTCGACCGTTACGACGATTTCGGCACCGTCGTCGTCGCGGCCCATCTCGCCAACGGCGCGGTGGCGATGATCGCAGGTGTGCGCACCGACGCCATTGGCTACGACATCCGGATGGAGGTCTTCGGTACCGCTGACAGCGTTGCTGTGGGCCTTGGGCCGCATACCCCGATCCGAACCCTCGAACCAGGCCTCGACCTCCCGCGTCCCCCGGCCATCGCTGGTTGGACGGAACGGTTCGGATTCGCTTATCGTGCGGAGATGGAGGCCTTCGTGAGGCTCGTAGCAGATGGCGCCGCCAGTCCGTGCACCGTAGGCGACGCTCGCACCGCTCTCGTCGTGGCCGAGGCTTGTCGCAGGGCCGCCGCCGAGCAGCGACCAGTTCGTATCGAGGAGATCGGATGAGGGATCTCCCGAGCAGGCTCGCCGGCGCCCCGATCACGACGGGCGTAGACCCATCCCCGAGCTGGGACCACCGCATGGGCCGGGATCGGACGATGTCCGAGATGGTCAAAGCAGACCTACGACGACCGAGCTTGGGCCCAGGACCGATGCTGGCCGCAGCGTCCGGTTCCTCGAGAGGGTGGAGACGAAGTTGTGAGGTTTCCCGCCACAACCGCGGGAGAGGATCGCGCCCCACACCGGGGCTCGACGGAGGAGGAGCCGCATACGCGGCTCTGCATAGACAAAGGAAGGAACACTAATGATCAAAAAGCGACGGGTATGGGGAGCTCTGGTGCTCGCCCTCGCGCTGGTCATGGCGGCGTGTAGTAGCGGCGACGACACAACCACGAGCGCGGGCGGCGCAACCACCACGACCGGTGCCGGCGCAACCACCACGACCGGTGCCGGCGCAACCACCACAACGGGCGACGGCGGTCAGGTGAGCCAGACCGGCTTTTCGTTCGACCTGATCTTCCACGACGCGGACGCGTCCGGCACGTTCTGGGGCGTGATGAAGGTTGGTTTCGATGATGCCTGTGACGTCTACGGGGTGTCCTGCACCATGATCGGCGATCCCGACATCACCAAGCAGGCGGCCCTCGTGGACACGTCGATCGCCAACCAGGTTGACGGCATCATCCTGACGCTGCCCAATGTGGACGCGCTACGCGATGCCATCCAGCGGGCGGCCGACGCCGGCATCCCGGTGGTGACGATCAACTCGGGGTCCGACGTGTTCGCTACCACGCTGGCCATTGGGCACGCTGGGCAGGACGAATTCATCGCTGGGCAGGGCGCCGGGGCGCGGTTGGCCGCGGAAGGTGCGACCAACATCCTGTGCCCGATCCATGAGGCGAACAACGCTGCGCTACAGGCACGTTGTGCCGGCGTCGAAGCAGGGGCTGTGGGGGCCACGGTCAGGCAGTCCAGATCGACGTCGCCAATCTCGATGCCGCGTTTGAGACGCTCAAGACCGAGGTCAGCGACGCGTCAGTCGATGCCGTGATCACGCTGAACCCGGACGTCTCGATTCGGGCCCGCGATGCGATAGCCGAAGCGGGCAGCTCGGCGATGCTGGCCACGTTCGACCTTGGCGAGGAGGTGCTGAACTCGATCGAGGCCGGCACGATTCTCTTCGCCGTCGATCAGCAGCAGTACTTGCAGGGTCACCTACCGGTGATCGCGCTCGTGCTGAATATCCAAAACGGCCATGTGATCGGTGGTGGCAACGCCATCCTCACCGGTCCCGGATTCGTCGACGCGAGCAATGTTGCTCAGGTCAAGGACGGTGTCGCCGCCCAGACGCGGTAGCGATTGACAATGTACGGTTGGAGACGCCCCCCAGCCTCAACGGCAGGGGGGCGGTCTCCAACCCGGATGGAGGTGTCGCAACGTGACAGATGACGCGTCGACGGCCGTCGACGATCGATTGATCGAGGCCGGCATCTTGAAGAAGGTGCTGACCCGCCCGGAATTCGGCTCCATCATCGGCGCGCTCGCCGTGTTTGCGTTCTTTTCGGCCGTGACCGAGAACTTCTTCAGCGTGAAGGCGATTTCGGCGTACCTGAACCCGGCGGCGACGCTGGGAATCATGGCGGTCGCGGTTGCGCTCCTGATGATCGGCGGCGAGTTCGACCTTTCCTCGGGCGCGCTTATCGGTGGACTCGGCATCACGATGGCGATCCTGACCACGAGTGCAGGTCTACCGGTGTGGCTGGCCATGCTCCTGGCCCTGGCGCTCGCCGTCTCCGTTGGACTGTTCAACGGAATCATGGTGGTCAAGACCAAGCTGCCGAGCTTCATCGTCACGCTCGGCACGTTCTTCATCATCCAGGGGGCGGGTCTCGGATTCGTTCGCCTGATCACCGGGAAGACGACGATTTTACTGAGCGATGAACTCGCCAATTCCGACGTTGCCAAGCTGCTGTTCGCATCGACGCCGGTTGCCGGCATCCGGATCCCCGTGTACTTCTGGTTCGCCATCACCGCACTCGCCACGTACCTCCTGCTGCGCACGCGGTACGGCAACTGGATCTTCTCGGTCGGGGGCAACGCAGCTTCGGCGCGAGCGGTCGGCGTGCCAGTCAGTCGGGTCAAGATCATGCTGTTTATCAACGTGTCGGTCTCTGCCTGGTTGGTGGCGATGTTCAACACGTTCCGATTCGAGTCGGCGCAGATCGGCACCGGGGTCGGATCGGAGTTCGAGTTCATCATCGCCGCCGTGATCGGAGGCACTTTGCTCACCGGCGGCTACGGCTCGGCGATCGGTGCCTCGATCGGAGCGCTGATCTTCGAGATGGTGCGCCAAGGGCTGGCTTTTGCGCGTTGGGAGGCCGACTGGTTCAAGCTCTTCCTCGGGGTCATGCTCCTGCTCGCGGCGCTGCTCAACGCATGGGTACGCACCCGTGCACAGAGGGCGATGTCATGACGAATCTGATCGAAGTCGATTCCCTGTCCAAGCGCTTCGGGAACGTCGTGGCATTGAAGGATGTCTCTGCCCTGGTACGAGCGGGGGAGGTCACCTGCGTCCTCGGCGACAACGGCGCCGGGAAGTCGACGCTCATCAAGATCCTGTCCGGGCTGTACCAACCCGACGGCGGCGAATACCGCGTCGATGGCAAGCCGGTGCGGTTCTCCTCGCCGCGCGAGGCGCTCGAAGCGGGTATCGCCACCGTCTACCAGGACCTGGCAATGGTTCCCTTGATGTCGGTATGGCGCAACTTTTTCCTCGGTTCCGAAATCCAGAAAGGCGTGCCACCGTTCCGGCGGATCGACGTTGCGGAGTCCAAGACAACTGTCGTCGACGAACTCGGAAAGATGGGGATCGTCATCCGCGATCCCGAGCAGGAGGTTGGAACCCTCTCCGGCGGTGAGCGGCAATCCGTGGCCATCGCCAGGGCCGTGTACCTCGGCGCCAGGGTCCTCATCCTCGACGAGCCCACAGCCGCGCTCGGAGTCAAGCAAGCGGGCGTAGTCCTGCGCTATGTGGTTGAAGCCAAGAGACGCGGTCTCGGAGTCATCCTCATCACCCACAACCCGCACCACGCCTATCCCGTTGGTGATCACTTCGTCATCCTGCGGCGCGGTGAGGTGTTCGGCGACTACCGCAAGAAGGACCTCCCGCTCGAGCAACTCGTCCAGATGATGGCCGGCGGCGCCGACCTCGAAGAGCTCCACGACGAGCTGGAGAAAGCGGCCGAGACCACCGGCGACGAAGACCTCGCCCAAGCCGCAAGCGACTTTGCCGACGAGGCTGACGACGCGACCGGCCATGGCCGCGACGATAGGACCTGATACCGCGACCCGGCCAGCAGGAAAAGTGGGGCGGCAGCTTCGGCTCCATGCTGCTCGAGAGGCTCCCCAAGTAGGGCGCGATCCGCCGTCTGTGGGCGAAGCCATAGCGGAGCTGTGGCCCGATGTGGCCCGTAGCCAAGAGCGGGAACGAAGGCGAAGCGGATGCGACCACCGGGCCTCAACGACCAGAGAACTCCGCTGAGCCGGGGCCCGAGCGGCCTGCCACGCAGTGGCAAGAGCGGGAAAAATGGGCTCCACTTCTGTCGAGACGACCGGTCACCTATCGGTGCGGCTCTACTGGGCCCCCCAGTCCACGACGACTTGCACCGCGTCGGTCGGAATGAGTCCCATGCCCGTGTGGACGATGCCGAAGTCGTCGAGCACGATTTCAACCACCGCCTCTGCGAAGACCTCGCTCGGGATGTCCTGCTTTTCTTCGCCTGCGAACCATGGGGTCTCCGGGTCCCGACCCAGAGCAGCCAGGAACGCAGGACGCATGGCCTGGTGGGCATCGCAGCTGAACTCGAGGTGATGGCCAAGCTCGTGGGCGACGGCGCGTTCCAGCAGCACCCGGGGGCCGGGAACTCGAACCGCCATCTGCGCACGTCCGGGGTCGTACTTCGCCCGGTCCTCGAGGTCGTAGTCAGCTACGAGCGTAATACCGCCGATGCAATCGAGGTGGGCGGGAAACTCTGTCAGGAAACGATCCCAAGTCTCCTCCGCCACCTCGCCGAAGTCGGCTGCGACCGAGTCATCGATGCGCAGTTGCGGCTCATCGGAACTGGCATTGAGCACGGCGAAAACCGACGCCACCGCGACTGCCGCGGCCGTCACGACGGCCAACACACCCACCACACGGCGCCCCCTCAGATGGGGCGCGCTGACGCGAGACAGCTCATGTCACCATGATGGCAGTCGACAAGGGAGACTCGAAGTGAACGGCTGGTTGGGCTTCGTGGAGCACCGGACGGCCAGCCTCACTCACATGGGGAGCCTTGGATCGGGGTCGAGCCGATCGAGCATGGCTCGCGCCCATGCGTGAGCGGGGTCATCGGTGAACTTCCAGATTCGGTCCTCCGAGGGTCCGGCCATGACGTTGAGAAAGTACATCGCATAGCCGGGGGCTGGAGCAGAGGGTCCGTGATAGCCGCGGGGCACCAAGACGGCATCACCGTCGCCGACCCGATCGGTTTCGTCGATCACACCGTCTGTGGTGTAGACGCTGAAGAGACCCAACCCCTCGGATCGGTCGAACTTGAAGTAGTAGATCTCTTCGAGCGGCACCTCGTGATCGCTCCACTCGTCGTGTTTGTGAGGTGGGTACGAAGACCAGTTCCCCGGCGGCGTGAGCACCTCGACACAGATGAGCTTGTCGGCGTCGTGTACATCGGCACTCAGGAAGTTGTTGATCTGTCTGGTGCCCACCCCACCCCCTCGCACCTCGATCGACACTTCGTCCGCAGGGACGTAATAGGGCTCGATTCGGCGAGTTGCTTCGGCGGAGCACAGCGCGAGCTGGGTGTCACCGGTGGCCGTCACCACGGCATGGCTCGCAACCGGCACATAGGCCCAGTCGGTCACCTCGCCGAAGACGCCGGCGCGGCCTGCGAGGTCGAACGATCTGTCGTCCACCTCCACTCTGCATCCGCCGGCTAGTGGGAGCACCGCAACCTCGGTGGTTGCGGTGGGCACCACATGCGACTCGCCAGCCTTCAGATCCAGGATCGCTAGCCCCGAATAGGTCCAGCCGGCGGTGTCGGGCGTTATGACGCAAGAGGCGCTGTCCAGCGACAAGGACCCGGCCCGGTGGAATAGGCGACGATCTTCCGGCTTCATCGATACAACCTCCAATCACCGATCGAACGGGGGTTGCCCACTCGCCAAGTGCTTCTCGAAATGACACGCACGATGCAGCTTGGAACGTTCCACTAGGCTGACCAGCCTTCGACGAGGAACGACGGGTGAAGGTTGGCTTGATCGGAGCGGGACGGATCGGCACACACCACCCCTCGACCCTAGCGACGCTTTCCGCCCCGACACTGCTATGTCGAACGCGCACAAGGACCTCCGTGTCGCAGAGGCAGGCAACCGGGAACAGAACAGGACTGTGCTGATGGAGGAGATCACGTGACGTTCCTGGATCGCATCGCAGGTGCCCCGATCACATGGGGAGTCGATGGTGCTCCCGGCTGGGGACACCTCATGGACCGTGACCGGGTCATGCAAGAGATGTCCGACGTGGGGCTGTCCGCAACCGAGCTCGGCCCAGACGGCTACCTCCCGACCGACACCGATGAGCTCACCGACTTTCTCTCGGTCTACGACTTTGCCATCGTCGGTGGGTTCGTGCCCGCGCTTTTGTATCGGCTCGATCGCATCGAAGACGAGCTCGCCTACGTCGAGCGCGCAACCCGCCAGCTCGCTCGCGCAGGGTCCAGGACACTGGTGCTCGGGCCATCGGCGCACCACGATGGCTACGACACGTCGGTGGAGATGACCGAGGAGGAGTGGGTGATCTTCAACCAGAATCTGCGCCGCCTTCAAGAAATTGCAAGCACACAGGGCCTGGTCACCGCGCTTCACCAGCATTGGGGCATGGCAATCGAACGGATGCACCATCTGGAACGGCTTCTCGACACCAGCGATGTTGCGCTCTGCCTCGACACCGGGCACGCCTACCTAGGGGGCATCGATCCGGTTGCCGTCGCCAAGCTCGCCCCCGACCGCGTGGCGCATGTGCATCTCAAGGACGTCGAACCGGCTGCGGCAGATCGAGTCCGGTCCGGCGAGGTCCCGTTCAGACAGGCAGTGATCGACGGGATGTTCGTGCCACTCGGGGCAGGCGACGTCGACATCGCCGGTGTCATTCGCACGCTGGAGAAGTCCGGATTCACGGGCTGGTACGTTCTCGAACAGGACGTTGCTCTCAGCGAAGAGCCCGACCCGGGAGCGGGACCGAAAGCTGACGCCGAGCTGAGCGTCGAGTTTCTGCGTGGCCTGACGACCGAGCAGGACATACAGGCATAGGCAATCGAGGAGCTGAGCAGGCCATGGACACAATCCGACTCACCACCGCGCAAGCCATCGTCAAGTGGTTGCTGGCGCAGCGCACGTCCATCGACGGCACAGGGGTGCCCGTGTTCGCCGGTGTCTTCGGCATCTTCGGCCACGGGAACGTCACCAGCCTCGCCGAAGCACTCGAGCCGGTCCAAGACGAGCTGCCCACATGGCGCGGCCAAAATGAGCAATCGATGGCCCTTGCAGCCACTGCGTTTGGCAAGGCGATGCGTGGCCGTCAGATCATGATCGCAACCAGCTCGATCGGCCCGGGGTCCACGAACATGGTCACTGCAGCCGCCGTCGCCAACGCCAACCGCATCCCACTACTTCTGTTTTCGGGCGACACCTTTCAGCACCGCATCGTCGACCCGGTCCTGCAACAGATCGAGGTATTCCGAGATCCGACGGTGACCGTCACCGACGCCTTCAGGCCGGTGAGCCGCTACTGGGATCGCATCACTCGCCCCGAGCAGATCGTGCAATCCCTCCCGCAGGCGTTAGCCGTGATGCTCGACCCCGCGACCAGGGGACCGGCGTTCATAGCACTCCCCCAGGACATCCAGGCTGAGGCCTATGACTATCCGGCATCCTTCTTCGACCCTGTCGTCCACTACATCCGACGCCCGGGACCCGATCCGCGCGATGTGGCGGCTGCTGCCGCGTTGTTGGCAGGTGCAGAGCGGCCGCTGATCATCGCCGGAGGTGGGGTTCACTATTCGGGCGCCGTCGACACTCTCACCAGCTTCGCCGTTGATCGTGGGATCCCCGTCACCGAGACGGTGGCTGGTAAGGCGACCCTGATCAGCTCCCATCCCAACTATGCCGGCCCTATCGGGGTCACTGGTTCGGAGGCCGCCAACGCGGTGGCCAGCGACGCCGATGTCGTGTTGGCGATCGGGACAAGGCTTCAAGACTTCACCACCGGGTCTTGGTCCGTATTCAAGAATCCCGACGTCCGCTTCGTGGCCATCAACACCACACGGTGGGACGCCCACAAGCACCGCGCACAACCGCTGATCGGCGACGCCAAGTTGGCCCTCGAAGCCCTGGACACCCACCTCGACGACTATCGGGCGCCCCAGTCGTGGCTCGAGAGCGCCCAGGGGCACATCGCACAGTGGCATGTCTATCTGGATTCGTGGAAGACTCGCCACAGCGATGGCCCCCCGGCCTATGCCCAGGTCATTCAGATGGTGAACGACCTATGCGACCCAGACGACTACTGCCTCTCTTCCGCCGGAGGGCTGCCGGGTGAGCTGGTCATGGGATGGCGATCGAAGTCGGTCGGCTCGTTCGATACCGAGTATGGCTATTCCACGATGGGCTACGAGATCGCCGGGGCATGGGGGGCCAAGATGGCCCGTGGAGACGGCGACGTGATCGCGTGGGTCGGCGACGGCTCATATCTGATGATGAACTCGGATATCTACAGCACGGTGATGACCGGACACAAGGTGATCTTCATCATCTGCGACAACGGCGGCTACGCCGTCATCAACCGTCTCCAGGTGGACACCGGAGGAGCCGAGTTCAACAACCTCCTGCGCACCTCCCGCCACGAGCGCTACTTCCATGTCGACTTCGTCAAACACGCCGAGTCGATGGGGGCACGAGCGGAGAAGGTAGAGAGGCTCGAAGACCTACCGGCGGCATGGGAGCGCGCCAAGGCAGCCGACCGCAGTTATGCGATCGTCATCGAGGTCGACGCGTACACCTGGACCGAAGGTGGCGCCTGGTGGGAAGTCGGAGTCCCCGAGGTCAGCGACCGCGCAGAAGTCAGGGTGGCACGCGCCCAGTGGGAGGCCGAGAAGAAGCATCAGAGAGTTGGGCTCTGAGTAGCCAATGCCTCCTGAAGCCATTGCCAGACTGAAGGGGGAAGGCGTTACCAGCACCGGAGCGTGCTCGTTCGTCGGTGCGTTCGTAGTCGGTGTTGGATGAACGCGACCCTGGATCGGGCCGAGGTGCCGGCGTGAGTTTCGCCGGCTTCGATCTCGTGTCCGTCGGCAGGGCCAGCATGGACCTCTACTCCCAGGACATCGGAGCGCCATTCGAAGAGATCACCGGCTTCGACACGATGGTCGGTGGTAGCCCGGCGAACATTGCCATCGGTGTCAGCCGGCTCGGCATGTCTGCGGTGTTGCTGACGGCCGTCGGCGACGACGCCGTTGGCGACTTCGTGATCCGGTATCTGCGCGACGAGCGCGTTGAGACCGGGTTCGTCCCGCGCAAGCCAGGGAAGCTGACGTCGCTGGCCCTGATCGGCGTGCAGCCCCCTTCTACCTTCCCTCTGTCGTTCTACCGAGAGGACCCCGCCGACATCTACCTCGACGAAACCGATGTCGAACGGGCCCCGATCAAATCGGCTCGCGCCCTACAGATCTCCGGTAACGCACTGAGCAGGGGCCCGCGTGCGCAGGCGACACGGACCGCGCTCAGGATCGGACGCGATGCCAAGGTCGAGAGATTCCTCGATCTCGATCTACGACCGACCGAGTGGGACGATCCCCGGTCGTTCGGAACTGCCATCAGAGAGGTTCTCCCCGACTTCGACGTCGCCATTGGGACCGAGGAGGAATTCGCCGCCGCGCTCCTGCCGGACCACACTCCAAATGGGACCCTGCCCGCGCCGCTGCGAGCTGAGCTCGACGACGTGATCAAGGGACTCGGATCCGCGGCGGCCCGGGTTACGGTCGTGAAACGAGGTGAGCGCGGCGCAACAGTCTTCGATGGGCAGGACCGGCTCGACGTGCCAGGGTTCACCGTCGAGGTGGTGAACACGGTAGGGGCCGGCGATGCGTTCGCAGCCGGACTGATCCGCTCCAGGCTTCTGGACTGGAACTGGCGGGACGCGGCAAGGTTCGCCAACGCTTGCGGCGCGATCGTCGTGACCAGGCATGGTTGCTCTGCGGCATTCCCATCGGAGGAAGAAGTACTTGCCTTCGCCACTGAATCCGGCGGTTTGTGATGCTCTCCGCTGGAAAGGTGAGGCGACTCACTCAGGTGTCGAGCACCGGCGGTGTGTTCAACATTCTCGCCGTCGATCATCGCGATTCGATGCGCGCTGCGCTGATGCCAGACGACCCGGAAGGCGTGACAGCTCGGACGATGACGGAAACAAAGCTCGATCTGGTCGAAGGTGTGGGTGATTTGGCGTCTGCGGTGCTACTGGATCCCGAATATTCTGCGTTCCAAGCGGTGGCAGACCGGGCATTGCGGGGCGATACCGCCTTTCTCTGCGCCTTGGAGGCCCAGGGCTACATGGGCGATCCGCAAGCGCGGGTTACCACCGTCCTCGAGGGCTGGAGCGTCGAAAAGGCGGCCCGAGTCGGCGCATCCGGGATCAAGCTCTTGCTGCTGTACCGGCCGGACAGCGAGGCGGCCGCCGACCAGGAGCGGCTGGTCGAGGAGGTGGTCGCCGAGTGCGCTCGATACGAGATCCCGCTCTTCCTCGAACCCGTCTCCTATCAGGCGGATGGGCCTGCGTCGCCCGGTAAGGCGCTGTATGAAACAGATCGCAGAGCTGTCGTGTCGGAGTCTGCACGCCGGCTCGGATCGCTGGGACCCGACGTGCTGAAGCTCCAGTTCCCTGCCGACACGTCGACCGACGACGATCGTTCCTCGTGGAGCGACGCGTGCGCTGAGCTCAACGAAGCCAGCCCCGTTCCGTGGGCTCTCCTTTCGGGCGGCGATCCCTTCGAGTTGTTCCGCGACCAGCTCCGCATCGCCTGCGAGGGCGGTGCATCGGGTGTTGTGGTGGGCCGGGCTCTGTGGGGTGATTACGTGACCGCACCCCTCGAACAGCGGCAACGGTTGCTCGAGTCGGTGGTTCGACCGAGGTTCGCCGAACTGACCGACATTGCCACCCACACGGGAACAGATTGGGCCTCCCGCTTCGATCTCCCGAGTTTCGACGAAGGCGCCTACTCCAGGTACTGACGCGGCGAAGCACCCGACGGGGTTGCCAGCCGGGCGGGCGTAGGCAACTCGCTCGTATCTGTGGTCATCCGCGGTGGGCCAATGAGAGCGAAGCTCGCAGCACCACCGCGCTCACGGGGCGCGAGATGCCTGGTCTCTGTGCTCTCGCCATGTCCACACAGGCTCCCCATCTACCGAGATCGTCCGCGGCGATCGAGGCACTTGATAGCGCACGGTGGAGCCGGAGCGCCTCGTCGTGAGCCAACCATCAGAGGAGCCGGCGTTGGACGCGTTCGGTGGCCCTTGTCAAAACTGCTGTGGCGGTACCCCCGGTGGCCGGTCTGCCAGGTCGTCGAACCGAACCACCACGCCGCTTTCCGGGGGGCTGAATGCACCGCGGATTGAAAGGTAGATTCTGTCTTCGGCGTCGATCAGCAGAGCGGTTGGGAAGGGCAACCGGTCGATCAATACCTGCCCCTCGCCCCACCCGCCGCTCGTCGGTGCGAACCGCAGCAGCCGCCCGGTCTTACCCCGGTATGGATGGTCTGTCTCGGTGCCGTCGATGAACTCGAGCACGTAGAGGTAGCCCTGACTATCGAAAGCCACATCGATGGGCGTGGTCAGGCCGTCGACCGCCACATCGAAGGTCCCGTCGGGGTGCAGCCGAAGCAGCGCTCCGTCTCCGGTTGTGTGTGGGAGTTGGCTGAAGGAGGTCACGTATGGCGCCTCGTCCGGCCCGCGGACGATGCCCGTCAACACTTCGTGGCCTTCCACCTCGGAGAACACCTGGATCCGACCGTCGAGACCCGCGGCCAGCACCTGTCCGCTTGCCCCGTCGGTCACGAGGAAGCGTCGCTGCTCCGGGTCGGGGATCATCGAGTAAGGATTGGAGAACACCGTGATTTCATCGAAGAAATCCGGTTCCGCGGTTTCGGTGGCAAAAGCCAGGAAGTCGGCCAGGATCTCCGGTGGATTCCCGGAACCCGTGAGCTTCAGGATCTTGCGGGCGAAGATTCCCTCGCCCTCACCCGTCAGGAGGTAGAGGTCGCCTTCCATCTCTGCGAGGTCGGCTGGTCCCGTCGTGTTACCGGTGGCATTGTATAAAACGTACGGCAATGTGTCGATGATCCGCTGGCGGCGGCCCCCGGGATCCACGCATGTGACCGAACCGGTCTCAGCCCGGTTGGCGGTGGGCCCGTCCTCAACCTCCTGACCCACGGCCAGCCGGCCTGCTTCGACAACGCACAGCGTGCCGTCCGCTTGAAGCCACAGGCCCCTCGGTTCATTCAGGCCGTCGATGATCTGTCGGTGCTCCGACTCCCCCCCGCCGCAGGCGCCTGCCACCAACAAGGTGGCGAGGGCCAGAACCAGGAGCCGCCGGTTCTTCACCTTGGGACAACGCAGGTGTGGCAGCATGCCACGCGGCGTTGCTGCGTGGACCGCGGATGCAACGGATCGGGCGGCAGCTAGGGGCTCCCCTCGGTGTCGATCGTGTACGTGAACTTGCGACCGCTCTCTCCGGAGCCGTGACCGTAGTGACCCCATTGCGGGAAGTTGAAGTCGGAGGTGACGGAAGCTGGCAGGAGCAGCACTGCCTCGAGAAATGCTTCGAGGTCGGGCACCTTGTAGATGTTGACCTCGTAACCCCAGCCCGCCAATTGGTCGGTCAACTCGCGTACCGGGTCTTCATCCCACTTGATCGAGAATCGGCTGATGCCCCAGGAGGTCAAAATCTCCAGGATCTTGTGCGCCTCCTCCGGCGCGCCGATGATCAAGGGAGACAGCCAGCCGATCGCGGCCTGCACGATGGCATCGGGATGCTCGGCCCTGATGCGCCGGAATCCCTCCTCGCCGGTCAAGTCGATATCCCCGTTGAACCAGAGCCGATCCTCAGTGAACCCTGCATCGGCGACGACCTGCAACACGCGGTCGAGCACATCGGGACCTCCCTTGAGGTCGAGTTTGATTCCCCTGTCGTGCTTGGCGACTGCTTGCACCATCTCGTCCAGAGTCAGCCATTCCTCGTCGGGGAGAGCCGGCCTGGTCTCAAACGAATCGTGGCGCAGGATGAACTCGCCTGCGGAGTTCTGACGAACGTCGACTTCGGCCCAGAACACGTCGGAGGCAATGAACTGACGGAGATTCTCTTTGTCGTTGATCCCGTGCCAGACGAGTTGCACCCGCGGCGGCAGCGCATCCTCCCCTGGCACCAGTTCCGCCAGGCGATAGTCCTTGCCCCGGGCCGTGCCTTTCGGGATGGAGCGACGCTGGGATTCGAAGATCGTATTCGCGTGCAGGAGCAGCACCCCGGTCTCGTTGGCGACGGGTGCAAGCGCCTTGAGCATGAGAGGCTCGTTATCGATGACGGCGAACACGTGATATCCCTCGGCCAGAAAGTGTTGCAGCCCGGCGATCTTGCTGGTTTCGACCTCCTCGCCCCACTCACCGCGATTCATGAAGAGGAGCTCTTCGGTGAAGTTCACGCCGTATGGATCACCCAGCTTGTTCAAGGATTGCAACGTGACTTCTCGCAGCCGCTCCGGCCTTCCGGTGAGCAGGCCCACCGACGTGTTTGGCTGAAGTTCGAACCATCGGATCATTTGGAAAACTCCCTGAAAGGGCCGGTGCGCGTTGAGGATCGTGTCTTCCTCCCAGTAGTGATCGTGGTACCAATCGATCACTGCGGGGCGCTCCGAGTCCGGGACCGCCACCCGTTCCAGAAGCTCCTCAACATGATTCTCGTGCACGGTCACATCGCCGAGCCCGACCCGCGTGAAGTACTCCGTTCCATGGGCCTTGTCGTAGGACTGAAGCGCGGCCAGCATCGGATGCCGCATGTCGATGATGGTGCCGTCGATATCGGACACCAGCATGAGCTTGTCAACGGGATATTGCGCCCGCATCCGCAGGTAACAATCGGCGAGCTCCTTCATCCAGCTCATCCGTCGGTCTCCTCGGTGGCGGCCGGGGATCGGCTCCCCACCATCGCAAGCATCCGTGCCGGCCGGTTGGTCGTCACCGCAGTGACGCCCATATCGATCAACTCCGCGAAGCGCGCCTCATCGTCGACTACCCAGACCCACACACCCAACCCCACCTCCCGGGCACGGGCGACCACGGCGGTGTCCGCGAAGCTGTGCTCCAGATTGATGCCGGCAGCTCCCAACGCGCCTGCGGCATCGACACCGCGGCGGACGACGGCCAGGGCCTCGGCAGGATCCATTTTGGTCTCCGGAGGATCGGTTCCGGCGGGCAGCTTATCCGGATTGAGGAGCGTTGTGATCTCGTTCGTCGTCGCCGCCATGATCTCGAAACAATCAACCCGGCAACCGCTGACCACCACGTCACCGGTCATCCCCGCGTCGCGCACCATGGCGACACCCCGAGCAACCGCATCAGAGGTCTGGAAATCGAGATTCAACGGCACGCGTCCTCTGGCCAAGTCGAGTACCTCCTGGAGCGACGGGACCCGCTCGCCTGCGAACTCGGAACCCCTCCAGACGCCAGCGTCGAGACCCTGTATCTCCTCCCAGGTGTGATCCGCCACGGAGCCCCTGCCCGTCGTCGTGTGCTCGAGCCGCGCGTAGTGTATGAGGACCGGCACGCCATCTTTCGTCAATCGGACGTCGACCTCGACCAGGTCGGCGCCAATGTCGATCGCGCTCTCGACAGCCAGCCGGGTGTTCTCAGGAACCTGGCCGCTGTCGCCACGGTGCGCAATGACCTGCGGCCACGGAGGTGGCTCGTAGGGCATCCGCTCACTCGCGCCCGGAGAGTGCAGCGGGACGGGTCATCGAGCGATGGGAGCCTTCAGGCCCAGAGGAGCGATGCTTCGGTCTCCGGATCGAAGAATTGGATCCTGCTCATGTTGAAGACCAGGCTGATGGTGTCCCCGACCCGGACTCCCCTGGTCTTGTCGACCAGCACGCGCATCTCGACATCGTTGATGCTCACCCCCACCAGGTCCTCCCTTCCCAGTGGCTCGACGACTACGGCCTCCCCGTTGAGGGTGAGACCTTCCGCAGGCGCCGAGGCGTCGTCGGCCAAGTTCACGTCCTCCGGCCGCATCCCCATGATGACCTTGCCGTCGGCGGCTGCCGCTTTCTCTCCCCGGTCATGGGGGACGACGAGGTCGATCGCCGCGCTCTTTGCCCGAAAGTCCCCGTTGTCGCGCATGACCTCGACGTCGAAGAAGTTCATGGGCGGGTTGCCAACGAACGCGGCGACGAACAGCGTCTTGGGGCGGTCATAGAGAGCTTCTGGGACGTCGTATGCCTGGAGGACACCTTTTGACATCACCGCGATCCGGTCGGCCATCGTCATTGCCTCCACCTGGTCGTGGGTCACGTAGATGGAGGTGATCCCCAGGTCCTCCTGGAGTCGTTTGATCTCCCCCCGCATGGTCAGTCGGAGACGGGCGTCGAGGTTCGACAGCGGCTCGTCGAAGAGCAGGAGCTGCGGCTCCTTCACCAAGGCGCGCCCAAGAGCCACCCGCTGTTGCTGCCCGCCCGTTAGCTGAGCGATCTTGCGGTCAAGCAGATCGCCGATGCCCATCATGTCGGCCACCGCCTGAACCTTTTGCTTGATCTCACCCTTGTCCAGCTTCTGCAATCTGAGCGGGTAGCTGATGTTGCCGAACACGGACATATGGGGGTAGAGGGCATAGCTCTGGAACACCATGCCGATGCCACGATTTTTGGGGGCTACCTCGTTGACGACCTGGCCGTCGAATGAGATGGTCCCCGCGGTGGGCTTGTAGATCCCGGCCACCATCAGCAGCGTTGTCGTCTTCCCGCATCCGGATGGGCCGAGAAACGCCACAAGCTCACCGTCTGCGATGTCGAGCGTGATGCGATCCGCACCGATTACGTCATCCCAGCTCTTGGTCAGGTTGTCGAGTTCGACCTTCATGTCGGTGCCCCTTCGTGGTGAGACATCACGTACCTTTCGAGCCGCCGGCATAGATATTCAACAGCAATTCCTGGGTGAAGATGAAGAAGATGATCAAGGGGATCATCTGGAACAACCCGACGGCCGCCACCAGGTTCCAATTCGTCGGTGCGGTGGCACTGATGAGCTGGTTGAGGAACACCGGCATGTTGGAGACCTTGGCACCGATGGTGAAGGTGAACGGCACCAGATAGGCGTTCCAGCCCACAATGAAGGTGAACAGGGAGAGCGCGGCGATGCCAGGACGCACCTGGGGGAGCATGATCTGCCACCACACCCGGAACCGGGACGCCCCGTCGATGAGCGCAGCCCGTTCCATATCCCAGGAGAGGTTGTCGAAGAAACCCTTCATCAGCCAGATACCGAGCGGGAGCTCGAGAGCGACCATCACCAGCGCCACCCCGCCCACCGTGTTGAAGCCGATGAAGCCCCCAATGATCGGGATGTCTCCAATGAACCGCAGCACGAAGAATATGGCGATGAGCAGCATCTCGGCCTTGAAGGCATGCAACACGAGGGTCCCGGTGAGAAAGGTCTTGCGGCCGGCGAACTTCATACGCGACAACGCATATCCACCGGATGTCGAGGCGATGCCGACGCCGATCACCATGAACACCGCGATGAGAAGCGAGTTCAGCATGGCATTCCAAATGGCGGCTTCGAAGACGAAATCCCAGTTGCTGAGAGTGAAGCCGCCGATACCCCCTTCGGCGTTGCGGGGCAAGAGGCCTTGGGTGCGAAAGGAGACGGTGGCGATGAGCAACCATGCGTAGCCGATAAGAATGGGAACGATCGACAGGATGAGGAAGCCGTACGCAAAATAGCGACCCATCTTCTGTCGGGACTTGGGGAGAGGGCCGGCAGCGGGGCGCGGTGGTGCGGTCTCAATGGTGGTCATGGCTCACAGGTTCTCGATTCTGGGCTCTTCGATCAGCTCGTTGAACTTGAACAACTTCACGTAGGCGACGGCGAGCACCAGCGCAATCGCGACGAGCACGATCGCCCAGGTCGCGCCGTAAGCCCATTGATTGTTCCCGGCATAGGTGGCGAAGGCGCGGCTGTACGACGTCAGCGCCCACACCTCGGTGGTGAACAAGCCTGGGCCGCCGTTGGTCAGCAGCAGGATGTACTCGAACGAGGTGAGCAGCGACAGCGTCTGGTAGGTCGCGATGAACAGCAGCGGCCACTTGATCATGGGGAGTTTGATGTCGCGGATGATCCTCCACGTGCCGGCCCCGTCGACCTTGGCCGCCGTCAGGAGATCCTTGGGGATCGACTCCAAGGCCGAGGTGAAGATGATCATCCCGAAGGAGGCGCCGATGAACCCGTTGGTGAGGATCACAAACGTCCACGGGCTACCCCCCAGATAGAGGTTTCCCCCCGATGCCCCGAGAAACTCGGGGGCGATCTGGTTGTAGATGCCGAACGGGTCCGCCGAAGCGACGCGCTGCCACATCATGATGTACACCACGGACGGTGTCAGACGGGGAAGCAGCCACACCAGCCGGAAGAAGAACCCGGCGCGCCGCGGGATGCTGGTCGTCACCAGCGCCAGAACGAGAGCGAGACCGAGGTTGAAGAAGATCAGCGTGGTGAAGACGTAGAAGACGGTGTTGCGCGCGATCTTGGGGAAAAAGGCGTCGGTGAAGAGCCGCTCGTAGTTGTCGAATCCGATGAAGGTCCACGCGTCGTTGAAGTTGGTGCTTTGGAGGTCGGTAAAGCTGAGGATGAGAAGCAGGATGCCGGCAACGACGAAGAAGGTGAGCACCAGGGCCACGGCCGGGGCCATGAAGCCGTAGGCGGATGCCGTGGAGCGCACCCGCCGACCCAGTGGGCGGCGCTGCGGCCCCGGTGCGCCGACTGCGGCGCTGGCCAGGGGGTCGGCTTCTTCCTCTATCTGCTTCGTCACCGGGACGTCACCTCTCTAGCCATGGAGGAGTGGGGG
>PVMK01120151.1_pt1 | contig 25415 bp, 23 predicted proteins | sample 1853481 | NCBI WGS metagenome assembly PVMK01 (sample SAMN08533507, study PRJNA380276) | Marine sediment metagenome, whole genome shotgun sequencing project.
GAGGGGCTGTTCAACTGGCAATACCTGAATCGATCGATGCAACTTATGATTGAAGTAGGCCGGCTCACTGCTGTTAGATGTGACGATAGCAGCCTGCATCACAAATCAAAAGTCCAATTAAGGGAAAGAGGGAGGATGAAAGCTCTTGTAACCGGGACCTTCGGCTGGACGGCCGTTTCCATCATCCAAACCTTGATTCGCCTTGTCATCTCGACGTCGGATTCTCACAAGGAATGGGGTGAAAAATCGTCTTAGTCAGGCGTGATAATTACTATAGTTAATTTAACCTGTATTAGCTTAAGTAAAAGATTACACAGGTTGCAAGAGATAACTTGAGATTATCTTCATCCGCCTAGCGCACACACCGCTTAGCGCGTAGATTTAGCCTTATATCCCTTATTTATGGCCAGATTGTTTACGGCCAGCGTAACCACTGCCAACCATGTAACAACAAGCTTAATTGGGCTACGCCAAGCCAGAAGAAGAAAAGGGTTAATATGATCGATATCGTATCAATTAATCCAGGCAAATCTTGCTGCAACTGGACGACGGCCGCCGTAGCCTCGGTCAGGCTTTGATCCACCTCTCGCACCAAAGCCTGAATGTTGGCGACTCGAGTTTCGATTTCCGCTATAAGACCACTGTTACCTTCCGCTCGATCCAGCAATTCCTGCTCCACACTTCCAAGCGAATCGGAAATTTCCGAGAGCGTGTCCGAGGCCTCGGACAGGGTCGTTACGGCCTTTTGTTCGTCCGATTTGCTGCCTCGTAAGAAAGGAATTGAATTGGCCGCTTCCACAAATGAGCCGGCCGTATCGGCCGTGGCTTGGGCGGCATCGATAATCCCTCGTATATCGCCGATCCGGCCGGCGAGTTCTTCGGTTGGAAGCACTTCTCTTGTCTCGGCCAGTATGTTTCTAGCTTCAGCGAGTGTTTCATCGGCAATATCTAAGCCATTATTGGCCACATTTAGACCGTCTTCTACCGCTACGAGTATCTCCAGGCCAGTCTCTGTCAGCGGAGTATTTATTACCCAAGCGCCAACGATAACCGCCAGACTCAACAAGATTCCAATGGCTCCAAAAAGAACGCCCAGTGCGCCAGCAATACGTTTGAGCACCATTTTCGCGCCGCTGGATTCTGTTTGCTCTTCTTTTGCTTTTTCTGATAATTCGTCGCTGCCAACTACTGCGGCCGTAGTTACGACCTCTTTAACCTCAAACGGTTCCTCCTCTGATTTCTCCTGACCCTCCTCTGTAACTTCGACTTCCTCTTCCGAACCTTTTAGATCTTCCTCGGCCGCTTCTGCTTTCGCTTCGGGCTCCTCATCTTCTACTCCAGCTTCAGCCTCTTCCGTTTTTTCCTCCATGTCTTCAGAAGTTGATTCATCTTCCTCCGCTTGGATTGATACTTCTGGGGCTACCGTGGTTGATGGCTCATCCGCCGTTGTTTCTGCATCGGCTTCCTCAGGTTGCTCGGCTTCGGGTGCTACACTTGACTGGACTAACTCATCGCCCAATTCTCGTTTCCATTTGTAAAGCGAACCTTTAGAAATGCCTAAATCTGCTGCGACTTCGGCCGCGCTCTTACCACTGTTTTGCCATTGCTGTACAGCTTCCAGCTTGAACTCTTCCGTATAAGTCTGTCTTTTTTTCGCCACTAGTGCCTCCTGACTTTTGTCAATTTGTTTGTTGGTCTTGTTTGGTAAATGATCTATTGGTTCGTTTAAGAATTCAGAAGAACGCTGAAGAGCGCCAATTTTCTCGACCCACCGCCATTAGTCACGTAAATGAATGTCTTTTGGTAACCAGAAATAACTTATTAAGGGCGGCGCCAGACGATCATACTGTAGGTAAGAATTCGTTTCCTGGCAAGCTAAATGTGGTGTAGTTTTAGATCGAGCGGCTAGCAGGGGAATCTTGACACTTCACCCTTGAGGTAAATGGTCGTAGTTAGATGGCAGACTACACCTAGATAGAGGGAGAGTAGAAGAATTGGGTAATGGTTGAAGCTAAGCATTCAAGTCTGCTTATTACCCCCGCAAGGTTCCTGATTGAACCGAATCGAACCTAAATAAACGACGCAGACCACTAAGAATGTGCGGGCAAGCCGATCGAAATGCGAGACACCGGAGGATGGGAGCGTCAGAAACCAGGCGGATGTGGTGCGGGACCGGTCACTTCGGTCAGAGCTTCGGCCACGTTCAGCAGGGCCATTTCCCGCCAGCGTTTCCCTACCAGCTGCAGGCTGATCGGTAAGCCTTCGCCTGAGAGCGCTATGGGCATCGAGACAACCGGGTGGCCGGTCAAGTTGAAGATACTGGTGTAGGCGATCTGGTCCATTTGCAGCGATATTTTCTGGTCATCCACCTGGATCGGCTGGCTGTTTTTGCGATGTGTGATGGCCGGCGTGGCCGTGACTGGATATGTCCAGCCGTCCCAGCCAGCCAGAAAATCATCCATCTGAGCGATGAAGACATCCCGCTGGGAGAGTGCGTTGACGTATCTCTTGATGTTTAAACGCAAGCCGCGGGCCGCACCCCGGTTGGCCTGGAAATGCTTGCCGGACTTGCGCAACTTCAGGGTGATGAAAAAGCGGGCGATGGCCGGCATTGTGGAGCCGGCCTCGGTGCCGAAAATCTGGCCCCAAGTGTACCAAGCTGCCTCAAAATCAAATTCGGGTGGATTGCGCTTCTCAACCTGGCAGCCCAGATCGGACAGGCGCCGGGCCAACTGCTGCAGGGCGTCTTTCGTTTCAGCCGTCACCGGCACGCCGCTAAAATCATCGCTCCAGGCAAAGCGGTATTTGCTCAGCGGGCGGACCTCCGCCGGCTCTAGCGAAAGGGGTGGCACATCATTGTCATGACCATCCGGCCCAGCGATCAGCTCCAGGCCCAGCCGCAGGTCTGGAACCGAGCGGGCCAGCGGTCCGATCACAGCCATATGCCGTACGCCGCGCGGTGAGCCGGGTAGCTCGGGTATGTGACCAGTCAGCGGGACACGGTGTTCGGTCGGTTTCAGGCTGTAAATACCGCAGTAATGGGCCGGGATGCGCACGGACCCGGCGACGTCGCTGCCGAGTTCAAGTGGAGACATGCCGGCCGCGACCGCCGCTGCACCGCCGCCTGTGCTGCCTCCGGGCGTCCGGGCTGTATCCCAGGGATTATTGGCTCGCCCGAAGATCGGGCTGTTGGATTGACCCTCCATGGCCAGCATGGGCATGTTTGTCTTCCCCATAATGATGGCGCCTGCTTCGCGCATACGAGCGACGACCGTCGCGTCCGCCTTGGGGATATAGTTGGCCAGGGGTTTGTAACTGCTGGTGGTGCGCAGATCGGCCGTTTCGAGGGCATCCTTGATCGTGACCGGAACACCGTGCAGCGGCCCCCAAAATTCACCGCGAGCGGCGGCCGCATCGGCTTCCTGGGCTCTTTTTCTGGCGCGTTTCGCATCCAGGGTCACGATGGCGTTCAAGGCCGGGTTGTGTTTTTCGATCTGGTTAAGATGGTCGGCGAGCACCTCGACGGAGGAGACGTCGCCCCGGCGTATAGCGGTGGCAATTTGGGTGGCAGATTGGAACATGCGTTTACTCCTGAATTAATAAGGTACTTCAGAATGATTCAAGAACCAGATCGCGATTTGCGGTTCGCCATTTTATCTTTGGGCTGCCAGACGTCAAAAAAGACTCTGGCGGCCTGTTCTGCTAATTTTCCAAATCGGCCGCTTCTTCCAGCGGCAATATTAACCCACCCTTAGTGTTCCAGGATTCTGCCAATCATATTGTCGTCTTCGTCGATCATTTTATGGTACGGTCTTAAATAGGCGATAGTTATTAACGGTTACCCTTAGCACTGATTTTTCTTTCATCGGGTTTGAATATACAGGGCAGGAAACAGGCAGTCATGCGATTCCCCTGGGCTAACACGGTCCTGCTGCTATTGGTAGGATTACAGATCGTAACCGGCTACTTTGGCTTTTCGAGTGGAGAGGAGAGGGAAGCCTGGCTGCTCTGGTTTCATGGCATTGGAGCCTATGCCATCGTCGCCATCTTGCTCTGGAAAGGAGCTATTGTCCTCGATGTCTACAGGCGTGGAAAACGATGGAATTTTCGCCGGGTAGCCTTTGCGGTCATGGCCGGATTTTTGCTTTTAACTGTTTTAACCGGCCTCTTATGGACATTTTATGGCCCTAAGTATCTCCTGGGTTTCAGCTATGTGACCATCCACATCTTTTTAGCAGTTATCTTCATTGTCTTAGTAGGCTGGCACTTTATCAAATACCGCTGGATTTTCAACGTTTCCCAAGCACGAGATCGGCGGGCTTTTTTGCGCACAGCAACATTGGGAGCGGTTGCCTTAGTTGCCTGGCAAGCCAGTATTATTATCAAGCGCAAGTTAGCCCTGCCTGGTGCCCAGCGTCGCTTCACTGGCTCCTATGAAACCGGTAGTTTTAGCCCAAATTTCCCCCAGGTCAGCTGGATCAATGATAATCCGGCTCCCGTAAACATCGATGAATGGTTTTTGGATATCGGCGGAGAAGTTGAGCGGCCTCTGACCCTCACTTATCAGCAACTCATCGCCATGCCTAATACCAATCAAGAGGTGGTTCTAGATTGCACCGGTGGCTGGTACAGCCGGCAGAATTGGCGAGCTATCCCTTTAATATCAATCCTGGAACTGGCCAAACCTGATCGAAAAGCCCAGAGTATTACCTTCGAATCGATAACCGGATATGAGCGCAGGTTTGGGATTCGGGAAAGCGCTGGCTTCTTGCTAGCAACTCATGTTGCCGGAAATGTACTTAGCCATGGCCATGGCTTTCCCCTCAGACTCGTCATCCCCGGTGAAAGAGGTGTCTATTGGGTCAAATGGCTAAAACGCCTTCACTTCAATAAAGGAAGCAAGTATTGGCAAACACCTTTGCCCATAGAATGAGGGTGATCGAGCTAGATTGAGCAAACTTTCAAGCCGAATTTGCCATTTTGTGCAACTTTTTGCCCGCTACCATAGTATTGACTTAATATAGCGTGATCCCTATATGTATTAGGGTGAAGATTGACCGGTCTTGATCAGCCAAATCATGTTCTGTTGAGGAGTAAATAGTTTATGCCTGGACAAGGATACTTTCTCTCTCTTCCGGAGCGGGCCATCCGCTCAACCGCTGCCTTGGTTGGTGGTACCAGTTTATTGGTAACCGAAACCTTATTACCCGAAGTACTGCGTAACGCCACCACGTATCAGATCACTATAGGAGATCTGCAAAAGTTCCTAATTACCCGAATAGGCGAAGTAAACCTCGAAGACCAAGAACCCGGCATGCGCATGACGGACGCCTATGTCAGGAAAAAAATTGTCGGAAGCGGCCTGGAAGCCATTGGCCTCTTGACAATTCGTTTCTCCCCAGTTTGGCTCTTCGCCATCATCGGTGACGCGGCCGGGGGCAGCAAAGTCTTTTTCAATCGCCTGGTGCAAAACCTCAAAGACAACGATGTCATTGACCAGTCTGGCGATCCCCAGAACCTGAGCGACCTTTTCGATGCGCTGCAAGTCGCTTCCCATCAAAGCGCGCGGGCCATCGACACCCCACCGCTCTCCAGTGATGAGCTGGCGACCGTATCCAATGAGCTGGTGACCAGTTACGGCCGCTTACTCTCGACTAGCCAACCATTACTACTAGACCGCTTTGATTCCATTCTAACCCGCATGGATCAAGTGGCTGCGGACGAAGGCGTCTCTGTAGAGAAAGTTGGCGGTATCATGACCTTACAAGCCGCTTCCCTATCAAAAGCCAGCCTCAGTACCGGAGCCGCCCTTGGCAAAACAGGTTCTGATTTGTTTGGCGAGCAAATTCTGGATAGTTATGCTCAAACGCTTAATGAGATCAGCCGTTCAGGTTTAAATAAATATCTCTCAGATAATCTGTTGCCTTATTTTCAGGCGGCCGTTGGCCATCTAGACCCCGAAAAATCGACCTGGACAGAAAGTTTTCTCTCGCTAGATAATAAGTAAGAGTTAGTTTTGGGTGTATTGTTTTAGTTTGATTAGTATTATGACTATGCGAATCATCCGTATTTCATAAGTGTCACGCTGGGTGCGGGCTAAGTCCCTCTGACCAGGGAATATCACACTTTATTGATGACTATACGATTTTCTACCCTATCTTGCTGCCGAAAATTTGCTATTGTGTCTCTGTGCTCTAGCGATTATGATATGGTTAGTTAGGGTGGCTATTGTTTCCAGGTTTTTCTGTGGTGAAATGGCAACCCACTATGAATTCTAATCGATGATGACGGTGAGTTACCGCCATTAATAAACTGCGACGGGTAACGATACGACAATGACAAATAATGAATCCTTACAAGTAGAAGAAGTAAGCAGCGTCGATGATAGGCCCGAATTAACTTCTGCCCAACAGACTGAAATAGAAGAGATTGTTGTCAACTGGGATATGAATGAACAAGATGCCCAAACTCTGCGTTCCTTGACGCGACTTCTTGTTGGCGGGGCCTTAGTCAGCTGGGATGAGCTCCGGGAACACCTGAGGAGATGGGAAATTGAATCATCCCAAGCAAGTCATTTGCAGGATACCGGGCAGGAAGGGGCATTAGTCGTCCCCGAACAGCCGGAACCAGATTCTGCGACGCTGCGCTATGCCGTGATTGGCGCCTTTTTTGAAAGCCAGGATCGCTGGATTAAGCGGAGCCAATCAGCCCTTAAATTCGCCGGACAAATGAGCACTGCCCTCCTAGGCCCCGTTCTCGGCCGGATAGAAAGCCAGCCGCGCTTACGGCCGATTCAGTCACGCTATGAAGCGTTGGCTCGGCGTGGCGAATCGGTTACCCGTGGCTGGGTGAACAGGGGACGCTATGAGGAAAACCACGGCCGTCGTTTGGCTCGGCTAGCTGTGCAAAGAAGCTTTGACACATCGATGGATCAGTTGGGAAGCGCGCCCGCACTTGAAGATCTGATCCGCAAACAGAGCGCTGGTTTGGGTCAGACCGCTATCGACGAAGTGCGGGCCAGCACCGTCAGCGGTGATCAGTTAGCCGAACAAGTCGTCCGATCCATATTCCGTCGCAAACCACGAGAAGAACTCAATCAGGATCCTGTCGGCGCCGAGCAAAACGATTCATCATAGCAGCTTAGCAGCGGGTTGGAAATACGTAAATCATGAATGCGAGTCTTAAAGGGCATTATGCCGGATTTGTTAGCCGCTTGTTGGCCTATAGCATTGACCTGGCCGTCATTACAGTCGCTCTTGTAGCCACCGGCTGGCTCATCTCGACCGCCAATAGATTGGTTGGCGGGATAAACATCAGCCAAACCTATCCCCAGCTAAAAACCATACTTACCGGCGCAGGCGCTCTATTATTCACCGCTTCCTACTTTATCTTGTTTTGGACTGCTATTGGCCAGACGCCGGGAAAGATTCTTCTGGGCGTGCGTATCGTCGGCCAAAACGGTAAACGCATCTCTTTCCTCCAAGCTATCATTCGTTACCTGGGTTACTTGTTATCCACCCTGGCTCTTTTCTTGGGCTTTGGCTGGATTCTGATCGATAATCGTCGCCAGGGCTGGCACGATAAGTTAGCTCGTACATTCGTCGTCTACAATTGGGATGCCCGCCAGACCAAGTTACTAGCCAATCGAACTGATAATGCTCAAGAGGGCGCCCAGACCTCGGAAGAGACACCTGCCCAAGCCTAATTATCCTTTGCCCCACCCTGGACCGCTGGAATTTGACCACTGCAGACTTCGCTCTTTTCAATCCTGTTGGCTGCCTACTGATGATTTCAACATCCTCTTGTATAATGGGCACCTATAAAAAAACGACGCCCCTGACTTTGGAGCGTCGTCTGTTTCGATAATCCGCTAAGGAGATGACGGTGGAAGAAATCAGTACCGAAGAACTGAAAGCCAAATTAGATCGTGGCGATGATTTTAAGCTTGTTATGACCCTGGCTGATTGGGCTTACCAGATGAGCCATATTCCCGGTTCCCTCAATGTCAACAACCTGGAACAGGCCGAACAACTATTGGAGCGGGATGATGAAATTGTCGTGTACTGCTCCGACGTCCAATGTATTGCCAGCCAAGCCGCTTATCACTATCTAACCCGCCATGGTTTTACGAATGTCCGCCGTTACTCTGGGGGACTTTCGGAGTGGCTGGCTGCAGATCTTCCTTTAGAGGGAGATGCTCATCAATAATGACCTGATCAGCGATAAACTCCTCGGTCAACCGCCGGGCCTGATCATCCGTGAATTGTTGTGGCGGCGACTTCATAAAATAGGATGAAGGCGCCGTCAAAGGCCCACCGATCTTCCTATCCATAGCCAATTTGGCACAGCGCACAGCATCGATAATAACCCCGGCCGAATTGGGCGAATCCCATACTTCTAGTTTCATCTCAATCTGCAAAGGCACGTCGCCAAAAGCCCGCCCTTCCATACGGATATGGCACCATTTACGATCCGTCAACCAAGGCACATAATCGCTCGGACCGACGTGGACATTTTCGGCACCTAAATCATAGGGCAACTGGCTGGTCACAGCATTTGTTTTGGAGATCTTCTTCGATTCCAACCGCTCCCGTTCCAGCATATTATAGAAATCCATGTTCCCGCCAAAGTTAAGCTGGTAGGTGCGATCCAGATGAACACCACGGTCTTTAAAGAGGTTGGTTAAAACGCGGTGGGTGATGGTTGCTCCAACCTGACTTTTGATATCATCGCCGACGATTGGTAATCCTCTTTCCGCAAATCGTTCGCCCCAGTATTCAGAACTGGCGATAAAAACAGGAATGCCATTCACAAAGCCACAGCCGGCTTCCAAAATCTGTTCGACATACCATTTAGTGGCCATTTCTGAACCAACAGGCATGAAATTTACCACCACGTCTGTCTTAGTATCTTTCAATATCTGGATGATATTGTCAGTTGGCCCAGGTGCTTTTTCGACAACTTGACTAACGTACTTGCCAATGCCATCGTGAGTCATTCCACGATGAACTGGGACATTCAGATTAGGAACATCGGCAAATTTGATTGTATTATTAGGTTCGGCCCAGATAGCCTCACTTAAATCTTTGCCAACCTTGTTGGCAACCACATCAAAGGCGGCCGAAAATTCGATATCACGTACATGATAGCCACCTACTGATGCATGCATGAGGCCCGGAATCTCGGCATCTTCAGGTGCATTCTTATAATATTCAATCCCTTGCACCAACGCCGCAGCACAGTTGCCGACGCCAATAAGGGCTACCCGGACCTTCTTTCGTTTTGGGGACATATACCCTACTCCTTGACAAAAAATATTGTTTATAAGCGCAATCGCGCAGGCGATTATACCCTATCTCTTCCTCGGAGAAAGCTCCAACGCCAAGGGCAAGCCACTTACTTGGACGCTTCTAAAAATGCGGCCTTTTCATCATGATGATGGCCTTCGTTTGATCTCCAGTAGGGGTCAAGGTTGAGACTTATCATGATTTGATTGGCCTAAGGCCTTCATTGAACTCAAGCCTTACCCTAACTGAACATCATCGATAAATTGCTGCAACGCCTGGAAATGAGAGCCTTTCCAATATATTTGTTTACAGTCCTGGCATTGTCGAAATTCTTGATAGTACTTTTTTGTTTTAGGCTCTAGTCGATCGATTACGTCTCTTTTGGCCACGGGATCAAGTTGGCCATTGCATCGTATACAGCGATACCAGGGATTGATATGCTCCTCCAAGTCATAACGATTTAGCACATCAAGCAACTGTTGCCAGGGCACTTTTGTACGTATGCAGTAGCCATAGACTACCACTTTGCGCATCAATAAGCGCCGATCCCTGGTCAGCAAAACCCGCTGTTCGCTACTTGATGAGAGGGCTAACTCTTCATCATCATAATCATTACGGTACCAGGTATCAAAGCCCATTAAACGCAAATAGTTAGCCAGCCGGCCTAAGTGGCTATCGAGAATAAAGCGAGGAGGGATCGAGAGCGCCGGCCGCAAAATTTCCGCCAATCGACCGTCCAGACCGTACTGGGCTGGATAGACATGGAGAGTATCCCCTGGATTCACCAGATAGGAGAAATCAACCGGCTCTCTCTGAACTAAGATATGGGCCACCTCTGTATGTGGGATACCCAAGGCCTCGACCGGATGTTTGACGGCTACCCGGCCGTTCAATTGGTATGAAACAACTTGATGCCTCAGTTCCTTCGGTAGCAACTCCTTGAGGCAGCCATAAAACAAGAAGTTCGCTTGGGTCATAGAGTTTGCTTAATGATTCGTGCTAACAGTGTCTCTAAATACTATAATTGAGCCGCCTGAATAAGTAAATATCATTGTGGCCAGTAAAACAGGAACCATTGATGGATAATGAACTCCTTGCCCAGATCAAGCTAGCCGTCACCGACTGGGCCCAAAATGAGTTTTCTTCTCAAGAAATTGTCGTCAGCACGCCAGATCAGGATGATTCTGAAGAAGAGGATGCCGATCGTTACTTGGTCGCCTTCGCCGTGCGCAGTGTGGGCGATTGGCTTGTGGCTGAAGTGTGGATAAAACACGGGCAAATTTTGAGCATAAATGATCTCGGCGAAGGTTTGCCCCTCGAAGATGCCAGTTGGCCTTGGGCAGCCGCTGAGTGAGTAAACGCTTCGTAGCTTGAAGCTAATATTGATTCTTTATCCCTCTTCTGGCCACAATGATTACCATCAATATCGTAGTTGGCCTCTATAAACCAAGATAAAGTCAGAGCCTGCGCTTTTGTTACCTCCTAAACTCCCTGCTATATTTGCCCTCATGTTCCGTCGATTGATCTTTGGCTTATTATTAACTCTGCTGCTGTTTTCCGCTTCCAGAACTGCGATTAGGCGCCCAGCTGTTTTCGCCCAGGGTGATCCAGCCTCTGAGATTCTCCAACTCATCAATCAGTTTCGGGCCTCCCAGGGGATACCCCCTTTTGAATATAATGGCATTCTAGCCTCGGCCGCTCAGGGTCATGCCAATTGGATGGCCGCCAACGTCGCTATTTCCCATACCGGAGCTGGGGGCTCTTCGCCACAAACTCGGTCTGCGGCCGCCGGTTTCAATGGCTACGTCGTCGAAAACATCGTCGGGGGTATGACTATGTCTCCGCGGCAAGGTCTTATCTGGTGGCAAAACAGCCCCATTCACTACAACACACTGGTCACTGGCCGTTATCCTCAAGCCGGTATTGGTTTCGCCACCAATGGCCAGATGAACATGTTCGTACTTGTGGTCGGCCGCCTACCTGGACCTCTTGAAAGTGTCCCCAGCAACCGACCGGCCGTCCAACAGGCCGCCCCATTGATTATCACACCCATTGAGTTAGCTGAGCCAGGCGAAGACGGTTCTATTGTTCATGTGATGCGAACTGGGCAGGCCCTTTGGACTGTGGCCGCCTATTATGATGTCGATCTCCCTTATTTATACTTGATCAATGGACTGACCGAGGAGGACATCCTTCAACCCGGTGATGAGGTAACCGTTCGTTTGGCGGAGGGCCAAGAGCCGCCACCCACCCCAACGCCGCCGCTAACACATGTCGTGCGAGAAGGCGAGTCGGCCTGGAGCATCGCCCTGCAAAACGGCATCGAGTTAGATTTCCTCTACCTACTTAATAATATGGGCGAAGGCAGCGTCTTACACCCGGGTAATGAGGTGATTGTCCGCTTGGCGGAGGGACAGGCCCCACCGCCCACGCCCACGCCCCGATCCCACCATACCGTGCAAGTTGGCCAATCTCTCTGGCTCATCGCCGCCTTATATGGTCTGACCTTGGACCAGCTGATGGAAATGAACAACCTCACAGCAGAATCAGTTATTCTCCAGGGTGATGAACTATTAGTTCGTTTGCCGATGGCCACACCCCCACCATCTGTAACTCCCGTTCCACGAACACCCACTCCCTCAGCGGCAAACGATACCAGCGAACTAGCGTCCAACCTGACCCCTGAGCTGGCATCAACAAACCAGGTCGTTGTGGAATCGAGAGAAATTCCCACCCCAGATGATGCGACCGGTGCAAACCAAGATAGGCAACCCACCAGCTCAACCACGATTGCCCTAATCTTTTTAGGTATTGCCCTGCTTGCCGGGGGAGTGCTCTTTCTGGCCAGTCGCGGGAAATTTTGAGGCTGTTTGGTTTAGCTTTGTAAGCTAGAGGCTGTCGATTTGTCTACTCTGGCTACGTTCAGGTAGGTAGAATTATTGGCCACAGAGCCGACTAATTTATATCTTCGCTACCTTCAATTCTCTTAAGTTGGGCAAACAGTTTGGTGTAGTATGTGTCCAATACATTGGGGATGCTTTTAACGGCCTCAAGCAATCGCTCACCACCAAGAACAATCGTATCGCCCTCAAACTCTTCAAATACGCGAATGCCCATTATAAGAGCCATCCTTAAATCGCGCATGAAGTTTTTATCTGCCGTTTCTAGAATTTCGAAATAGAGTTCCATCTGCTGCAATAAAACATCATCTGCTTCTGCGCCATGCTGCACAATGGTTTCAAGCATAGTTACTAACTTATCACCAAGTTGACCCACTTTTCGTGCTTCTTCTGTTTGCTCAACGCTTTTGATTGTGTTTGAAATCCACCGTACGTCTTCATTTGGGGCGCATAAACCACTTGTTACCGCCCACACGCTATGCAGAGGCTCTCCCATAACAGAGCCAATATATTCTTTTGTAAATCGTTTATAGATTTGCAACATGAGCTGGGCCTTATAAGGAGATAAAACATCAGGTATTTCATGGCGTGTGGTAGACTTTTCTTGAATAGTGAATTCATTGTGAAGAGAATTTTCTAACTCAATGACAAAATAAAGATAACGCACCAATATTCGATAAGCGTTGGCCAGTGTCATGGACTCTAATCCATTCGGGCCGATCAAAACACCCCAGGCCATCCCGAAGTTTAAGCGACGCACCACACCAATCTCATACATACCTAACATCGAGTTAATTTCAGGGTTTGAGTGGTGAAGAATCTTTTGGTACGCCTGGGTAGCATCCATGCCTGTATATTCGCGAATAATCTTGAGACCGCCAGGGTGAAGATGGGCAAATTCGGTGAGATCGTATACACGGCCGTCAATAATCATCCAATACCCATTATCTTCATCATTATGCAAAGCGACTTCAGAGGCATCGTAACTCGTTCGCTTCTCAATATGAGAACCTGTATAGGTAGTAAATATCTCCTGCAAATACCGTTCATCACCTACAAGGCGATACAATTCATCACGTACTGCTTGCTCTTTCTCCGCTTCAGAACCATTTGTAAAGCGATGAATAATCGTTTTAATCCCATCAATTACTGCATTGGCAAAACGAGTCCGTCCACAGACGTAGATGTATGCTCCTTGGCCGCCATCTTCTTTACGGCGTAAAAGGTTCCAAAGCGTTAAAGCATTCTCCTCCTTTAACATTTCATCACCAATATATTGGCGTGCTCCCGATTCAAATACAAATTTTCCGCCATTCCCGTTGGCTACAAATTTAAGATCAACCTCATCTCGGGAAAATGCGGCGCGAATATTCAACTTGCCTTGAGCCGCCATTTGCTCTAATTCATCTCGGTAATATATATCTGCCGGCGTGCGCGTGCCTAAGAAAAGCCAACTCTCAGCCGCGTTTTCTTGTCGTGCCCGTTCAAGAATGAAACTACGAAATGGAGCAAACCCCGTTCCGCCAGCAAACATAACAATGGGCGTGGCAGAATCCGGAGGCATACTAAAGCGAGGTGGGTGAACGACCTGAAATGAAACGGAACCCATATCCTCAGCCGCAATTGCAGAGGTGTCAGTGAGATAATTAGAGGAGGTTCCAAATCGTTCGGAGCTAACAGACACAGCGCTTTCTTTTGTTTCATAACGCAAACGGCCGATCGTCAAATGTAATTGCGATGCCCCCCTTGTTCCACCAGTCGCCATAACTGAAGAAATCGAATACATTCGGAAAGACTCTGGGAGCACAATACGGCAAATGCTTTCTTGCTCTCCACGATGTGCCTTCCATAAACGACGTGCATCAAAACCAGCTTCGGTTGCCAAAGCCAGCAAATCCCATAATTCCCATTGATCTTCAGCCCGAGCTTCGACAATTTTCTTCAGCTTTTCATTATGCGTGATTACGTATAACATTTTGGCAATAGGTCTATCAACTGGCCGAATACGCCCAAAAGTAAGCAACGTGCGTAGGGGTAAGGTCGCCGAATCTTCATACCCCTTACGATAATTGACAGCTTGTTGCCAAGCCAAACTCAATCGAACAGGTTCATTTCCTCTTGCCCGAAGCGCTTTCAACATTTTTCCAACTAGCTCGTCACTGTTCTCCGGTAAAATGGCACACCGATCGCCCGCCTGGTAACGAATACCGGTACCAGTCACATCAAGCACAATTTGCTTCACCCAGTTACCGTCGTCGGCAGTTAGGGTATTTACCTCCTCAACATTAGCATGATGGAAAAACTGAGGGAAACTGTGATCTCGTTCTAGACGGGAATTATTTAGTTGGGTGTGTACTTGATCCCAGGCGCGGTCTTTAAACTCTCCAGAGAAACTGCCGATAGTCACCGTGCGGCCGACCTTAAAGGCTGTTTCCAAAAAACCATACGCTTTCAAGCGATGCCGACCCAGAAAACCTGTCTCTGCTACATAAGCTTGGGTAGCCTCCTGATAGAGACCTTTCAAGGTTTTATTTCTATTATTGACTACGTAATCACCTACAGAAATCTGCGCTACAGCTTTTAAGAATTTTTGCCAGTGGGGTGGATACCACTCACGAATGTGGGTCATTTCCTCGCCCAATCGTGTAGAGTATGTGGCCCGGCCGAAAAACTCATCCAATAAATGGAAGATAGGAGAAGCGATACCGCTTGGCCCAGGAACATCTTCTTCAAGTGAAACAGCCAACGGGCCAACTGTCTTTGCCCAGACCACTGTATCCACATAATAAGGGCCGCTATATGGGTTTAACTTAATCTTCATCAGAGACTTATGAGTCGTATCGTGCAAAGCATCGGTAATAAGTATGAGTTCCCGTTTGAGAGCCTCGACATCATCATTATGTACAGCCTCTTGGGCTCGTACAATCGCCCCCACAGCCGGTGTCAACTGTGAAAGAATCTCAACCTGTCCCAAATAAAAGATGCGCTCCACAACATTGTCCACAGTGGGAATCAAAAGCTCCATATTTTCAACTCGTATGGGATCATCACACAGGGAGTCAATCAGTTTCCAATTGTAAATAATAAGGTCAATATAAGACAAAACCGGGCCGCGTCTACCCAATCGACGCGTGATTTCTTGCCAGGGTTGCATAATGGAGTCGGGAATTTTATCTGGCGGTTCAGGTTGAATGCGATAATAAGCATAGCCAAAGATACTCAGAAGTGCCGAAGCCCGAAGTAAGTATCTGTCTGGTAAGTCAGCCTCAGTAACGTTGAGAATGGGCAGCGAATCAAAGGTGCTTCTGAGAGAGAGTGTGCGGTACAGTTCTGGCATTCTGTCCGCTATTTCATCCCATGCCTTATACATGGGTGGCAGCTCTAGCAGGGGGGGCGTCGTGGGCATAAACCCATGATCTTCAGATAGAAAGCCCAGGTTTTCATGTCCGAGTCGCCGATTTGTTTCAGATGCTTGGGTCAGCGCCAAACGGGAAGGTACGGTATTGGGATCAACAGCCAACTCAGGGACATGAGGAATCTGTTCGATGGGAGCGTCTACTTGAGATTCGATAATTTGGAACTGAAAGGTAGTCGTGCCTATTCTGATTTTGTCATTTTGCTTTAGGGCAGTGGTAGCCGAAATGCGGGTTTCATTCACATAGGTGCCATTTGTGCTGCCCAAATCTTCAATGGCAAATTGGGTAGATAACCAAATAATACGAGCATGTTGCCGGGAACATTGGGAATTATCAGATAAGCTAATGTCTAAATTCGTATCACGGCCGATGATGGTTGGCCTTCCTGATAATGGGTAACGTAAACCCACCTGTAACCCCTTTTCAATAAGCAGGACCGCTTCGGGGGCGGGTTGTGAGAGCTCTGTTTTGTCTATTATCAATTTTGTTATTCTCCCTAGAATGTGCCGACAACGGCTCGGCAGATGTCCGCACGTGATACAGTTCCCACCAGTTGTCCATCTTTGACAACTGGAAGAAGCCGAATTTGTTTGTCAATAAGTAACACAGCTACTTTGGCAACATTGTCATTCTCAGCAACGACAAGGGGATCTTGAATAATTAAAGGCGTGATCGGTAGATTAGCCAGATTCTTACCTTTGTTCAGGAAAATATCAAAGGCCGTATCAACTGATCCACCCTCATCTAGTATTTGATTGACATCAGGTAATGCCGCCTGAAGAATATCCCCCTCAGAAAGCACCCCCACAAAATTATTTTGATCATCAAAGACCATTAGAACGGTTACCCGCGACATTGCTACTAATTCTGCTGCCCGTTGTAATGTTGCGTCATTCTGTATCCGCGCTGGATGTGGTGTCATGATGTCTTTAATTCGCATCAATTGAATATCTATCATTTTTATTTTTCCTCATGTCTATATCTTTGCCCAAATTAAGAGCGGGTTGACTCATAAATTGCCTAAAACTCGAATTGGGTATGATATTGGCTGTATTTTCGCCTAAAACCGATTGTTTCTAATATCAAGATCAGGCAATTTTTTACGGCCGTTTTTTTTCATTCATCCCCAAACCTTTGCTTGTAGGCCCGCAAAAATTTGGCAAATCGTTGGTGCGCGTATGGGATAAAGCGAATCTTCTGGATAGGCTCGATAGCCAGGGGCAGCGCCGCCATGGCATATTTATAGTCAGACATTATCAACATATCCTTTGTGTTTTGCAGTAGTTTTTTGAATTCCGCTTCTCTTGTTTCCTGATCTGAAAAATCAGCGTTGTCCAAATAAAAATTGATTAACATGCCAAGTTCATGGTCGCCAAATTCCGGCTCCGCAATTCGAAAATAGGGATAGTCCGGTTGCTGATGCCGCATCACCGTTTCTGCAAACAAGTTTGAGAAATCATACGCCTTATTGTTGAGGCAGGAAAATTCAAAATCAAGCAGCTTAATCTCTCCACTGTCTAGTTTCATGATGTTGCCATGATAGGTGTCATTGTGGCAAAAGGTTAGTTCTCCATCAGGAAGACATCGTTTTACTTTCTCAAAGGTTTCTGGCGTGTAAATCTCGCGCAGTTCTTCGCACATACGCTGCTCATTGGCTGGAAAAACATCAATTTTTTCTACCAGAACATACTCTGCCATTCGGCCCCATTTGTTATGCAGCAGCTCAAAAAATATCTTTTGCGGCAGGCTGGAGGGCTTGATTTGGTGAAAACGGTAGAGTTCATTGGCAATATTGCGTAAGTTTTCAGGCTCAAATAGTTCTTCGGCCTGTAATGTACGTCCCTGATAGAAGGCTTCAATGCGACAGGTTTCGTCGTAGTAATAGCAATGAGCGGCGATGTTATGCGCTCCTAGCGTCAGAAATAATTCTTTTTCCGTTTCATAATCCAATATGGCGTTCTCTTTTCCTTCTAAGCGACGGTACAAAACGGCCGTTGGCTGTACCGCCTTTTTGGATCGAATTCCCATCGTAAAGGAGGAGAAGCCCTTGGGATCGTCAAAGGTGAAATCCTCCATAGAACTATCTGCCCATTCTGGGAATAGCTTTTGACATTGCTTAAATATGTTTGCCTTCATTAGTTTTCTCTGAGGGATTCTGTTGCAAGTAATATCATTGTCGGATAGCCTCCGTCGCTCTTTTATGATTCATGAAAGGCGGTGACCCGAAAAACCTATTCAAATGGCGGCATTTTCAGCCAGAAATAATCTTGCTCTGCGTCTGGTGGTATTTGCGTTACGCGCTCAGCTACAAAAAAAACTTGGAAGAAATGATGACGGAACGAGAGTTGTCGCTGGATCATACCAAAGCACATCAATTAGACAAGAAAAAAGCCCCTGGCGGGGCAATTTGGGGAGGAGAAAAGGAGGAAAAGGTTTGTTGTCTTGACCAGTTAAATTATAGATCGGCTCCTCTGTTTTCCCTGTAGTGTCCTTTACAGGCCACAGGTACAGTCCACTACTTGTTTCCATATGCTGTAGTAGATTTTTTGTTAGTTTGTCTTCACCAGGTTAATACGATTTCTATGCAATTAAAGCCAAAATGGCTCAAAAATGACAAATTTGAACGCATTTAGACCTAGGTTTGGGTTAAAAAAAACCCCAGCAATGAAAATCACCGACTTTATCCTTGGTATCATGGGCGAAGATCTCACCCGGGATGTAGAAAGGACCTCCATTCGTAGTCGGGACAAGATCCAACAAACTGGGATCCGCTTGTACATCTAATACGAGCAAATTACCCGCGGCATTGGCGACGCCATTTCTGCTAAGTTTTGGGGTAGCGGCCCCTGCTATCACAGCAAGTCCGGCCGCTGTCCCTGCTTTCAGGATATTCCGTCTGGACAACTTTACTCCATTCTTATTTTGATTAACTTCTGGCATAGCGTGACCCTCCTTTCAAACACTGCTCCAACTCTACAACCTAGATGCGGCGTAGACTATGAGCAAGATTGGCCAAGGGAGAAACCGTAACTTCTTCGGTTAAATCTCCTAGTATTCAATTGTCGCAATGGGATTATTGTGCAGGGCTTAGTATCAGCAGTGTAATGGAATGACCTTCGCAATGTCAACATTGTGAATTAGTACGCGATCGGACATGTGGTCACCAATACTCACGCAAAGTTGCCGACCTTTTACCATACCGGCTTCTAAGGCCACGAGCCAGCCTCATTTTTTGGAAAGCCTAGTCAGCAGAAAATCGATTCGAACACCTCATTTATTAGCTTTGTCATCTGAAAAACATGACTTGTAACACTTCTAGACTGGCCAAATGTGAACTACGCTAGGGATGGCTATGTACTATAGCTTTTCCACGACTTTGGAGGACTCAGCCTATGATGGATCACAGGGAGCTAAACTTGACCAACTCACTTGTCGAACTTGTGCGTCGAGCGGCTACCGACTTACCGGCCGATATGGAAAAGGCGCTATGCGAGGCCCACGGGAATGAGACACCAGGCTCAGCGGCCGAAGGTGCTTTGGACACCATCTTACAAAACGTCAAACTGGCCCGCCGTCATGCCACACCTATCTGCCAGGATACAGGCACCCTGATTTTTGAGATCTACTATCCCGTAGGGGTTTCAACACGCGCTCTGGCGCATCAGATTCGCCAGGCTGTGGCCATCGCCACAGAAAATGCCTATTTACGTCCGAATGCCGTCGACAGCCTGACGGACAGTAACAGCGGTGATAATACAGGTCAAGATTTCCCCACGATGCATTTTCATGACTGGGATAATCAGGCCATCCATGTTGACTTGCTCTTAAAGGGAGGTGGTTGCGAGAATGTATCCACCCAGTACAAGCTGCCGAATGCCGGTCTGAATGCCGGTCGTGACCTGGACGGAGTACGCCGGGTGGTTCTCGATGCCGTCTATCAGGCTCAAGGCAAGGGTTGTGCGCCAGGCGTTCTCGGCATAGCCATCGGCGGTGATCGCGGCTCCTCCTACGTCAAGTCCAAACAACAGCTCTTTCGCCCTCTCCAAGACAGCAATCCCGATGCTGAATTGGCGGCTCTGGAAGAAACCCTTTACCAGCAGAGCAACGAATTGGGCATTGGCCCGATGGGTTTTGGTGGTAAGACGACAGTGCTGGGGGTTAAGGCCGATACCTTACATCGTTTGCCGGCATCTTACTTTGTTTCGATTGCCTACATGTGCTGGGCCAATCGCCGATCCAGCATGGATGTATCCCTGAGCACGCAAAATCCAGAGGTGACTTATGCCTAATCTAACCATTCCTATTGCCGACGAAGAGATTCGGGCCCTTCGTGTGGGTGATACAGCCTATCTAAGCGGTGTGATGGTTACCGGACGTGATGCCGCCCACAAGTTCATGGTCGAGAATTACATACGCCAACCACCTCCTTCTGATCAACAGGATCTCTACAGCAAACTTAAGAAACTGTTATACGGCGGTGTCATTTATCATTGCGGTCCGGTGGTGCGCAAAAACAGCGATGGCTCCTGGTCATTTGTCGCGGCCGGTCCAACTACCAGCATTCGCGAGGAAGTGTACCAGCCAGAGGTCATCAACCACTTTAATCTGAAGGGAGTAATTGGCAAGGGCGGTATGGGACCCAATACGCTCAAGGCCTGTCAAGAGCAACCGGCCGTTTATTTTCATGCCATTGGCGGAGCTGCCAGCCTGATCGCCAGGTCGGTAAAAGAAGTCATCACCGTCCATAAGATGGAATTTGGCATACCGGAAGCTATGTGGGTGATCCGGGTCCAAGAGTTTCCAGTCGTGGTTACGATGGACAGCCATGGCCAAAGCATTCATGAAACGATACAGTTCGCATCAAAGGAAAAGCTGGCCGAACTGATTACTGAAAAATAGAGAATGACCAGAACATGGCTGCCGGCACCTTAGGTAGCTATTCTGCAGCGGCTTCTATCTAAAATGCGCAAGGTGCCACCTGTGTAAAATCCTTCCAATCGTCTGTTTATATTTGGGGCAAGAAATGCAAAGCAACATGCTCATCGCACCCAACCCAACATCGACAAAGATCGCCCCAACCACGGCCGTAGGCAGCTTTCCCCATGGCGACGGGCAACAGCTAAGTCAGCTCCTGGTTTCCTACCTGGACATCCCTTGCTGGCCCCAGCTGCCCAGACGAAACTTCCGAGAAAGAATGTATGTCCAGTACAGTACCAGCTTGCCCGCTATCAAAATAGATGAAGCCAGGGAAAAAGTCTATTTCGACACTTCCGATGATATCACGGGAGCCCTAGAACAATTCTATAGCAGCTATTTAGATGATGATATGGCTGCCTTCAGGCTGGATCCTGACTATGCGACTGGTTTCTATACGCTATTAGATGTATTGGATATCGACTCAGATGGTTGGGTGAAGGGTCAGGTCACCGGGCCCATCAGCTTCGGCCTGACCGTCACCGACCAGAATTTACGCCCTAGCCTCTACCACGACCTATTAGCCGATGCTATTGTCAAAAACATGGCCTGCAACGCCCGCTGGCAAATTAGGGAATTACATTCCGTTCGGCCCAATGTAATTCTCTTTGTCGACGAACCCTATTTGGCCGCATTCGGCTCGGCCTTCATAAGTTTAGAACGCCAGCAGGCTGTGACGATGTTGGACGAGGTATTTGCCGCCATCCACCAGGAAGGGGCTATAGCCGGCGTCCATTGTTGCGCCAATACAGATTGGTCTGTCTTGCTGGAAACGACTGTCGACATTTTGAATCTTGACGCTTACGGCTACCTGGAGAACCTGGCCCTTTACCCGGCCGAATTGCGGGCTTTTCTCGATCGCGGCGGCCTGATAGCCTGGGGTATCGTGCCCAACGGCGAAGAAATTTACGCCGCCACCCCTGAAGGACTCGCCCGGCGACTCTATCAGGGAATGGAGCTCATGCAAAACAAAGCCAACGCTCGGGGAGTAGACCTGACCACTGGCGAAATGATCCAACAAAGCCTCATTACCACCAGCTGTGGTTTGGGTCCGGCAACAGTACCCGTGGCCGAACAGGCCCTGGAATTTTTAGCCGGTGCCGGGGAAATAATTCGCCAATTCTAATACGTTATCCTAGTTCGAGATCAAGGTAAGCAGCAGTCTAGCGCTAAAGAAATTTATCCTCTTTCACTTGTACTCATCTTGATTTTCTTTTTTTACCGGAAGTCTCTTTTTTTTGTCCTTTTTTCCGGATTGGCGCTTATCTTGAAGTCATTGCTTCAGGTTGGGCAATTATTACTTGATAAGGCAAGATTTCATGGCTTACGCTAGGCAAGAAGGGGTTATCAAACAGATGCCAACCCAGATGTTGGCCACCTTTACCCTGGAAGTGGCTATTTCGTTGGCTAAGAAGCATGCTACTAGGGATCTCGTACTTGATGATCAAATGTTAGAAATGGCCATCGATGCTAGTTGGGACGCGATTAAACGTTAAGAAAAAATTTTAGGGTAGATTTTGAATGAACAATGGTTCACTATTAGTGTGAATAAAAGAGGTGCCAAATGACCGACAAGATTTCCTACTCGACCCCTACCAAATGCCAACTTGGTCGCACTGACATTGAAATCACTCCCATTGGATTGGGCGTCATGCAGTTTGCTGGTGGAAGTGGCGTATTTAGATTCATGTTTCCCCGAGTACCGCAGGAATTGAGGAATGACATCGTCAAAGCCGCCATTGATGGTGGCATCAATTGGTTTGACACGGCCGAGGCTTACGGTGGCGGTCGTTCTGAACGCGGGTTAGCCCAAGCTCTAAAAGCGGCCGGTCGAGAGGATGCTGATGTGATTGTGGCCACCAAATGGCGCCCTCACCTTCGAACGGCCGGTAATATTTCTCGAACTATCGACGATCGCCAGCGCCATTTGCAAGGTTACACCATCGATCTTCACCAGATTCACCAACCTATGTCCTTTTCATCAAGGGAAGACGAGATGAACGCCATGGCTGATCTGGTAGAGCAAGGCAAAATCCGCTCGATTGGTGTGAGTAACTTCAGCGCCGAGCAGATGCGACAGGCTCATGAAGCGTTGGCTAAACGTGGCCTACCACTGGCTTCTAACCAAGTGCAATTTCATCTGCTCGACCGCTCCATCGAATCCAATGGCATTCTTGAGACGGCGAAGGAACTTGGCATCACTATCATCGCCTGGTCCCCCCTAGCCTCGGGATTGCTCACCGGTAAATTTCACCAAGATCCCCAACGCTTGAGCCAGACGCCTTTTGGCCGGCGTTTCATCCTACGGCGCAACATCGAGCGTAGCCGGTCGCTTATGGAAGAGTTGCTAAGAATCGCCACAGTCCATGATGTGACCGTGGCTCAGGTTGCCCTAAACTGGCTGGTGAATTTTCACGGCAAAATAGTTGTGGCTATTCCCGGCGCATCCAAAGTGCACCACGCCGAGCAAAGTGCGGCCGTTATGAATTTCCAGCTCAGTCAAGAAGAAATGATAAGGATCGATAGCCTGACCCAACAGTTCCGCTAAATAGTAAATTCAGTCGGCAGTTGGTTTTAAGTGCCACTGCCCCCAGTAACAAATTGATAAAGGAAGATAATGATGCCTAAGAACAATAATTGGACGATTGAAAACATACCGGATCAGAGTGGCAGAGTTGTCATCGTTACCGGAGCCAATAGCGGCATTGGCTATGAAACGGCTCGCGCCCTGGCTGAAAAAGGGGCGACGGTGATAATGGCCTGCCGCAACATCGCCAAAGGAAACGTCGCCGCCCAAAGGCTTCGGGAGGACAATCCCGATGGGTCCATCATTGAGATGTGTGTCGACCTGGCTGATCTGGCCTCAATCCGTGCTTTTACCACCGCCTTCAAGCAACAATACACTCGGCTAGATCTGCTTATCGACAATGCTGGCGTGATGGCGCTGCCTGATTTACAGAAGACGCCTGACGGCTTCGAGAAACAATTCGGCACCAATCACCTGGGCCACTTTGCTCTGACGGGCTTGCTGCTAGATAGGCTCCTCCAAACCCTCAAATCGCGGGTGGTCGTCATCAGTAGCACCATGCACCGTCGGGGAAATATAAACTTCGACGATCTGCAATCCAAACGATCTTATAGTGCCACTGGGGCTTATGGCCAGAGCAAGCTGGCCAATCTTCTATTCACCTATGAACTGCAGAGACGCTTCGAAGCAGCCGGCGCCGATTCCATTGCCGTCGCTGCCCATCCGGGTTGGACAATGACCAATTTGCAGCAGCATTTCGGGTTAGCCCAATTCTTGAACCCCTTCATTGCTCAAGATCCCGCCTCCGGTGCTCTGCCAACCCTTTATGCGGCCACGGCGCCCCAGGTGCAAGGAGGCGACTACTTTGGTCCTAGCGGCTTCATGGAACTCAGAGGGGCGCCCACTAAAGTAAGTTCCAACGGCCGCTCCCACGACCAGGCCACAGCCAAAAAACTATGGTCAACCTCTAAAGAACTGACCGGGGTCAGGTACCTAGCCTTAGAAAAAGTGGCAGACTAATTGAGCCGATGAAAACATAGGCCAGAGCGGCTAAAACCGTCGAGTCTAATGGTAGGCTCGACGGTTTTTCTACCCTTCTACTGGAAAGAAATAAACGTCCGTCGGTTTAAACTTATTTAACCGTCGAAAGCGCCCCTTTACCCGCATACCGATCCAGTCCAGGCTGGCCTCTTCAGGGTCGAGTCCGGTCATTCGGGCCAAAAACAAGGTGTCTACCCCAGGAAATTCAATGAGAGCCAGAACGAAGGGACATTCAGGCAAAAACTCTTCACCGCCAAAGTGACAAACGGTAAAAGCATGGACTTGGCCCTCGGCCGCTATCTCTAGCCACTCCGTCTCGTTGCCGCTCTCCATATCATGGCCCCGGGGTGTCCCGTAGGTATAGCCCGTCTCAGGGTCGCGGTTAACCAAGAAGTGGCCGTTGGCCAAACCGGCGAAAAAAGGCGAATCCTGGCCGAAAGAGTGTAAATAAGTAACGTCATAGGGTTGTTCAATCAGGATATAGCCCATCTGTTTGAGGCTTTTCAGCGCCGCCTCATCCAACTCGGCCGGAAATGGCACCGTATGCAGCGTGTAGCCGCCAAAGGTTTCTTCCATCTTTTTTGTTTGTTTGTTAGTGGCCATGGCTAGGCCTCCTTTTCCAGAATACTGACTGTCACATAAGTGCCAGTACCCGCGTGACTATGAATGGCTCCTCGCCGAGCACCAATCACCTGCAGCGTTCTGTCGCCAAAGTGTTTGTCGATTGCCCCCTGAAGTTGCCATATGGCAAATACAGCTTGCATTAAGCCTGTCGCCCCCACCGGATGGCCACAAGCAATCAGCCCGCCACTGGGATTGACCGGGCAGACAGGATCGTGTTTCAGATCCAGATCGTAGGCCACCCCTGGCATAAATGTTTTACCACTGGTCGCAAACGAGCCACCTTCGCCATAGCGGCAGAGCCCCATATCTTCGTAAGTCTGGATCTCAGAACTCGTATAAGCATCATGCAACTCAATGAAATCCAGCTCATGCAGCGGCTCCGTTATGCCGGCGTTTTTATAAGCTTCCTTGGAACCCATCCGGCCCGCTCGAAATGAATGAACTCCAGGATAACGAAAGCCGCGCTCCCACAAGGCCTGGTAATAGGCTCGCGTATCAGCCGTATCCTCATGAGGCAAGAGATTGTGCTGTAAGAATTTTTCGAAGTTTTGATGCGGCCGGTCCGCCATGCGCATCGCGTCGGTGCCCCGGCCGATACCCGTTACCCTTACCAACGGCCGGTCAATCTGGGCCCCGGCCGCTTCCA
>PVMK01177477.1_pt1 | contig 25404 bp, 22 predicted proteins | sample 1853481 | NCBI WGS metagenome assembly PVMK01 (sample SAMN08533507, study PRJNA380276) | Marine sediment metagenome, whole genome shotgun sequencing project.
CTGCAACTGCTCGCGAACGGTTGCGACGAACGTTTATTGAGGCAGATATTGGCTTGTCAGGAGTGAATTTTGGTGTTGCAGAAAGCGGTACGATATGTCTGGTAACCAATGAAGGCAACGGTCGTATGGTGACCACACTTCCCCCGGTGCATATCGCTTTGATGGGTATAGAGCGCCTGGTGCCAACGATGGAAGATCTAGCCTTGATGCTGGAATTGCTGCCGCGCTCTGCGACCGGGCAAAAAATCACGGTTTATACAAATTTGATCAATGCCCCTCGCCAGCCTCATGAGCCGGATGGACCTCATGAACGGCATATAATCCTGGTGGATAATGGTCGCCAGGTTATGCGAGAATCCCCTCTCGCTGAAGCTTTGTTATGCATTCGTTGCGGGGCTTGTTTGAATGCTTGCCCCGTATTTGCAGAGATCGGTGGGCATGCATATGTGAATGATCAAGGCAAGAGCAGCACATATCCCGGACCAATCGGGTCGATCGTCTCTCCAGGATTGTTTGGTCAATCTGAGTTTGGGCACCTTGCGCGCGCGTCTAGTCTTTGCGGGGCCTGTAAAGATGCCTGTCCAGTTGACATTGACTTACCCAAATTACTCTTACGAGTCCGAGCTGGTGGAGTGACACTGCACACAAAGGAGGTAGAGCGAAGAGTCCCGTTTGTTGTGAACATAGGTCTGCGAATTTACACCTGGGTTGCTTCTAAATCAAGCCGCTTCACCCTGGCTCTGAAATTAGTTGGGTTTTTCAGTAGGATTGTTGCTCCCAGGTCGGATTGGCTGCGTTTACCAAGCTTTACCGGTTGGGGATATAGCAAAGATCTTCCACGACCGGCTCGACAACCTTTTCGAGCGCGCTGGGCGGATGGCCTCGACCAAAAGTCCTCCCAGAGTGGGGTTCAAAACATCAATATTGATCCATTTATAATGACAGAGTCAAAAAGCTCGAGTGATTTACAGGAAGGAGAAGACCTGATTCAAAGATTCGCAGACGAATTGGCCGCCCTGGATGGTTATTTCACATTATGCACCGCAGAGGATTTACCCAAACTTGTGTTTGACGAGTTGCAGAACCACGGGATCTCGTCAATACTCTCCTGGGAAAAGAATCTATTGCCTCATGGATTAATTGACTCGCTGCGATCAAAGGGAATTACAGTCAGTGAGGAATTTAATGAAGAGGTGAAGGCAGGTCTCAGCGGCGCTCAAGCTGCAATCGCTGAGACAGGAACTCTAGTACTACCTTCCGGAAAGGGTCGGGCTCAATTCGTCTCATTAACTCCGGAAATTCACTTTGCAGTGCTTAGAGCAAGCGATATCTTTCAGAATATCAATCAAGTCCTGGATTTACCGGAGGTACGCCAGGCATCTACTACTGCTTTAATCAGTGGTCCTTCCCGTACGGCGGATATCGAGATGACATTGACCCTCGGCGTGCATGGTCCACGGAAGGTACATGTGTTCTGTCTTGAGAGGGAATAACAAAAGAATTAGGTTTCCGCTCCATTTATCAATCAGATATTTGATAAATAAAATAGTTCCATGACGGATTTTCATCATGGAACCAAATAAATTGTACGTTTGTTGGAAAAAGATCCCAGGTAAGCAAATTCTACAAACTCAGATAGAACCTGAGCATATTGCAACTAATCGTTGGTCAATATTGTTGGCTGCCGGATAATCCTAGTAACCCTATCACACGCTCCATGACAAATTGCGCCACTTCACCCTTACTCATTAATGGCAGTACTTCTTCTCCGCCGCCAGCATCCAGAATGGTCACTCGATTGGTATCGACAGCAAACCCAGCGTCAGAAGCTGAGATGTCGTTGGCGATGATCAGATCTAACTGTTTCGCTTCAAGTTTTTGGCGGGCATTACTGAGTAAGTCTTGGCTTTCAGCCGCGAATCCAACGGAGATTCCTGGGTATCCATGCTTTGATTTCTCTTCGGCAACCGCGACTAAGATATCAGGTGTCGCTTCCAGTTCGAGTTTTGGTACACCAGCGGATTTCTTAACCTTTTCTTTGGTGGGGGAAACCGGTCGAAAATCCGCCACCGCAGCAGCCATGAGCAAAGCAGTTGAATCTGGAAGGGCTTTCAGCACAGCGGCTTGCATTTCTTCAGCCGTGCGAATTTCCACGTGATCTACTCCAATGGGAGGCGCAAGGTGGGTCGGTCCAGAAATCAGAGTTACATCGGCGCCGCGGTCTAGAGCGGCTTGTGCGAGAGCAAATCCCTGCTTTCCAGATGAGCGATTCGCGATTCCCCGGATTGGATCAATGGGTTCGAATGTGCCACCGGCTGTGACGATGATTTTCTTTTTGCCCAGCGGTCCATGGCGTGTTAATCCATAGCGGATATGTCCCAGTAGTTCAACCGATTCGGCCATTCGTCCAATCCCCGTCATCCCTGAAGCCAGATGGCCTTCAACAGGACCGATGATGGTCACCTCTCGCTGGCGGAGTGTATCCAGATTGGTCTGGGTGGCGGGATGTGCGTACATGCCCCCATCCATGGCGGGGGCTAAGATAATTGGACAGCGCGCGGCCAGCGCGGTGACAGTCAATAAGTTATCAGCAATTCCGTGCGCCAGCTTGGCTAGTGTATTGGCTGTTATCGGAGCAATGACCAGCTGCTTGGCATGCTTCGCCAGGCCGATATGCTGAATATGACCTTGGGAACCCCAGAGATCGGTATCTGTATATGCGGTTTGACCGGTCACAGACTGAAAGGTGAGCGGGGTGACAAATTGGGTGGCAGATTGAGTCAAGATCACATCAACCACAGCACCAGATTGGGTTAGTTTCGAAGCTAAATCTACAGATTTATAAGCTGCGATAGATCCTGTAACGCCCAGAACGATCCGCTTATCTTGAAAAGGTGTAACCATGCGCACCGCATTTCTTCATCTGTGAATGAGTCGCTACTTCTTGGAGATGAAACAAATCAATGGCGAGCAACGAATACAAATTTCACCTTGACTTCATCTTCGGTATTAAGGATACCACCGATACTGATTGGACCGAAACCAAAATTGCTCATCAGGATGGTTGTAGTCGCTTCGCCCGTAATTGTGTCACTTTCTCCAACAAACGAAATCTCAAAAGTTACTGGTTTGGTGACATCACGAACGGTTAGGTCTCCGCTGACTTGAAATGTAATCTGCTGACCTTCCTGGTAACTCTCAGGTAAACCTTGAATTTCTATTGGAGTGAATTCTACGATGGGGAATTTTGCCGATTCCAGGAAGCGTTCCCGAATGGTGTTATCACGTCTCTGATTATCAGAGGTAAATTGGCTGATATCGACACGAATGGGTCCAATTGAGCTGTTTTGTGGATTACCTCGGTCGACGAGGATTTCACCATTTACATCATATGTGACCCCTACAGCGAGATTGAAGGCATTATTCTGGTTCAGTAAAACTTCTCCAACTTCGTAAGATACTCCAGATTCACCGGGAACAATAATGAAAACCTCCATCCCTCCTTCAGGTGCTGGATAGGAGGTATCCAAGTTGACTACCGGGGTCGCGGTATGGAATGGAGGTGGATAAGCTGAATCATCATTATCCTCTTGTGAGCTGGACACTTGAACTGGTTCGGTCTGCTGGGGGGCAGGGTAACTTTCTGGTGGAATTTCGGTCGGCGTTTGCGCACTGCAGGCAGTAATCAGAAGAGCGGAAAACGCGATCAGGTATATTGTTTTTGACATTAGGGTCTCCAGGACATTGATTTAAAAATATTTTCATTTGGAGAAAAGCTATCAGGAATTAATCTATTGGAATCTTTTGATTTATTTAGTAAAATTCTGGCAGCTGGATGGTGACCAACCGATCTTTTCTAGATAAATCGGGCAGCACTTCGATTGTGGCGGAGGGAAAAGCTCGCTGAGCAAGATTTTTCACTTTAGCACCATGAGAACTTTCTACCTCGATGAGCAGGATTCCCCCAGGGGCCATATGAGCTGGGGCACCTTCGAGCAGTCTGCCAATTAAATTCAGACCATTTGACCCGCCATCTAATGCCAGTTCTGGCTCACGTCCTGAAACTTCCAAGTTTTGTAAGATTTGAGTGGGGATGTATGGCAAATTTGCACAGACCAGATCGAAGCGATCTGCAATTGGTGGGAATAAGTCAGTCTGCAGGAAATTAACCTGCTGATCCAACTTGTGCTGGATGGTGTTTGTGCGAGCTATTCTGAGGGCTGGGTATGAGATATCCGTCGCGATGACGAATACATCTGGATTATGCTTGGCTAATGCTACCGCAATGCAGCCAGAACCTGTACCTATATCGGCTGCTCTGCAGGGTTGCGGTTGGAGATTAAGCCAGTCAAGAGCCTTGTCGACCAGTAATTCTGTCTCCGGTCGAGGGATCAGTGTATCAGCTGTGACGGTGAAATCCAGACCGTAAAATTCCCAATGACCCAAAACATAGGGTAGTGGGATTCCCCGTTCAAGCGAATTAATTTCCTGCTGTAAAGACGAGAAGACTGAGTTTGTGAGACTTACTTCTGGGTGAGTAAGCAGCCAGGAGCGAGATTTTCCCAAGCAGTGAGCTAAAAGCGTTTGGGCATCCAAAGTGGGCGTATCGCTCACCTTAACCAGCGTCATAGTGCTACCCTCAAGAGCCTGGGATATAGTGATCAAGTCTCGAATCCCGCAGTTGCCAAACGTTCAGCTTCTTTCCGCGTGGCCAGCTCATCAATGAAGAAATCAATTTCGCCGTCCATCACAGCAGGTAGATTGTATGTAGAGAGATTAATGCGATGATCAGTGACTCTAGATTGGGGGTAATTATAAGTGCGGATTTTCTCGGAACGCTCTCCGGTGCCCACTTGCGAGCGGCGGTCCTGGTCGATCTCCGCCCTGCGTTTTTCTTCTTCAATCTCGTACAGTCGAGCGCGCAAGATACTCATGGCGCGAGTCTTATTTTGAAGTTGTGAGCGTTCATCCTGGCACTGGACAACAATGCCCGTCGGTGTGTGGGTGATCCGCACCGCAGTGGCATTCTTTTGTACGCTTTGGCCGCCTGCCCCAGCTGATTTGTAAACATCAATTCGGATGTCATTTTCAGGGATGGTGATCTCAACTTCATCTACCTCTGCGAGGACCGCCACAGTAGCTGCCGAGGTGTGGATCCGTCCCTGCGAATCGGTGATAGGCACACGCTGTACGCGATGAACGCCTGATTCATACTTCAGCCGGGAATAGGCTCCTTGACCTTTGATCAAGAATGAAATCTCCTTAAATCCGCCAATACCGATCTCGTTAGAGGATAGGATTTCGACCTTCCACCGCTGACGTTCTGCATAGCGGCTGTAGATACGGAAGAGGTTTGCAGCAAAAAGCGCGGCCTCATCACCTCCAGTGCCGGCGCGAATCTCCATGATTACATTCCGTTTGTCACGGGCATCTTGAGGGAGCAGCATGCTTTTGAGCTCACTCTCAAGATGCCCCAACTCAAATTCCAACTGTTCAATTTCTGCGGTTGCCAGCTGGCGTAAATCATCGTCATCGGTCTCAACCAGGGCGCGCGCTTCCTCCAATTGTTGGGTAGTCTGGCGATAATGGTTGGTTTTCGTGATTAATGGTTCAAGTTCAGCGCGTTCGATGCTCAGTTCCGTGGCACGCTGGTAATCGTCCCCAACTTCCATCAGGAGCTGGTTCAAATCATTATAGCGTTCTTCAATACCTGCAATTTTATCTAACATATCTAGTTTCATTTATTTCCAAATGGAGAGTTGATTCATCTGAATTCTCGCCGGAATTATACCATTGGAACTTTTCATTACTGAATGTCGTCTTTTGTGCAAGTTAATCATTCCATCAGGATTTAATGAATGGAGAGGGAATTCGACGATGAAGAAAAAAATGCTTTTGGTAATTTCGGCTGTTGTGAGTGCTGCAGCACTGTTTTATGTACCAGCAAAAGCTGATGGGATCATAATCCCAGAACCTCCAATCTGTGAGCTCTGCCCGATTCCAGCACCAATGTCCCAACTGGAAATCCGCTACCATCATGTTACTGTAACTATTGATGATCAAATCGCTACAACCCACGTCGATCAAGTTTTCTATAATCCAAATGATTGGGACGTGGAAGGGGTATATGTATTTCCGATACCAGTTGATGCGTCGGTAAGCGATTTCATATTACGGATGGATGGGAAACCTGTCCAAGGAGAAGTTTTAGATGCAGATCAAGCCCGGCAAACTTATGAAGAGATTATTCCACTCTGCGAGATCCGGCACTCCTGGAATATGCGGATATGGGTGCCCTGAAGGCGAGTGTTTATCCAATCCCCCCATTGGATGAGCGACGAATCGAGCTGGAATATACCCAGGCGCTCACAGCAGAAAACGGTTTAGTCCGCTATATTTATCCTTTGGGGACAGAAAAGTTTTCTATTGAGCCATTGGAGAATGTCAGCATTACGGTCAATGTAATTGCCAAGCAACCCATTCGTGCGGTTTATTCGCCTAGCCATCCGATCTCCATCAGCCGGGAAAGTGATTACCAAATCCTTGCCGGATATGAGCAGCAGAATGTACTCCCAGATCAAGATTTCACCCTTTTCTATTCGATCGGCCAATCAGAAGCATTTCATTTAATGACATTCGCGATCGATCCGATCTAGAGGATCCAGATGGATTTTTTCTCCTCTTGCTGGCACCGGCAATCCAGGAATCAGTACGTGCGATTCCGAAGGATGTGCTTATCGTTTTAGACCGCTCGGGTAGCATGGAGGGTGAGAAATTTGAACAAGCCCAGCAGGCCGTACGCCATATCTTGAATAACTTAAATCCAGAGGATCGATTCAATCTGGTCACCTTCAGCACTGGAGTTGGGATGTATGCCAATAATTTACAACCTGTTTCTGAAGAGGATGATGCCATACACTGGTTGAATCGGCTGAGACCTGAAGGGAGTACAGATATAAATCGTGCTCTGCTTGAGGCAGTATACCTGGTCGATAGTGAAAAACCAACATATTTGATCTTCCTAACAGATGGGCTACCTACCGTGGGGGAGGTGGAAAGCGATAAAATAATCGCTAATTTGAATGAGTCCTCACCGGGTAATCTCAGCCTTTTCGCTTTCGGGGTTGGTTATGATGTGGATACTTACTTGCTAGATTCTCTTGCTCAAGCACACCATGGCAACAGCATATATGTGGTACCTGGAGAACCGCTGGATGAAATTCTATCCGCCTTTTACAACAAGATCAGTGCGCCGGTATTAACCGATTTGCAGTTGAATTTTGATGACCTGGTTACATCTGATATATATCCATATCCATTACCTGACCTATTCATCGGATCTCAAATTGCAGTTGTCGGTCGTTATCGACAAGGCGGCACCTTTGACGTGATCCTCAGTGGTCTAGTAAATGGGAGCAGACAGAATTTCGTCTATCCAGACCAGGAATTTGAAGAGAGAAGTCCTAATCTTGAAGACTCAATAAGTTCGTTACCGAGTTTGTGGGCGACACGCAAAATTGGCTATCTGCTCCAGGAAGTTCGATTAAAAGGCCCCGACCGTGAAATAATTGATGAAATTGTGCGGTTAAGTATCCGTTATGGGATAGTCACGCCCTACACTTCTTACCTGGTGACCGAGCCACTACCTCTGGGAGCAGAAGAGCAGGAGCGAATTGCGTCTGAAGAGTTTAATAGATTCAATGATCAGGCGACATTGCCAACCTTTGGGAGAAAGGCGGTTGAGCAGGCAGAGGGTCAAAGCTCGTTAGCCAATGCGGATGCAGTGGCATCCGCTCCAATTGAAGCACTTGGTAAGGTGCGCACTATCGGATCTCACACATTTATCCTCTCTGATCGAGTTTGGATAGACACAATGTATGAACCTGATCAGATGGAGGTTATTGAAATTAATTTTCTTTCAAACGAATATTTTTCCATAGCCAAAGTTCGACCAGAACTGGCTGCCGCTTTTGCATTAGGTTCGCAGGTAATTGTGGTCTCCGGAAATCAAGCTTTCCAAGTTGTCGACGGTGAATCGCCTATTGAGCAGCCTGCTCAAACACCCCTCCCGACGATGATAAATGTTGATCAATCCACTCCCCCCATGAATACTCCTGGAACAGATCAACCTGAACCCACTCAATCAAAATTATCTGGAAATAAGTCTCTGCCATGTTGGGGTGGTTTGGTGATCACCCTTTTGCCAATGATGACATTGCTTTTGGTTGGGAAAAAAACGAAGGTAAGTTGAAATTCAGGATAAAAAAAAGACCGCCTACCATTTGGGATCAGCAGACGGCTTTTTGTTATGACTTTCTTAATTGATTATGCTAATCGTTTTCAAACTGAAAGTAATGGTTTTTACCAGTAGGTGTATCATCGATATGAACCTTCTCCAGGGTTCGTTCACCTTGATTAGGGGCTTCCCCAGCACACTGAGTAAAGGTCAGTTTCAGGTAGGTTTCCAGACTAACAGTACCAGATTCTGATTTATCACATGCCCAGATTGTTTGATCGTAGATCAAACGCTCGACTGTGAAGACCTTTGTTTCACCCGCAGCTACAGTCAGGTAATAAAAGGTAAATTCGTTTGTTAGGCTGATAGATACAGGTTGGTCGGTTTTATTCTGTATTTCAAGTCTGGCGAGATCAGTTTTGGCAACTGTAATAATTGTTGCGACTGATAAAACGATCAGCATAACGAAGATCACGAAAATTAGTAATTTCTTGTTCATTTGGCATACTCCTTGCATAAAAAGAATATTGTTTCGACTGATCAATTAAATGTCATTTGAAAACCGATAGTTTGAGCTTTTTATGCATCACCTCCCATGTTTATCATTTGCAGTTTGCCATTATATTGGTAAGCCCGTGAACATAACCAATTATATCCACTTATTAGATTATAGCCTAACGGAAAATGAATGTCAATTGGCCTTTACGTAACAATTGGAAAGAAACATCGTTTCGCAGAAAAATGTTATTATTAAGTGGAACTCGGGGTATCTAAGGCTTGCAGTCTTACAATTAGCATGCTATAATTTTCACGCACCCTCCCCTGCATGTGAGTGAAATTTTTAGATTGATTGTCTTTAGCTCCTTACCCCCCAACCGCGCTTATTGTTCGATTTGAGTAGGAATAATAAACTTTGTGATAACAATGGCGATAAACGTCGTCACTGAACCCTGTTTATGAGTGACGCCTAATTATCATCCAAATTACGATCTGTTCCAATTAGGTAGACAAGAGATGAAAGTTTTAGAACTAGAAAAAACACCCTTGAATTCATTACGTCAGATGGCAAAAGAACTTGACGTAAAAAATGCGAATCGTTTTAAGAAAGAAGATCTAATATTAAAGATCCAACAGGCTGAAGCCGAACGCGAGGGGCTCGAATTGCGCGGTGGCATCCTCGAGATATTGAGCGAGGGGATTGGCTTTTTGCGTTCAGGGCTTTATCAACCTGGACCGTATGATATTTATGTCTCCCAGTCACAAATCCGGCGTTATAAATTACGAAATGGCGATCTGGTCATCGGTCATGTTCGCCCGCCGCGTGAGTCTGAAAGGCATTATGGATTATTAAAAGTAGAAACAGTTAATGGGCTTGACCCAGAGGATGCCAAGCGTAGACCGAAATTTGAATCTTTGGTCCCCATCTTTCCAGAGGTCAGGTTCGACCTAGAAACTGACCGGATGACTCTAGCGACCCGTCTTATCAATTTGGTCACCCCAGTTGGTCGCGGCCAGCGTGGTTTGATCGTATCACCGCCCAAAGCCGGAAAAACTACGATCCTCAAGCAAATAGCTAACGCAATTTCAACTAAGAACCCAGAAATAAATTTAATGATTGCGTTGATCGGTGAACGTCCAGAAGAAGTTACCGATATGGACCGCTCGGTTGATGCTGAGGTGATTTCGTCCACCTTCGACGAACCAGTATCGTCTCACGTTCGGGTGGCCGAGATGGTTCTTGAACGTGCTAAGCGTCTGGTTGAAGTTGGCCGGGATGTGGTGATCCTGATGGATTCAATCACCCGATTGGCTCGGGCGTATAACCTGGTGGTGACGCCTTCCGGACGTACTCTATCTGGTGGTATCGATCCATCCGCTTTATATCCTCCCAAGCGTTTCTTTGGTGCAGCGAGAAATATTGAAGACGGAGGCTCGCTGACCATATTGGCCACCTGTATAGTTGATACTGGTTCTCGCATGGACGATGTGGTTTATGAAGAATTCAAAGGTACAGGTAATATGGAGTTGCATCTCTCCCGGAAGCTTCAAGAACGGAGGATATTCCCAGCAATTGATATTGAACGATCGTCCACTCGGCGAGAGGAATTACTGCTTGGTCCTGACATCACGCCGCGCGTTTGGCTCATGCGGCGGATGGTTGATCAGATGGTCACATCTCCTCCCCACGGTGCCGGATTAGATTCGTCCAGTGCAACAGAGGCTATCTTGCAGCGATTAGCCAAGACAGCGGATAATCAGGAGTTTCTGGAGACACTGACCGAGGCAAATCTGTGAGTGAAACGCAGGAAAATCCACAACCTACAGTCAATCGTGGGTTGTATTGGGGGGCATGGGTTCTTGCTATCGCACTTGTCGTTATAGCTGTTTATCTTGGTTGGCGGGTTACATCAGTCCAAGCTGGTCCATCTGAGCAAACAACAGTCCCGGATTTACCTGAACCACAGCAGCTCACAAATGTAGAACTTGACCTGCCCCAATTATCAGAACCTGAAAAGCAAGCAGCAATTTCCAGGCAAACAAATTTACATACAATAATCCCCACCAGACAACGCCAAGATCCTCAAGATTACACAGTCGAGACTGGCGATTCGGTATTTGCGATTGCCAAATCTTTCGGACTTGAACCCGAGTCAGTTTTGTGGGCGAATTATGCATTGCTGAATGATAATCCTGATCAGCTTTCTCCAGAGATGAGCTTGAAAATACCACCGACTGATGGCGTCTTGTACGAATGGGGAGAGGGAGATACTCTGCAAAGCGTAGCAAACCATTTCGAAGCGAATATCGAAGATATTATTGGATGGTCGGGAAATAAATTCGATCTCACGAATCCGGTAGTTGAAGTTGGATCTTTTGTGATGCTTCCCGGAGGTCACCGGGAATTCAAGCAGTGGATCGTACCGACAATTCCACGTGGACGGGCAGGAGTGTCTAGCTCGTTGTATGGTTCTGGCACTTGTTCTGGTGGATACGAGGGTGCTTATGGCTCTGGTGGGTTTATCTGGCCTGCGGATAATCATTATATATCAGGAAATGATTATTGGTCTGGCCATCTGGCAATAGATATTGCAGCTGGTTCTGGTGCTCGTGTGTATGCTGCGGATAGTGGTGTGGTGGTATTTTCTGGCCCAGCGCTGGGTGGATATGGAAATATGACCATGGTTGATCACGGAAATGGCTATCAATCACTGTACGCACATCTCAGTTCAGTTGGTGTGAGTTGTGGGCAAAGTGTTTTACAAGGTCAATATATTGGATCCGCGGGAAATTCCGGGTTTTCTACGGGACCACATCTCCACTTTGAGATTCGCTATTTGGGAGGGTTTATTAATCCCTGGTTTGTATTGCCAGCTCCCTGAGGTGAAAAGGTGTAATTTTGATGAATGGAAAATCTGATTTAAATATAAAAACGCTCGCTGAAACTGATAATTACACTGTCTGGCGAGCTGACGAACCAGATGATGAATCCACCTACCATTTGGAACTGAATAATGTAACTATTCATTTTTTTAAGGAAGAATGGGATGAATTTATCGAGCTCGCCAATCGATTAGTGAAGTAGATTTACTGGGCAATTGATTCGACATAGGCGATGACCCCCTGGCAAGGTTGGGTAAAGTGGGAAGACACGTGAGCCCAATCCATCGGTTCCCTTAGCCCCCAGGTACTAAAGATGGCGAAGGCCAAGCAGCCTGATCCCCCGTTATAGTTTGCCAAAGTGAAGCGCCATAAATCCTCGTAGCTGCTCACAGCTCCTGGGATTTTTTGTGTGGCGTTGTAGATCGTTTGGCCCACCTGGTCACAATTAGCAAGAATTCCCTGAGCAAAAAGCATCACAGAAATATCAGTATGAATTAAGTCTACCCCTGATGGACATTCTGGACAGTCTGAGTTCGCTTCCAGAGCAAGCGCACCGCGCAGGATCGCTTGTTCCTCTTCTTCCAATCCAAGATATCCTTGTGAACAAGTGGTCTCCGAAAGGATCAACGGACAAAAACTTTCATAAAATGATTTATTCCAAAGTAAGATCGTATCTGCTCCCATGTCAGTGATTTGACCTAAACCGTATTCTTGAGGAACTCGAAAAACGCCAGGCCAAAACTGACTCTCCTGGGCAAATATATTCTTCATCACCTGGGCTGGAAGATGGGTCTCCCTAGCGACTTCTAGTATGCGGCTATCAAACTGGTTTTGCCATTGATCTACTAAGGGGCGCGCCTGGCTCAAACCACAAGCATCTGCATACCCATTTACCAGTAGACCATTATTTGCACACTCAGTAGCGTCGACTAAACCTTGTGAGATCAATCTCCCAGCAAGATAATGATACGGTTCCACAGAAGCGAGAAGTAGCTTTTGAGAAGGGGTGGAGAGCCAGGGTGGAGGTAACCCGGGGGGAGGAAATGATTCCCAGATTAAGGAGCAGCTATCGATTGGTCCGCCGATCCATTGCGAGCTGAGAACATCAACATACCAACCATTGATACCAGGATTAGTCGGTACCCCTGTTTCGATCACCCGCACCAGAGAGGTGAAATGCTCGCTCGAGTCACCAAATGTAGAATCTGCCCAAAATTCAACTTCAGTCCCCGATAATGGTGTTGATCTCACGGGTACTTCACAAGTATCTCTTGGGCATGAAACCTTTATCCCATCAACAACAACATGAATGGCTTTGATCTCTTGATCTGGAAGCGGTTCTTCGCCAGTGAAGACCAACTTTGGTTGTTGAGGGCAAAAATTTTCTGGTGGATTGAGCGAGCATCCTGATACATTGAGCCAGACACTTGGAGTTGGGAGATCGACAACAGATGTAATTGTTCCGGGTTGGAATCCGGCAAAATACGCGTACAACCCTGGGCAAAAGGTTGTAGGTTCTCCTGCCACAGCAGCTTCACAAGGGGGGGTTTTTAACCACTGCTCGTATACGTCTGAACCGCACTGGTCGACAACTTCCTCTGCAATGGGAGGGCCTTCGTGATCAACGAAAATCTGACACACCAGGATGTTATCTGTCCAACGGAGCAGCCACCATTCATATAATGTCTCTTCGATGACGACTGTGGTTTGACGAGTAGATTCATCGGATTCCTGCGCGACAGCATACCCGCCCCCGGTAGCTGTCAGGCTGAGGAGTAGGATCAGTATGTAAACAGCATTAGCGACTCTCTTGCCCTGGACCATCCTATACAAAATATCATGTTCATCGTTGAATGTCAACAGTCTTGTCACTCACGGTGGCCCATGTTACACTACAAATCAAGTCTTGGTGATATTTTACAAATAAATCACACCTTTATTACAATCTGAATAGATGTTTGTGCATACTTGCAGGGTTGGAGAAATTTATCTTGGCAACCTTGCTTCATACTTAGAGTTGACCCCAAAGAGGTATTAAGCATGCCTCCCACAATTTTCCTTCTAGATGGTCATGCCTTGGCTTATCGAACTTACTTTGCATTAACGCGTGGAGGTACTGGGGGACAGCATTGGATTACTCGAGACGGTGAACCAACGGCGGGGGTATACGGTTTTGCGAGTGTTTTGTTGAGAATCTTGGAACAGGAGCGACCGGATTATTTGATGGTCGCATTTGATACAGGGAAGACCTTCCGGGATGATTTGTACTCGGACTACAAAGGAACTCGGGAGAAAATGCCAGATGATCTGGTTATCCAGATGGTGAGAGTGCGTCAACTGGTAGATGCCTTCAATATTCCGCGAATTGAACTCGAGGGGTACGAAGCAGATGATGTTTTGGGTAGTGTCGCAGTCAAGGCAGTAGATGCAGGTTTGGGGGTAAAAATCATCACTGGTGACAAGGACCTGCTGCAGCTGGTCAACGATCGCGTGATGGTCAGCCTCCCTGGAAAATCGTTGTCTGATGCAAAAGATTACCTGCGAGATGATGTGATCGAATTTATTGGAGTACGTCCAGACCAGATTGTGGACTTTAAGGCGCTCGTAGGCGACAAATCCGACAATATACCTGGCGTAAGAGGCGTTGGTGAAAAAAACCGCAGTAAAGCTGTTGGCTGAATACGATACACTTGAGAACATTTATGCCAACCTGGAGAATATATCCACCTCTGTACGCAACAAGCTAGAAAAAAGTCATGACGATGCATTGATGAGCCAGGAATTGGCCAGGATTGTGACAGACTTAGTTGTCCCCCTAAATCTTGATCAGGCACGAACTGAACATTTTGACCCGCAAGAAGTAGAGAAACTATTTCGCGAGCTTGAATTCCGCTCATTGTTCACCCGTCTCGAGAAAATGGTTGGTCCACAAAATTTAAAAATCAAATCCCATGGTGATCAATTGACTTTTCTTGCGGAACCCGAGGAGATGAAGGTATCTCCCCAGGAGGAGTCCCAGGTTCAATCGATAATAATTGATACCAATGAGAAGTTAAATGAATTAGTATCAAAATTGGATGGTGTTGAGCGGATTTCATTTGATACCGAAACCACATCTACCGACCAGATGGAGGCAGATTTGGTTGGAATCTCCCTGGCTGTAGATCTAGATAGTGGATATTACATTCCTGTCGGTCACCGGGCAAACGGAGGAAAGCAGTTGCCAAAGGATGTGATCCTTGAGGCACTGCGCGGACCTCTTGAAAATCCAGAAATACCAAAAGTTGGGCACAATATTAAATACGATGCCGTGATTCTGGCTCGTTATGGGTTTCAGGTTCAACCACTATCCTTTGATACAATGATCGCTGAGTGGTTGATTAACCCTACTTCACGTAATCTGGGATTAAAAAACCTTGCTTGGGTTCGACTCAATATCAAGATGACGATGATCGAAGAACTGATCGGCAAAGGTAAAAACCAACGCAGTATGGCTGATGTGAGCATTGCTGACGCAGCTAAATATGCCGGTGCCGATGCTGTGATTCCATTACGCTTGCAACTTGACCTTGAAGAAGAATTGAATGAACGCCAGGCAATACGATTGTTCAATGAGATCGAAATGCCTCTCGTCCAAGTCCTTGCAGAAATGGAAATGGCCGGCATTGGGTTAGATGTTGATTATCTTGCGGAGATGTCGGAGGAACTAAGCCAGCGATTAGGCTTTATTGAAACCCGGATTTTTGACTCGGTGGGTGTGGAATTCAATCTCAATTCACCTCAGCAGCTTTCTGGGGCTTTATTTGAGCGACTAGAGCTCACTCCACCAGATCGGACCCAGCGAACTTCGAGCGGTTATTATTCCACCGCAGCTGTGACACTAGAGGCAATGAAAGGAGATCATCCGGTAGTGGATTGGGTGCTCGATTACCGGGAATTATCAAAGCTAAAAAATACCTATGTTGACGCGCTCCCACTACAAGTGAACCCAAGTACTGGACGGGTCCACACCTCATATAACCAGGCTGGATCAGTCACTGGTCGAATCGCATCCTCCGATCCAAACTTACAAAACATCCCTATCCGAACTGAGCTTGGAAGACGGGTCCGCAGGGCTTTTATCGCTGAACCGGGGAATGCTTTGCTTTCTGTTGATTATTCCCAGGTTGAACTTCGCATTGTCGCCCATATGTCAAATGACGAAACGATGCTGGCTGCATTTCGGGCAGGACATGATATCCATGCAGCGACTGCTGCTGCGATTTACGAAGTACCCATTGACCAGGTTTCGAAAGAACAGCGCGATCGGGCGAAGGGAGTCAATTTTGGATTAATTTATGGGATGAGTTCCTTCGGTTTATCACGCTACATGGATATCACTCTGGCAGAAGCGGAAGATTTTGTTAACGCGTACTTCGAGCAATTTCCAGGAGTAAAGAAATACCTGGATGGGATGAAAGCGCAAGCCGCAGAGAAGGGGTATGTCGAAACTTTATTGGGCCGTCGGCGCTACTTCCTTGGATTGCAGACGCAAACCAATCGTAATATTCGCAATCGTGAGGAGCGAGAAGCGATCAATGCTCCCATCCAAGGAACAGCAGCGGATATTATGAAAATTGCCATGCTTCGGGTCCCTGGAGCTCTAAAACAAGCTGGCGTATCGGCAAAAATGTTATTGCAAGTACATGATGAATTAGTACTGGAATGTCCAATCGAAGAGCTAGAACCAACTGCAAATCTGGTGAGCCGGGTTATGCAAGCTGCCTACCCACTGAAAATACCCCTGCAAACCGATGCCCGCAGCGGTCCTAACTGGAATGATATGTCACCGATCTAGAAATGGGGTATATAATCAGACGGAGATGCCATGACTGAGAGCCAGAAACACTTCCAAGAAGCAATGAATCAAGGTCATACTGCTGCCTGGGATCAGGATTGGCAGGTTGCTGCAGATCATTATCGCCAGGCACTTGAAGAGAAGCCGGATGATCCAAAAGCTTTAGTTAGTCTTGGTCTAGCCTTATTTGAACTTGGCTCTTATGACCAATCGCTTCAATATTATTCGCAGGCGGTGGAATTGTCGCCAGAAGATCCTTTGGGATTTGAAAAAACTTCTCAACTGTATGAATTGCTTGGACAACATGAGGATGTTATCACGCCAGCTCTGCGTGCAAGTGAACTCTACCTTAAAGAAGGCAATATTGCTAAAGCAGTCGAATGTTTGGTGAGAGTCAATCGAGTCGATGCAGAGAATCTACCTACCCATTCGAGGTTAGCACTTATTTACGAGCGTACGGGTCGCAAGCAACAAGCTGTAACCGAATTCTTGATTGTTGCCAGTTTGATGCAGCATCAAGGAGAATTGGAAAGTGCTAAACAGGCTGCAGAGCATGCGCTCTCTATTCAGCCTACCAGTCGTGAGGCAGCGCAGGCATTGTCTTTGATCGATAATGGCGTGGCTCTACCGATGCCTGTTCCCTCACGTGTAGAAACTATTCCAATTGAGCGAGAATCCAGTCCGCCGGCAGAACCCGTGATAAGCAGGGGTGAAGAAGTGTCTGATCTTGATCCTGTGGCTGAGGCGCACCAGAAAGCATTGCTTGTATTAGCGAATCTAGTTTTTGAGCAAGAGTCCGGGGAGCGGAAAAATGACCGGAAGGAATTTGCACGTGAAATGCAGGCTTTAGCAGATGGTAGGCCCTCTGCTGGGTTTATCAGGCAAGGAGATTCGAAAAGAGTCTTCACTCATTTGCAACAAGCGGTTATTTATCGGGGAAAAGGTTCTGAACAAGAGGCTGCTGATGAACTAGAAAAGGCGGTTGAAGCCGGATTGGATCACCCAGCAGCATATTTCGATCTGGGTTTCATCCTTTCACGAGGGGATCGCTTGGAAAGTGCTGTGAGATATCTTGAGCGCAGTTTAAGCGCTGCGGATTATGCTTTAGCTGCTCGGATTATCTTGGCAAGAACGATGCGCTTCATGGGTCGCTTGAATGAAGGTGCAACGAATTACCTCGAAGCCTTGCGATTAGCAGATGCACAAGTAGTCCCTAAAGATCAAAGTGCAGACATGCTGCGGATGTATGATCCCATCATTGAGGCTGAGTCAAAACAATCTGATCTAAAGATAAAAAATAAACTCTGTGATTTGATTGAAGATATGTTATTTCGGCCCGGTTGGCAACAACATCTGGCGCAAGCAAGAGGGGATTATCAGGTTGATATTAATGGTGCTCCATCTATCCCGGTAGGGGAGGTTTTAACCAATCCGCAAGGATATCGGATTGTTGAATCTGTGAGGATGATCAATCGTTACGCCAGATCAGGGTACATGCGTTCTGCAATGGAAGAAGCCTATTTTGCGATTCAATTCGCGCCCACATATTTGCCCTTGCACACCTATATGGGAGAGCTGCTGCTGAAACAAGAACACCTGAAAGAGGCAATTGAGAAGTTTGGCGCCATTGCTCAGACCTACCGTGCCAGAGGTGAAACGCTTCATGCTATTAAAGTTTTGCAGCGATTATTAAAAGCTGCACCAATGGACCTAGATGCAAGGATGCAGCTAATTGCGTTGCAAGAAGATAACGGTCAATATAATGAAGCTATTCAAGAAAAAGTCAACTTAGCCGGGGTTTACTACAACCTAGCTGATCTGAACAGGGCACGTGAAGTCTATCTTGAAGCGTACCAGTTGGCCCAGAATACTGGAGCAAATCGTGATCTTACTGTCAACATTCTCCATCATCTGGCAGATATCGAATTGCAGAGTTTAGATTGGAATCATGCAGTAGAGATTTATGAACAAATTCGTTCTGCAAAACCAGATGATTACCAAGCTACTGAGAAGTTAATTGAGTTGAAGTTACGATTAGGTCAGGATAAGCAAGCGCAGATAGAGCTGAATGATTATTTATCATTCATGGAGATAAGCGGTGAAGATGAGTTAGTATTGACATATTTGGATAAGCTGGTTGACGAATACCCGGAACGGATTTTCATCAGGCGAAAAAAAGTAGAGCTGCACCTCAAGTATGGTCACAATGAGGTAGCAATTCAGGAATATGATGCGATTGGGGAATTGTTGCTCGATGCTGGTGATCGGAAGGGAGCAAAACAAGCGATTAAGGCTATCTTAGATCTTGATCCGCCAAATAAAGAGGGCTACCAGAAGTTGATCAACAATATAGATAGTGAAGAATAAAACCCCAGCTTTTTCTCCTAAATTGTCAGGTGGCTAGTTAATATTTATCTTGTGTTTTCAAACCACGCATGGAGTTTCGATGAAAAATTCCAAGTGAAGGGTTATTGCCCAACCGAATGGTGGAGCAGATTAAGGACTATAGATTGCGGACCAAATCTGCTGAGCAATTGCTTCATCTGGGGCTAAGACCCAGGTAGTAAATAGATTTTGGGTGCTGAGTTCTGTGTATCCACCTTCATGCGTCCAGCCAATTCGGTTGTTTTGCAAGTTTGAGGGAGCTCCGAACCTGGCAGTAGAGTGCTTTTGAAATGCGTTGTAGAATTGGGTGGCATCATTCACACTTTCCCAGGATGTATGCATGACGAGGACTATGGCGCCATTTTGGTCATCATAATACACGAGATACTCATCCCCTCCCCAACCATCGCTGGCTGCCTTGGATTCGGATTCGCTCAACCTTGCTTCAGGGTTTAAGCCGTGGGCCAGAATAAGAAATGTATACCATTCTCCCATAACTCCGCGGTCTAACTCACGCCATTCCTCACCTAATATTGGCATTAAATCGGGAAATTCTACAATTTCAGGTTGGTCTGCAGGATATCGTTCCGGATGGAGAATTTGTTCAGTTGAGACTGGGACATTTCTATAGGCGTCATTAATCGCTTCCCACCCGCCAAGGTTGTATAAGTACTCGACGAAATTTTGACCATAAATGTATGGGAAAATGAAATCTTCTCTCAAGAAATCAGGTGCAGTATCGTATATTGGACTTTCATATCCCTCATAAAAATCCTGAATATCGATCATGTCTTGTTGTGTGGCGTAATTGTAAAACCAATCTAGTTCTAACATGGATGCATCACCTTCAAGAAGTGCTTGAATTGCAGCACAGCGTTCTGAATCTTCTTCACAAGCTTCGTTTGTATAATTCAGGCCATCCTCGATGTCAAAATTCTGATCCTGAAGGGCGTGGGTATACTCATGGGCATAAGTAAGGCGTTCTGTCCCTCCAAAACCAAGGCCCTGGACGATGTCCATTTCCTTATTTTTATGATCATATTGACCGGCAATCTGTTCGCTGAGCAGGTCTTGATAAAATGTGAACATGTCAAAACTGGTTTGGAGTAAACCCAGTGCCGACAGTACAATAGAATCCTCTCTAGCTTCTTGTGGAGAATAATCTTCAAAGAAGTCAGTTTCAATTTTTTTGCGTAGTTGATCGCGGGTAAGCAAGGCGCGGGTCACAGAATCGGAGGACTGTAATCTCCGTAATTCGATGACTTGAGCCTCGATTTGTTCCATTTGTCCGGCTATCTCAGGAGGGATTGGTTCTGGTGTTGGCGCTTCTGGGACTTGTAATGTAGGTTGTGGTTCAGTGATATGAACTGTAGGCAATAAAGTTGGAACCGAGGTGGTCGGATATATCGACTCCTGCGTGGTAGACGGGACGAGTGTCGCAACTTCCGTTACCATGGAAACGGACTCACTTGTTGTTAACACAGTCAATATTCTATCCACTGGAAAAAAAATTCCCAGAGCTCCGATTCCGACGATGGTGACAAAAAAACATCCAATTAGTATTACAACAATGACAATAAAGAGATTACGGCGGGAATTATCCATTATTAACCTATACTGAGAGCTAGAAGAGCGAGTGTAAAAGTAGTGATACCAGCCAAACCGAATAGATAAGTTATCCGGGCACCGCGATTGAAAGTGGGTTGTTTCTCTTTTAGTTGCGAGCCAACCTTCTCCCCATCTTTGAGGGCTTTGCCGGCGATTTTCGCACTCGTTCCTATTTCGGTGAAAACCGGGACGGCGGCGATGATAAATAAAATGAGGGTGCTCCAGAAATACAGATTCGTCATTTGTCTGAGGTCACCAAGGATTAATGAACCGATAAACACAATAACTGTGTCAATGCCAATGACCACCAGATATTGTTGCCAAAATGGCTGCTGTGGTTTTGTTTCCGTCATTTTGTAATTGGGATCCATGGCAACCTCCGGAAGCATTGTAACGGGCATTCAGAATTTGGGCAATAGGAGTATAGCTAAGTGATTCCCCTTGCCCCAATCAATGCTTTAGGTTAGGATTTATTCAATATGCAAAACCGTGGCAATCTACAGCGATTTGTATTGATCGCTGGGGATATCATCACCCTCGCAATCGTGACAGTTATTGGCTTTGCCAGTCACGGCACTGCTGATACAGCTGGTTCTCGGATGCTAACTACCTTTATTCCTCTGGTGGTTGCCTGGTTTCTAATTGCGCCTTTTTTGCAAGTTTACGATAACCAAAATTCCCGTAATGGCAGGCAGTTGTGGAGGCCATTGTGGGCGATGATTTTGGCTTCACCCATGGCAGCTTGGTTGCGCGGCTTGATGTTGAGCTCACCTATCCTGCCGGTTTTTGTTATCATTTTAGGTGGGGTTAGTGCGGTGGCGATCTTTGTCTGGCGAGGGATCTTTTGGTTGGTGGCAACCAGATTGAAACGCATCAATGAATGAAACTGATTTAATTCAAGATGCTCAGCAGGGGGATTTAGATGCTTTCAACCGGCTGATCTTGGCTTACCAAGATCGAGTATACAACCAAGCTTATCGAGTATTGGGGGAGTCTCACGCTGCGGATGATGCCACTCAAGAAGCTTTTATTTCTGCTTACAAGAATCTGCGTTCTTTCAGGGGAGGCTCATTCCGAGCATGGTTATTAAGGATCGTCACAAATGCCTGTTATGACGAATTACGCCGCAGAAAACGTCGCCCAACAACATCCCTTGAACCATTAGATGAGGACGGTGATGAGATTGAGTCTCCGCGTTGGATCTCCGACCCTGGTGAGCTGCCCGAAGATAATGTCGTTCGCACCGAATTGGGTCAGGCAATCCAGCATTGTCTTGATAAACTACCGACTGATTTCCGAGTAGTTGTTGTGCTGGTTGATGTTCAAGGTATGGACTATCTCGAAGCAGCCAGTGTGGTTGGAAAACCCCTGGGTACGGTGAAAAGCCGTTTAGCTCGAGCTCGCAATCGAATGAGGGAATGTCTGCAAGGATTCTGGGAACTTTTACCGATGTCAATGCGTCTGGGAGCATAAGAGGAATATTGTTGAGTTATGGCGAAAAATGAGAGCATCTGATCGAGATTTGGAGGCGTTATCCGCATACCTGGATGCTGAGCTGTCTGGAAAAGAACAGGAACGTTTACAAGCGACCATTCAGGCAGATGAGGAACTGAGGAATACCTTAGAACAACTCCAGCAAACCAGGACAATGATGCGCAGTTTACCTTCATTACGCGCGCCGCGAAACTATTATTTAACACCAGCGATGGTGGGAGAAAATCATAAGCCTCATCTCGCATTCCCCGTGTTAAGGTTTGCCTCTGTGATGGCAACTTTACTTCTTGCCCTGTTGTTCTTAGGTGATGTCTTTATGCTTCCAAACCTGATTATGGCACCAGCAAGGACAATGCAATTTGTTGAATCGGATGTTGAGGAGGCGGAACAGCTGGAATTTGAAGCTAAAACTATAGAAGGTCAACTCCCAGAAGTCCCTGCTGAACAGTCGATGGATCGTTTAGAAATGGAAGGAGAAGCTGCTCCACCAGCGGCGGAAGCAATGATCAGTCCATCCGCCGAAGGTTCTCCTGGGTTAGAAAAATTGCTGTCAACTGCATTGCCTGCCCCAGCTGAAGAGCTGGAAGATGAGATTGGAGAAGTGGCTGAACCTGAGGAAGAACCAAATCTAAGAATTGAGATGCGAGATCCAGCCATACTTACAGATGATGAGCTCCAACCTGGATTTAATTTGCGGACCGTCGTTCGAATAGCAGAATTAATTTTGATCGTTGTCGCTCTGTCAACTGGTTTAGCTGCATTCACACTATACCGCAGGTATAAGTAAACTGATCACCTAACCTGCAGAATAATTGCAGGTATCTACGATCAGGGGGTGAGTTTACATTGCACAATCCGTCCTGATTAATATGTAATTAACTCAAAATTAACAATATGATTTGCTTTGCTTGTTTTTAGGATTCACAACGGGGTCTGGAACAGAACAATATTTTACCGTTTACTCCAATTTTGATCATCATTTTTCAATTAGAGTGACTTAGAGGAGGTATCAATGATAGCAAGGACAATTAAACCTTTTGTTTGGATCATGACCTTTGTATTACTTGTACTGGCTGCTTGCAGTTCAGGTGCCCCAGAACCAACAGATTTGTCTACCGAAACAGAACCAAAAGATCCCCAGAAAACAGAGGAAGTTTAACTCAGCCTTGTGGGTGTTGCTCCGGAGGAGACATCGTCTGGTGCAATTTCAAGCTTGGATGAAGCAAAAAATGCAGTTATACAAATTGAAGCAGATGGAACGTTCGTCAACCCTGATTTTTCAGTTTCCTACAATACCGCTGGTCTTGGCTCCGGGTTTATTATTGATCCCTCAAGATTAGCTGTTACCAATAATCATGTGGTTACATGAGCGGCATTGTTGAAGGTATGGATTGGTGGTGATACCAGAAAAACTTATAATGCGAAAGTTGTTGGTGTATCAGAGTGCTCAGATCTGGCACTGATAGATTTCGAAGGGCATGATATCTCATATCTGGATTGGCACGAAGGTCCGATCAATGTTAGTCTGGAAATCTACGCAGCCGGATATCCACTCGGAGAACCGCAATTCACCTTAACAAGGGGGATTGTTTCCAAAGAAGAGAATGGTGGTGAGACTTCTTGGGCATCTGTTGATTATGTAATCGAGCATGATGCCACGATAAATCCTGGGAATTCTGGTGGCCCATTATTGGATGAAGATGGGCGAGTAGTGGGGATTAACTATAGTGGGAGGGAAACCGACCAGTATTTCGCAATCGGACGTGATTTAGCGGTCAAGGTTGTGGATGATTTGGATGAAGGGCAAGACATTGAATCAATTGGGATTAATGGTGATGCATTTGTCGGTGATGAGTTCTCAGGGATCTGGGTTTACTCGGTTGAAACCGGCTCTCCTACTGATATAGCCGGTATTGAGGGTGGGGATATTATCACCATGGTGGAGAGTTTAATCTTAGCTTCGGATGGAACGATGTCGGATTACTGTGATGTTCTTCGCAGTCATGACTCAGCTGACACACTCGACATTGAAGTCCTGCGATATGCTACTGGAGAGGTCTTGACTGGTTAACTCAACGGGCGGGAGCTGGAAGCTACAGCTACGTTCACGGAAACGATCGAAGAGGATATTACCCAAGTAGTCGAAGATACTGGAACCTATTCCGGTTATATCAGTGTCGTGGATGATTATGGTGCGATCCAAATGGATATTCCAGCTGAGTGGATGGATATCTATGGCGGCTACTGGGAGGATGAAGGGGATACGATTGGTTCAGCCATCTCAGCTGCTGCAGATTTGGATGTTTACCTCAATACATGGTCTGAATCGGGAGTATTTTTCGGTGCCTCTGATGACCTGGCGAAATTGGGCGGTTATGTGAACCTGCTTGATGTTCGCAGAGAGGCCCTCATTGATGATTGCAAATATGATACCCGTTATGATTATGAGGATGTCGTTTATCGAGGAAAGTACGATCTGTTTGAGAATTGTGGTGATTCCGGCAACGTCTACATCGTGTTGACCGCAGTGCCGAAGGACAATTCTCAAGATTTTCTAATTCTGGTTGAAATGCAGATCACCAAAGAATCGGATTTTGATGCACTTGATCAGATATTAGCAACCTTTGATATTGTCGGTTCACTACCGTAATTTATCGCGGTCTGTAAATATATTTATATCTCCCGGAATTCAACCATTCCGGGAGATATAATCTTCCTGGGATAGAATGATCATTATTCAACTAATATTCTCACTCTAGCATCGCTCACATTTCCCGCGCGGTCCGATGCACGCACCCGCAGCGAATGTTCACCGGTCTTGCCCTTCCATGGGAAGGCATAAGGTGGAGAATTTAATGTCGCCACCAAATCACTGTCGACGAAAAACGCTACTTCTGCCAATTCCAAGTCATCACTTGCGTCTACCAAGATTGTGATAGCTGCTGATTTAGATAAGTGGATAACTTGATTTTCCTGAGGATAGCGGATCACAACATCAGGTTCTTGATTATCAATTGTCACCTGGACTGTTGTTGATTCAACAGTCTCATCTTCGTTTGTGACAATCAGCTGTAGTGCATAGAGTCCACTTAATCCAGCAGTCTCCCATACACCGAGCTCGCTGTTCTGAACGCGTTTATGAACATCCTCACCGATTTGAAGCCAGGTATGGGGATTTAGACCGGCACCAATTTGAAGACGATAAGAATCAAAACCTCCTCCAGCATTAATTGATGAGAAAGTATTTATGGTTGTGCCTCCTGAGGCAGTAGAATGGGCGATAGAAGCAAATATCCCTATGATTCCTGATTCCTACGATATTCTCAATATCAACCCATTCCAATCCACGAATGCGCAAATTACATCTCCGTCCATGTTCAGTACAATTCGAGGTTCGGTTCCCATCATAGGACGAGCTGCTGGAGAAGGTTTTGATTCTTATCGTCTTCAAATTGGTGCCGGT
>PVMK01128806.1_pt1 | contig 25398 bp, 31 predicted proteins | sample 1853481 | NCBI WGS metagenome assembly PVMK01 (sample SAMN08533507, study PRJNA380276) | Marine sediment metagenome, whole genome shotgun sequencing project.
CCGGACGCGTAACCTCCCAGTCCTCGTCCTCGACAGTATGACTTGCGGGAAGGCCTGTCGCCCGCCATACTGTTGCGCGGTGTTACTGAGTCGATTCACTCGAAGGTCGGGGAGCGATTCGATCCGAAGGATCAGCTCGAGAACCCGGGCAACCCGCTGTCGGTACCGGCCAGTCCACGACCAAGATACGTGCCTCGACGTTGCCCAAAGAAACGGAAGAATAGATGCCACGGGATCCTCGTTTCGACATCCTCTTCGAGCCGGTGGCCATCGGCCCGGTGACGGCACCCGAACCGCTTCTATCAGGTTCCCTCACGCCACCGGGATGGGATACCGCCGTCCGCAAACTCTCGCTGCGATGCGTGGCGTCAAGGCAGAAGGGGGCTGGGGAACCGTTTGTACCGGGTATTGCTCGATCCATCCCTCGTCTGACGATGAACCCTTCCCGACGGATTCTCTGTGGGATGATCACGATGTTTCCGCTCTGGCCATGATGGTGGACCGAGTGCACGAGCACGGGGCGTTGGCGGGTGTCGAGCTGTGGCACGGCGGGGCTGGAAGCCAGAACTCCTACTCCAGGGAGCCGCACATCGGTCCTTCGAGCGTCCCCGCCGGGGTGTACGCTCCTGTACAGACGAAGGTCATGGACAAGCGGGACATCCGAGACCTTCAAGAAGTGGCATCTCGAGGCCGCGATTCGCGCCAAGCGGGCGGGGTTCGACATCATCTACCTGTACGCGGCGCACTGGTTTCTGATACTCTCAATTCCTGGAGCCATCGAACCAGCGAAGCGATGAATACGGAGGTTCGCTGGAGAACCGCGCCAGGCTCCTCAAGGAGCTGATCATCGAGACAAAGGAGGCCGTCGGCGACACCTGCGCCGTCGCCGTCAGGTTCAACGCGAGTATGGGAGGACCTGACCATGATCAGGACACGGCCGAACCTCGCGAGGTGCTCGAGCTCCTGGGCGAGCTCCCGGATCTGTGGGACATCACGGCCCGCGATTACAGATATGAGATGGGAACCTCACGCTTCGTGCCGGAAGCCGCGCTGGAAGAAACGATGTCGTGGGTCAAGAGCGTCACCACGAAAGCCGGTGGTCAGCGTCGGTCGCTTCACATCACCCGACACCATGTTACGGCTGGTGCGCCAGGGCGTCGTCGACCTGGTCGGAGCAGCGCGACCGTCCATTGCCGACCCGTTCCTTCCGCGCAAGATCGACGAGGGTCGCGACGACGAGATCCGAGAGTGTATCGGCTGCAACATCTGCTACTCCGGCGATCAGACGGGCACACCCATCGGGTGCACGCAGAACCCCACCATGGGAGAGGAATGGCGAAAGGGATGGCATCCCGAGCACATCCCGAGCGAAGGAGTCGGACTCGAGCGTCTTGATCGTAGGTGGTGGTCCCATCCGGACTCGAGGCCGCAGTCGCCCTCGGAAAGCGCGGCTACGCCGTCACCCTGGCCGAGGCTCGACGCGAGCTCGGGGGGCGGGTGACACTCGAATCGGAGCTGCCGGGGCTTCGCGAGTGGAATCGAGTGCGGGACTGGCGTCTCAACCAGATCTCGAAGCTCTCGAACGTCGAGTACTACCTCGAGAGTGTCGTGGACAGGGAGCAAGTCCTCGAGTTTGCGGCGGATCGGGTGGTTGTAGCGACTGGAGCGACGTGGAGGTGTGACGGCATTGGACGGTCGCATGACCAGGAGATTCCCGGGTGGCAGACACCATCGGTGATGACTCCGGATGACGTCCTCGGTGGAGTCGTTCCCGATGGGCCCGTGGTCGTCTACGACGATGATCACTACTACATTGGAGGGGTGATCGCGGAAAAGCTGCGCGGCGATGGTCTGGAGGTCACGCTGGTCACACCTGCAAATGAAGTGTCGACCTGGACGCGTCACACGGCGGAGCAGAATATCATTCAAGAGCGCATCCTCACCCTCGGGATACACCTCAAGACCGGCGCATCACTCTCGGAGATACAGTCAGGCGGTGTGATCGCCGAATGTATCTACACCGGTCGGAAGGAGGAGATTCCCGCGTCGGCTGTAGTTCTCGTGACCTCCCGCATACCCAGGGACGATCTGTACAACTCACTCCGGGACGAAATCGACATCGAGAGAATCGGTGACTGCCTCGCACCGGGAACAATCGCAACCGCCGTGTACTCGGGTCACAGGTACGCCCGAGAGATGGATGCCGTGGTTGCGACTGGAATCCCATTTTTGAGGGAACGTTAATCGTGCCCGGATTTCGGCTCCAGGCGATTGACCTATTTCGGGTCGAAATTGGAGCAAAAGGGCGCATATTGTCAAGCCGAATTGAAAATGGAGGATGAAAAATGGCCCGCGTAACAACAACTTTTCTAAACCGGCAAGAAATAGAACTGATTCATGCTCAAAGTCTCAAGAGCCTGCGTGAATTCGGCATAAAAGTCCACAGCAAACCTGTACTCGAAATCCTTGAAAAAAACGGAGCGAGTGTCGATTACGAGGCTAAGGTTGCCAAAATTCCTGAAGAAATGGTCAATCAGTCTCTCGAAAGCGTCCAAAAAGAATTTACACTCTGCGCCCGCGATCCAAAACACGATCTGAAAATTCCTACAGAGAACTTCCCATGGGTGACAACCAGCGGACTTGCGGTTTTTGTCAATGATTATGAGGCTGGAGAGTATCGTGATTCCACCAGAGAAGACATTGCCGATTTTACTCGAATGGGAGATGCAGTAGATTCTCTTGATTATCTCTGGACGGCGTTAACCGCAAAAGACGTTACACCTCTTGCCCACGGTCCCCATGAACTCTGGGTGACCATGCAAAATACGACCAAGCATGTTCAGGGCGTTACGGTTCAAAGTGCCGAAGATGCTCGAGTACAAATTGAGCTGGCGGCTCTTGTAGCTGGAGGAAAAGAGGAGCTGAGAAAGCGTCCACTTTTCTCTGTCATTGCGTGCCCAATCGCACCACAGACCTATGAGAAAGGTTCCATTGAAGCTCAAGTAGAGCTCGCGAAGGCCGGAATACCGGTTGCTTCCATGTCCATGTCAATAGGTGGCTTGACTGCTCCTCTTCCGGTGGCTGGAATGTTGGTCAATATCAACACCGAAAACCTCGGAAGCATCGTCATTTCGCAGATGGCGGCACCCGGGGCGCCCCACATTTATTGCTCCGAGTCAGCGCCAATGGATTTGATGGATGGAAGCATGAATTACGGCGCAGTGGAAAAAAGTTTCTTGAGCATCGGTTTGAAACAAATGGCAGACAGATATAGGTTGCCATGTCTCGTGGCTGATGTCGGATATGGTCGAGATGTGGAAGGTGGAATTGAGGACATAATGTCGCCCGTCAATCAGCTCGTAGGAATGTTGAGTCGGTCAGATCTCATAACCGGATTTGGCGCGGTGGATTCTGCCAAAGGAATATCTTTCGAACAGTTCATTATTGATTCTTATTTGTGGGATTGCTCCATGAATTATCTGCATGAAGTGGAAATAACGGAGGAGAGGGCAGGTCTGGATGCCCTTGAAGAAGTCGGGCATGGGCATGACTTCCTGATGCATCCGCACACCATCAAATATCTTCGCGGCGAGCTCACATCCTGGGAGGGAGAAAAACTCGACCTCCTGAATATGGACAAGAAAGAAATGCCTGCCGAAGCCCATAGAATAGTGAAGAGCATTTTGGACACGCATCAGGTCGAGCCGCTCGCAGATGACCTTATTGAGAAGGGCGACGCGATTATTGAAAAGTATGAAGGTTGGCTGAAGAATTCAGATAATTGACCGGTTGCTCGGTTGGCTTCCGGGTAAAGAGGGCCTCGAGTAAGCCCTGAAGAGCTCTCCTGAATGAAACGCTCCCGTAGGGGGCACCAGTTTGGACGGTTTCCCGGCCGGCATCAGCATGGCGGCGGGCTGATTGCCGCTCGCGTCCCGAAAAGTCAGCGACGCAACCCAGGCTTAAAGCTGCATCGCCTTGAGTTCACAATACTCGTGGAGCCTCGCAAAACCGAATTCTCTGCCGTTTCCGGATTCTTTGTATCCACTGGCGGTCAAGGAGAGGTGCGCATCCCCGTGCGTCGTTTCGCATTCTTGCGGACCTTCCAGCTCAAACGCGCTCTGCCGGCAACAACACAGGGCTCAGCACCGCTCCCCCGGGGCCCCCCAATGCCCGATTCGTCCTTGTTGGCCCCCTGGAGTCACTTCTTTCGACGTACTCGAGACGGGGCGTGGAAATGCATTACACTATCCTCCCTCACCAGCATGCCCCACTCTCATCAGTGGATCGGGGATGGATCGGCAAGGATTTTTTGGTCGGGCAGACCGGGGCGACGGTGACGCCACGCTCTACATCGCCTGCGCGCCAGGCAGAAAAAACTCACGGTCTTTGGGTTCGCAGAGCTCCGAACCTCGACCAAGCACCTCGGCACATTGGCCGGGTTGGTCGAGGTCGAAGCCATCACCATGCCGAAACCCGGCAAAAAGAACTACCCACCTCGAGCCGATGGGTTCAGCCGCTACGTGGACATGCTCCGACGACGGCATCTCGACCCACTCGAGACCGAGGTCGAGCATCTTGGCCGGAGCCGGAACACCGTCTTCGGTCCAGTCGGCCATCTCGTAATAGAGGCTGAGGGCGCGCTCGTACTCTTCCTTGTCGAGGGCCTTGCCCGCGAACGGTCCGCTGCCCTTGAGTGCCTTGAAGAACTTCTTCGGCAGCTTGTCGTCCTTGCGCCCGAACCCCTCACGGGCGTTGTATGCGCGGAGCATGTTCAACCGCCGTTCGCCTACCCGCATCAGTTCGTCGATGCTGACATCCCACCCGGTGACGGTTCGGACCAGATCCACAGTCTGCGAAGGGCCATAGAGACTCCAGGCGGGCCCCCACACGAACTGGCACAGCTCGAGGGTGTCCAGGAGGCTGTAGAAGATCTGGGTTTTGGCGGCAAAACGGACTTTTTCGGGTTCCAGACTCTCGGGCTTTTGCGGTTCTGTGAGGCCGATCTCGGCCAGGTGTCCGAGGATGAGGTCGGTGCTCCCCTCCTCATAGTTGGGATCGTGCTCGCTGGACTGGTGGTCGGCGCCGAATGGGTTGACCGCGTAGATCAGACCCAGCCCCTTCTTCCACTGGGGCATATGGGCGGGGGCCTCCAGCCCTTTGACGGTGATCAAACAGTCGGCGGCTTCGGGGCCCCACTTCTCTGCGGCCCGGGCCGAGCCTTGCGAAAGAACGGGCCCCAACGCTCCGCTGTTGGTGACGATCTGCTGGAGGACCTCCAACATCACCTCGGCATCTCCGAATCGAAGCTCGAGACCACCGGTCTCCTCGAGACCGATGATGCCCTTTTCGAAGCACTCCATGGCGAATGAGATGGTCGCTCCGCAGGTGATGGTGTCGACTCCGTACTCGTTGCAGGTCTGATTTGCCCTGGCAACCGCCGCCAGATCGTTGATGCCGCAATAGGTGCCGAAGGTGCTCAGGGTTTCGAACTCGGGGCCGCCATAAAGAGGGATCCACCTCGACGGGGGCCTCGGTGATCTCGACCACCCGTTTGCAGCGAACGATACAGGCGTAACAGGTGTCGCGTTTTTTGAGGATGGTGTCGTACATGGTCTCGCCGCTGATGTCCACGGCGCGATCCCACTGGCCTTCGTTGTAGTTGAGGTGGGTTGGGCACCCACCTCGTTGTGGATGTTCATGCATGACGCCGTGCCGAACGTGCCACAGCCATCGACGTCTTCATTCTCCTTCATCAGACCGGGGCCGGCCTTCATGATCGCCTTCAACCCGTCGCGGTCGGCCATCTCCATCTTCTTGGTGCCTTTGACCACGATCGCCTTGAGGTTCTTGCTGGCCATGACCAGCCCCATACCGGTGCGGCCGGCGGCTCGATTCGCCATGCTCATGAGGGCGGAGAACAGCACCCCGTTTTCGGCCCGCGGGGCCGTGCTGGAAGACGTGGATCTTGGGGTCGTCGAGCTCTTCCTTGAGAATCGCCTCCACTTCACCGGTGAGCTTGCCCATGAGGTGGCCGGCGTCCCGGAACGCCACCTTGCCGTCGATGACAGTCAAATACACGGGCTTTGGAGATCGTCCGGTGACGACAATGCCATCGATGCCGGCAAACTTGAGATTGGCCGGAAAGAACCCACCCGATTGGGAGTCTCCGATGGCGCCGGTCAAGGGTGATCTCGCGTTGACGTTGACCCGGCTCTGGCCGGAGATCAAAGCGCCGGTGACAACGCTGGCCATCACAGTGAGGACATTCTCAGGTGCGAGCGGGTCGACCCCGATGGGTGTGTCCCTGAGGATGTAATACATCCCCATCGCAGAGCCACCCATGTATTTTCGGTAGAACTCTTGGGACGGCTCCTCCATCTCCAGCCGGCTGTTGGTCAGATCGACGTGGAGTATTTTCCCGTTGTATCCGTGCGGCATGAGAATGCTCCGTTCTTTTCTTTCGGCGGCGATCGTAGGCTTGGTCACGTTTGACCGCCTAGTTACTGACCCTAGGACAGGTGCGATACAGAGTCAACGCGGTCGAGTATAATGGAGTTCCTTGAACCTGGGGCGTGGGCGAATGACGATCCAAATCACGATGAACGAGCGAGAGGTCGAGATCTCAACGGGAAGTACCCTGGACGCCGTGCGTACTTCCTTCAAACCCGACGCCGACCTTCTCGTGCTCAACGGTCATGTGGGTGATGGCGGAGAATCGATCGCCGAGGGCGACGAGATCGTGTTGCTTCGGCGGGGAGAAGTCCCGGATGCACACGAGCTGGAGAGTCTGCTCGTTGCCCGCCACACCCCGGGTATTCATGGCAAGGTCAAGGCATCACGGGTCGGGGTGGCCGGGCTCGGCGGGCTTGGCAGCCAGGTTGCCATCGCGATGGCGCGGATGGGCATTGGTCGTCTGGTTCTCGCCGACTTCGACGTCGTCGTCCCGAGTAATCTCAATCGTCAACAGTATTTTGTCGATCAGATCGGGATGCGAAAGGTGGATGCGTTGTCGGAGACGTTGCGACGGGTCAACCCCTATGTGGCGATCGAGACGCACGATCTGAAGCTCGCGCCGGGAAACGTCCACGAGGTCTTCGGCAGTTGTGACGTGCTGGTGGAGGCTTTCGACCGGGCCGACCAGAAGGAAATGCTCATCAAAACCGCCCTCGATCGACTCCCGGACACGCGCATCATCGCGGCTTCCGGACTCGCCGGTCACGAACCGTCGGAGACGATCGGAATCCACCGTGTCAGCCCTCGTCTGTTCGTTGTTGGTGATCTTCAGACCGAAGCTCGACCCGGCACCGGTCTAATGGCGCCGCGGGTGGGAGTGGCCGCCCACACGCAGGCCAACCTCGCGCTGCGGCTCCTGCTCGGGGAGGAGGAATGACCGAGCGAGCGATCCGGGTTGACCGGAATGTGGAGGCCCCATGGTGATCACGGTCAAGCTCTTCGGCAAGCTCAGAAATTATCTGCCCGAGAAGACAACAGTGTGTAGTGCCGAGGCGGCAGATGGTTCGACGGTCGGCGATGTGCTCGACCGCTTCGGAGTTCCACGCGACAAACCGCGCATCATTCTTGTCAATTCTTATCGCTCCCGGCTCGAACACGTGCTTGAGGATGGCGACGTGGTCGCTGCATTTCAGGTCCTTGCCGGGGGATAACCAGCCGCTCGCAACGACAAACTGGGGAGGTATCTCTGAAGACTCGGCACTGATGCCCCGAGGCGAGGGTCTCGAGACGTCGTGCCATGTTGGGATTATCTCGATTCGAACGGCGCGGGCGTAGTCTGCACTACGTTGAGGCGGGCAATCGAGAAAAGCACGGCAGGGTGCGGCGTCTCGTGGGTCTCGACCGGATACTGGTGAATGATGTGGGCTAGTGTACAGGGAAGCTCGAGTGCTATATTTGGCGACGTGGAAGCAATGCCATTTCCTTTACGGGCGCAGGCGGTGAAGCCACGTGCGTGGGAAACGCCAAGGAGGTGTTCGTGAATTCGAAAAGCAAACTCATCTGGATCCTGGCCCTGGCGGCCCTGTGGGGTGCTTCTGAACTTTTCGGCAAGGACCTTCTGACGGAGCTCGGAATCGGGGCGGCGTCCATCTGGCTGGCGGTGGCGGCAATCCTTCTCCTGAGTATCTCCCGCGGAATCTGGAACCGGGTGGGATCGTCGTCGATCATCGGCCTCGTGGCTGCCGGAATGAAGTTCACAGGCCCATCGCCCAATGCCTGCCACTTGCTGGGAATCGCATGCATCGGCCTCATCTTCGACCTCTTCGCCTCGACCCTGCTTCGGGATGGGAGCGTGGAGTGGTGGCGCGGCAGCCTGGTTGGGGTGTTTACCGCCTACGGTGCGAGGAGCTTCTTCGTGCTCTACGCGATCCACGTGGCTCATCTCCAGCGTTGGGTGGAGGGTGGCTCGACCATGGCCCTCGAGCACGTTCTGTTGCACGGTACCGTGGTGGCGTTCCTGGCCATGATTCTCGTTCCCCTGGGTTTACGGGCCGGCCGCAGGCTTTCGGGAATCGCACCATCCGCTGTGACCTCCGGCGCAGACCCCGTGTGCGAAGACGGAACCGGCCGAAGCTGAAACGGAGCGCGTGATGAGTGGCGGCTGACGAGATCCGCCTCGGAGTTGATCGATACCCACCGGCAGGTTTCGAATCGAAGCCGATCTTCGCGGCAAGCTCGACCCCGGAGAGGTGGCCTTCCGCATGGAACCCGCGGCGAAGCCGAGGCGAGAATAGGTGCCAATAGGTGCCAGGTCCGCATTCAACCTTTGGTCTCGGCCGCCTTGATTCGCCCTCGACCCCATATCAGGAAATAGCGGACTTTTGACGACGCGTGGCTGGAGATCACAGACACCAAGGCGATGGCTGCGAGCACCCAAACCCCCGCGGCACCGAAAGCCGGCACCAGCGCGAGAAGAACCATCTTGCCGGCAACCACCAGACCTCGCAGCTGCAACAGAAACCCACCGCTTTCGAATAGATCGAGGCAAACGATCAACAGGCCTGAAAGCAGCGTGGCCACAAACCAGGGCCAGCGAGATTCCGGCTGGACCCTGAACACGAAGGCGCCGAGATAGATGCCGGAAACGATCACGTGGGCCGCCCTGGCCACCATCTTGACCCAGCGCCGCCCAGAATAGCTACGAGGCTCAGGTGGGATCAGTATCCTAAAGAAGGGCCCGTCGGGAATGTGCTCCGGTTGTCTCATCACTACACACGATAGCGGATGAACCGACAGAAGACGAACCGGGTCCGGTCCGACCCGTCAATCAGCGAACACCAGATTCGTTGATTGCATGGGTGCCACAGATTGCATGGGTGCCACGTTCACCATTGCAACATTGTCATCATGCGTGGGTGCCACGTACCGCATTGTTGCCAGCACGATGGCGAGGAGCCTCGTTGGCGTAATGAAAAAGCCTTTCTTCAACCTAGATTGTGCGATTCTCATCCGGCAGAATCGCTCAAGTCTGGTTCAACAATTGACAAAGGCTTGCCTTTTAAACAAATCAGAATTACAGCTGCATCGCTTTCAGTTCACAGTATTCGTGTAATCCCGCAACACCCAATTCCCTGCCATTTCCGGATTCTTTATATCCACCAAAGGGAGCTTCATAATTGGGCTCACCACCATTTGATTGCGCATTGTCTGCCTGAATCCTCTCGCAATTGACTTTCGCTTTTGTCTTTGATCACCGGCCCAAACCGCGGCCGCTAAACCATATGGAGTATCGTTTGCGATTTCGATCGCCTCGTCAACAGTGGTGTACTTGATCATAGACAACACCGGTCCAAAGATCTCCTCTTGCGCAATGACCATATCATTAGTGACATCGGCAAAAACTGTTGGCATCACGTAATTACCGGTTGTCAATCCGTCCGGCATTTCAGTTCCACCTGTTACCAGTCTCGCCCCCTCGGCAACGCCTTTGTTGATATAGTCAATAACAGTCTGTTTCTGTCCTTCTGATGACATTGGTCCAACAAAAACATCAGGGTTACTTGGATCACCAACTACCAATTTTTCAGTCTTGGTTTTTGCCGATTCGACAGCTTCGTCATAGATAGATTCATGAATGATCATTCTTGTCAACGCGTTACAGGTCTGGCCCGTGTTCACCATGATATCGTTGATTCCATAGTCGATAGCTGCTTCCAGATCCGCTTCTTCTGTGATGATATAAGGTGATTTACCACCCAGCTCCAGACAAACTCTTTTCACAGTCGGCGCTGCCGCAATACTCACTTCTATTCCAGCCGAAGTCGATCCAGTAAACGAAACCAGATCAACATCCGGATGGCTGCTCAATCTTGGACCTATTTCGCTGCCTTTTCCGTGAACAAAATTGAAAACACCGGCCGGCAATCCGACAGCGTCGCACATTTCGGCGAAAATGAACAAATGGCTCGGCGTTTGACTTGCTGCTTTCACAACCATTGTGCAACCAGCGGCAATAGCAGGAGCGACCTTACCAATCATCTGCCAGATTGGGTAATTCCAAGGGTTAATCATTGCGCAAACTCCGATTGGATCCTTTGTGATAACCGAATTGCCAACCGTTTCTTCGTCTTCCATGTGCTTCGCCTTATCAGCGAAAGATTCGCAAATAATTGCCAACGGATCGACTTGGTATACTGCGGCGTTCTGGATCGGCATTCCCAATTCATCGATGATTGTCTGTGTCAAATCCGCGTTTCGTTTTTCAGCTTCAGCAGCCAATTTTCTCAAGAAACCTTCTCTTTCGGAGGCAGACGTTCGAGACCAGGTCTTGAAAGCCTGTTTTGCGGCAGCCACGGCAGCGTCAACATCTTGAACGTTTCCTGTCGGTACTCGCGCGGAAACCTCGCCGGTATGTGGATTGATGACATCACTTGTTCCTTGGCCGACAGGGTTTACCCATTCGCCATTGATATAAAACTTGTCGTAGGTTCTCATGTCAACTCCCCTCATTTCCGTCTCGGTCGTTATTTGTCCGCTGACGCGATTTTATAGTACCGCAGACGCCTCCAAGCCGTGTGCGCGTTGTGGACTTCCAGGTAGCCGAGGTGTTCCGACACCGTGTCGAACAAAGTCTGCGGTCCGTCGATCTGATCTTCTTCGATCCGCATGTATACTGACCCGCGCTGAAGGAGCGATCAAAATTTTGAGGTGCGAATTATGAAGAGTGAAGCGAAAGTCGTCATCATCGGTGGCGGCGTTGGCGGTTGCAGCCTCCTCTACCACCTGGCGAAGCTCGGGCTCAGCGACGCCGTCCTGGTTGAGAAAAACGAGCTGGCCAGCGGGTCGACATGGCATGCTGCGGGGCTCTGCACGCAGTTCAACCCAAGCTTCAACATGATGAAGCTTCTCCAATACAGTGTCGAGCTCTATCAAACGCTCGAAGCCGAGACCGGACAGGCGGTCGACTTTCACCGTTGCGGTAGCGTGCGGCTTGCCTCCTCCGAGGAGCGGCTCGACGAGTTTCGGCACCGCAAAGGGATTGCCGACACGTTGGGAATCCCGTTCGAGATCGTCTCGCCCGAAAGAGCTTTCGAGTTGTTCCCACTGGTGGATCCCGATGGGCGTCCTCGGCGCTGCCGTATCTGGAGAGCGACGGTTATGTCGACCCCGACCGGCGTGACACAGGCCTTCGCGAAGGGCGCTCGATCGCGCGGCGCCGAAATCGTACGCGACGCGGCGGTTACGGGCATCGAGCGCTCGGGCGGCTCCTGGCTCGTTCAGACGTCGAAGGGCGACATCCGCGCGGAGATCGTCGTCAACGCCGCCGGCCAGTGGGCTCGCGGCATCGGCCGACTGGTCGGAATCGATCTCCCCATCGTTCCGCTCGAGCACCATTTTCTCGTCACGGTAGCCCATCGATGCGGTTCGCGAGGTGGATTTCGAGCTTCCCGTCCTCCGGGACGCCGACCAGTCGTTCTACGTGCGCCGCGAGGTGGATTCGCTGATCGTGGGTCCGTTCGAGCGGCACACGACGACCTGGGGCCTCGATGGTATCCCCGACGATTTTCATAGCCGCTTGCTGGAGCCGGACCTCGATCGCCTCGAGGTCGAGCTCGAAGCCGCCGCAAAGCGCGTGCCGCTCTTTGCCGATGCGGGTATCAGGACAATCGTGAACGGGCCCGACGGGCTACACGCCCGGACGGGCGGTGTTTGATGGGGCCGGTGCCGGGACTGCCCAATTTTCACGTGCTCGCCGGTTTCAGCATTTTTGGCATCGTGTTCGGAGGCGGTGCAGGAAAATACGCCGCCGAGTGGATCGTGGATGGACAGCCGAGCGACAACATGTGGGAGGTCGATGTCCGCCGTTTCGGTGACTACGCGCGCTCGACGCACTACGTGGCCGAGCGCGCCGTCGACGTCTACGGGCACGAATATGCGATCCACTACCCGGAGCTCGAGCGTCCCTGCCGGGCGCCCGCTGAAGACCGGACCTCTCTACGACCGCCTGGCCGACAAAGGCGCCGTATTCGGTGCGCGCTTCGGTTGGGAGAGGCCGCAGTGGTTTGCGTCCGAGCCCGGGCGTGCAGGAAGTCTACTCGTTTCACCGCGGCAACTGGCACGATGCCGTCGTCGCAGAAAGCCGTGCGGTTCGCGAGCGCGTCGGCGTGCTCGACCAAACGAGCTTCGCGAAGTACGAGGTTTCCGGACCCGGCGCCACCGCGTTTCTCGACTACCTGTGTGCGAACAAGCTTCCGAAAGCGCGGGGCCGGATGGCGCTCACGCAAATGTGCACGCCAAAGGGTGGTATCGAGTGCGACCTCACGGTGACGAAGCTCGGCGACGATCACTACTACGTCGTCTCCGCCGCCGGAACCGAGAACCACGACCTTGCCTGGATCGAACGGCATCTGCCGGAGGATGGCTCGGTTCGGCTCGACAATGTCACGGCTCGCTACGGAGTTCTGACCATCGCCGGGCCACGCTCGCGCGACCTGTTGCAGGCCCTGACCCGATCCGACTGTTCGCGCGAGGCGTTTCGCTTCTTCCGCTGCCAAGAGCTGAACGTCGGGATGGCACGCGTGCGAGCGCTTCGTGTTTCCTACGTGGGCGAACTCGGCTACGAGCTCCATCACCCGATCGAGTACCAACGGCATCTCTACGACCTGCTGATGGCAGAGGGCGAGCAGTACGAGATCGTGGACTTCGGTTACCGCGCCCTCGACGCGATGCGGCTCGAGAAAGCCTATCGGCTCTGGGGGGTCGACATCTCCGCCGACTACACGCCCATCGAGGCCGGGCTCGATCGCTTCGTCGCTTTCAAAAAGGGCGACTTCATCGGCCGAGACGCCCTCGTCAGACAGCGAGAGCAAGGTGCTACGAAGGGACTCGCGTGTCTCGTGATCGAGACCGAAGACCGCGACGCGCACGGATACGAGCCCGTGCGCTCGGGACGAGAGGTCATCGGCTACGTCGCGGCGGGCGGTTACGGCCCGGTGGTCGAAAAGTCGATAGCGCTTGCCTATCTGCCGACCGAGTTCCTGGCGGTCGGCACCGAGTTGACGGTCGACCTGGTCGGCAGAGAGCTGAAGGCGACGGTCGTCGAGCAGCCTTTGTACGACCCGAAGAGCGAAAGGCTTTTGAGCTGACGGCGCAATGAACCCGAGCTGTATCAATGGCGGGTATCAGGATACTGGGGCGTGCACGCTATGATCGCGCAGAGAAGACCCCCGGGGTTTCCAAAGCCCGGCACCCGGTACGCTACGGGTGGGGAATGGGGATGCTCTCGTGCGTAGGATGTGGATGTTCTCGCTTTGTATCCTCGTGCTGTCGTGCGAAGCCGCGGCACAGGTGAGGGTGCCCGCCGAGTGGGAAGCCCACGCCGCAACGTGGATGCAGTGGCCCGGACGCTGGGAGAGAGCGATGCGCCCCGCTTTTGCCGACATCATCGATGTTATCCAGGGCTACGAACCGGTTCATCTCCTGACCAGCAGCCAGTCCGAGCAGGCTGCAGCCGCACAGTTCCTCACCGCACACGGGGTGCCTGATACGAATATCACGTGGCACATCATCCCGGTGGACAATGGCTGGATGCGGGACAACGGACCGGTCTACGTGACCGACGGCACCAAGATGTGGATCCAAAACTGGGAAATTCGACGCGTGGGGCGGGAACTTTGGTGCCGATATTCCAGGCGAGAACGACAACATTGTTCCCGTTCGGGTGGCAGAATACCTCGGCATGTCCGTCGAGGATCATCAGGATTACATCTTGGAAAAGGGCAATCTGGAGTTCAACGGTGCGGGCACGCTGGTGCTCAATTGGGATTGTCAGGACGATCGAAATCCCGGGATGACCCAAGCCGAGCACGAGACGATCTTGATGGAGGCCTTCGGACTCACCCGGATCATCTGGGCCTACGGCCATGTCCCGGAGGACGGGACCACCGGCCACATCGACGGCACCGCCCGGTTCATCGACAGAAACACCATCGCAATCGCCGATTCCGATTGGGGATCGGAAACCGAAGAGCCCCTCGCCGCAGCGTGCGAATCCGCGGGCCTGAAGGTGGTTCGTATTCCCTGCCCCGGTGAGACGGACTACATGAATTGGTACGTGGGCAACGGGTTTTGTTGCGGCCATGGCCTTTGGGGGCGACGAAGCCGACGCCGCGGCAAAGTCGCAGCTCGAGACCTTGTTCCCCGGTCGCGATGTCTACATGCTCGACGCCAGTTCACTCTGGAAAGCCGGCGGCGGGATCCACTGTGTGACCAATGACCAACCGTTTGTCAGACCTCTTTGGTCGTCGTCCGACGCGCCGGGTAGCGCCACGATAGATGACTTCGATGGGTGCCCACGCATTGGCATCGGTCAGGTCTGGCGCGCAACCGACCCGGGACCAGATGCTGCTATCGTCGGGTGCCGCTCATCACTCTTGTGAGGTTTTGATCAATGGCACCGTCGTGAATTGCATCAGAACAGACCGGTGACAATTCCCTTCGTTGTCAATGTCCATCGCGGCGGCTGCGGGAGTCGACGGCAGTCCCGGCATGGTCATGATTTCGCCCGTGTACACGACTCGCAAAGCCGGCGCCGCCGCACATCTTGACGTTCCTGATTTCGACCGAGAATCCTGTCGGCCTGTTCCTGAGCCGCGGGTTGTCGGACAGTGAGGCCTGGGTCTTTGCCATGCACACCGGGACGTCGGTGTAACCCCAATCGCGTATCTGATCCATGTCACGCGTTTGGCCGACCTGAGGAAGTTGGCCCGCTCGCCGCCGTAGATCCGCTTGACGATTTTTTCGATCTTGGTCTCGAGAGGCTCGTCGAGGTCGTACACGTACTTCACGTCGCCGTGCTCTTCGGTGCCGCGTCCCAGACTGCCTCTGCGAGTTCCAGGGCGCCCCCTCCGCCCTTGGCCCAGACATCGCAGACCGAGATCCGCCGTATCGTCCTCCCCGAAGGAGCTCGACCACCTTCTCAATCTCTTCCTCGGAATCTCCCTCGTAGTCGATTCAGAGCGACGATCACCGGACGGTTGAAGGACTTCATGTTCTCCACGTGTTTGCGGAGGTTGTCCATCCCCTTCGACCACCGCCTCGACGTTCGGGATCGTCGACCTCCTTCGGAGAAACCCCTCCCTGGTGTCGCAACCCACGGAGGGTGGCTACGATCACCACCACATCGGGTGGCACCATGCCCGGCCGGCGAGAGACCAGGTTGAAGTACTTTTCTGCCCCGAGGTCGCTTCCGAATCCGGCCTCGACGACCACGATATCCGCCAGTCGACGCGCCATGTCGACGGCCACGATCGAAGTCGTCCCGTGGGCGATGTTGGCAAACGGACCCGTGTGTACGATGGCCGGGTTCCCCTCGATGGTCTGCACGAGGTTGGGTTTGAGCGCGTTCCTGAGCAGGATGGCCATCGCCCCCTGTGCCTCGATATCACGCGCGCGGACCGGATCACCGTTGGACGACTTCGCGACGATGAGGTTTCCGAGTCGCGCTTTCAGGTTGTCCAGGTCTCTCGAAAGGCCCAGGACCGCCATGATTTCGGAAGCCGCTGTGATCTCGAACATGCCCTCCCTGACCTGGCCCGCCGCCTTCCCGAGCCCGAGGACGATGCTGCGGAGGGCGCGGTCGTTCATGTCGATCACCCGGTTCCAGATGACGTTCTTGGGCAACAGGAAAGCGCCTCGAGGCCGCGAGTACTCGTTGTCGAGTAGAGCGGCGAGCAGGTTGTGGGCAGAGGTCACGGCGTGCATGTCCCCGGTGAAGTGCAGGTTGATGTCGACCATCGGCAGCACCTGTGAGAAACCGCCACCAGCGGCGCCGCCCTTCATACCGAAGACCGGTCCCAGACTCGGCTCGCGCAGAGCCACGATGGAGCGTTTGCCGATGCGGTTCAGCCCGTCGTTGAGGCCGATGGCGCAGGTCGTCTTGCCTTCGCCTGCCCGGGTCGGAGTCATGGCGGTCACGAGCACGGTTCTGGCGGTGGCCTCTCTGCCCTCGCGCGCAGACAGCTTGATCTTGGCGATGTGATCGCCGTAGAGGTAGATCTCGTCCCGATTCAGCCCGACCTTTTCGGCGATATCGGTGATCGGCTCGAGGTCCTGACTCAGCGCAATTTCGATGTTCGTTTTTTTCATTTCGAGTCTCCTCGCCGGCGCAACGTAAAGAACCTCTTGATGAGATTTGTTACCGCCAAACTGACTCCAAACAGTACGGAGACAGGTCGGCCGGTTCTGACGATGGTATCAGGGGTCGATGAATCGAAGGAAGAGATTTCGGCTGTCTTTTGGCAGATCGGTACCTTTTTACGTTTGTTCGATCCGCACGGCGCACACCTTGTACTCGGGGGTCCCGGTGACGGCGTCTCCGGCGTCGTTGGTGAGCAGGTTGGCGCGCTCCTCCGCGAAATGCATGGGCATCCAGACGCAGCCCGGCCGCACCCGTGGGCTGATCACAACCGTGGCGTTGACGGCGCCACGACGCGACACAACTCGAACCTCGTCACCGTCGTGAGCACCGATCTTGCTGGCGTCACGCCGGTGAACCTCGACGAAATTACCCCGTTGTTTCATGACCGGTCCGTGCTCCCGCCGCGTCTGGGTTGCGGAGTTGTAGTGATACAGGGTCCTCCCGGTGGACAGGATCAGCGGATACTCGGCATCCGGAAGCTCGTCGCTTTCCCGGTAGTGCACCGGTTCGAAGTGCGCTCTGCCAATGACTGGGCCGCCCTCGTGCAGGGTGGGGGTGCCCGGGTGGTCCGTCGACGGACACGGCCACTGCAGGCCGACCCGTCTCGTCGATACGGCGGTGGGAGATCCCAGAAAACTTCGGCGCCAGGGCCGCCATCTCGTCGTAGATTTCTGCAGGACCGTCGTAGGCGGGCATCGGGTATCCGACCGCCCGAGCCAGATCGCACAGGATCTCCCAGTCAGCGCGAGCATCACCTGGTGGTTCGACGGCCTTTCTGACGAGCTGTACCCGCCGGTCGCTGTTGGTGAAGACCCCGTCCTTTTCGGCGAAGCACGCCGCGGGCAGCACCACATCGGCAAACCGGGCGGTCTCGTTGAGAAAGATGTCCTGCAGCACGATGAAGTCGCAGCCGTTGAGACCCTCCTCGACCCGAGAGGCGTTCGGCTCCGACAGCACCAGGTCCTCACCCATCACGAACAGGCCCTTGATGGTGCCGCGTGCCATTTCCTTCATCATGACGTTGAGGTTCATGCCGTCGTGCTGCGACAGCTCGACGCCCCACGCGTTCTCGAATTTGGTGCGCACATCAGGATCGGAGACCCGCTGGTACCCGGGGTAGAAGACAGGCGTCGCACCCGCGTCGTTGGCGCCCTGAACGTTGTTCTGGCCTCGCAACGGGTTGAGGCCGGCGGAGCGCACCCCCAGGTGCCCGGTCATCAGCACGAGATTGGCCAGGGCATAGACGTTGTCCGTGCCGTGGGTGTGCTCGGTGATCCCCGAGGGTGTAGTAGATGCCGGCCTTGCGGGTTGTGGCGTAGGCTCGCGCCGCACGACGGATGCTCTCGGCCGGCACGCCGGTGGTGATCTCCGCCCGCTCGGGGGGATACGAGGCGAGCGTCTTCTTCAACGCGTCGAAGCCGGTCGTGTGGGCGGCGACGAACTGCTCGTCGCACAGGCCTTCCTCGACGATGGTGTGGGCCATGGCGTTGAGAAGCCACACGTCGGTGCCCGGTGTGAGCTGGAGATGCATGTCGGCGATCTCGGTGAGCCAGATGGCCCGCGGATCGGCGACGACCAGGCGCGCGCCTCGGCGCACCGCCCGCTTCATTTCCATCGCGATGATGGGATGGGCTTCGGTGGTGTTTGAACCGGTGACGAAGAGGAAGTCCGCGTCACGGATCTCGTCGATGGAGTTCGTCATCGCGCCGGCGCCGAACATGGTCACGAGCCCCGCGACCGTCGGCGCGTGTCACGTGGCCGCGCACTGATGGCAGTTGTTGGTGCCGAACGCCGCTCGGCTGAGCTTCTGCGTCAGGTAGTTCTCCTCGACCGTGCACCGGCTCGAGGAGACAAATCCCCAGGGCGTCGGGACCGTGCGCCTTTTTGACGTCCATCAGCCCCTGGGCGGCGCGGTTTATGGCGACATCCCAGGTTGTCGCATGGAGTTCGCCATCCTCTCCCCTGACGAGCGGCTCACGGAGCCGGTCCGGGTGGTGGATGAAGTCGTAGGCGAACCGCCCCTTGACGCAGAGGTTTCCGTCGTTGACGGTCTCTCCTGGCGGCGGGCCGGTTACCTTGACCACCCGGCCGTCCACGACGTTCAGATCGACCTGGCAGCCGACCCCGCAGAAATTGCAGGTGGTGCGGGTCTTATCGAACGCCTCGGGTGGGAGATCCGGCGCTCGTCGCTCCGTCAGGGCGCCGGTCGGACAGGTGTCGATGCAGCCGCCACAGAGCTCGCAGGTCGTGTCGAGCAGACCGCGGTCGGCTACCGTGGCGACGGTGGTTTCCGCGCCTCGGTAGGCGAGCGCGATGGCGCTCACGCCCTCCACCTCGTCACAGTAACGTGTGCAGCGGGCACACAGGATGCAGAGCTCCGGGTCGAATGAGATGTATGGGTTCGAGTCGTCTGGTCTGCCGTGCCGTGGCGCCTCCACGGCCTCCAGCGGGAGCGATCCGAATTCGTTGACGAGGTCTCGGAGGACGTTTCCGTTCGCTGTTTGAACGGGTGTCCCCGAAGCATCGAGCCGATGATCTGCCGCGTAGAGACCGAGCAGGGACCCTGCGGTGGCGATCGATGCGTTCCGATCTGGTTGCCACCTGGACATCAGGGAGTGGCTTCCCAGGTGCAGGCGGGCTGCAGACGGCGTTCCCCGGACACTTCGACCAGGCAGATGCGGCAGCAGCCGGCACCGTCGAGGCGCGGGTCGTCGCAGAGGGTGGGAATGGGGACGCCGGCCCGCGTGGCCACCTCGAGAATGGTCTCTCCGTGCTGAGCCTCGAAAGCTCGACCGTCGAGATGCACCGTGAACGTACTCATGCGTGCCTCCGGTCCGATCTTTTTCCGAATGCGGCGGGAAAATGCCAGCGGGCGCTCTGCAGCGGATCGGCGGCGACCATGCCGAGACCACAGATGGAGCCCTCCGCCATCTCCCAAGCCACGTCCTCGATGCGGTCCAGCAGTTCAGGGTCTCCGTGCTCGAGATACCGCTCGAGGCTCTGCCGAACATACCGGGTGCCGATGCGGCACGGCGCGCACTGGCCGCAGCTCTCCTCTTCGAAAAACTCGGCCTGCCAGAGGGCGGCCTCTGCGATATCCACGGTGTCGTTGAGAACCACCACACCCGCGCTGCCAAGCATGCTTCCAATTCGGGCCATGGACCCGTAGTCCAACGGGATGTCGCGATGGCTGATGGGGAGGAAACCCGAAGACGCCCCTCCTGGGCTGAAGGCGAGCGGTGTGCCCTGGTAGCCCCCGGCGGCATTCACGAGCTCGTCAAGGGTGACGCCGAGAGGGAGCTCATAGACACCGGCATGATTCACGTGTCCAGACAGGCTGTAGAGCTTGGTGCCTGCTTCGGTGCGCCCCTGTGAACGGAACCACTCACCGCCGCGTCCGACGATCGACGGCAGACAGGCCAGGGTTTCCACGTTGTGGACCAGGGTTGGATTGTCGCGGTAGCCGGCCTCGGTCGGGAAGGGCGGTTTGAGACGCGGCAAACCCCGGCGTCCTTCCATCGATTCCAGGAGAGCGGTTTCCTCACCGCAGATGTAGGCGCCGTGCCCCACCACGATGCGAACGGGTGTGCCCTGTAAGTGCTCTCCGTACTCCTTCAATGCTCTCTCGAGATTGGCCCGTTCTTCCTTGAACTCACCACGGATGTAGATGATCGTCTCCTGGGCCTGCACGGTGAGCGCTGCGATGGCGATGCCCTGGACGAGCAGGTCGGGTCTGCGCAGCATCACGTCGCGGTCCTTGAATGTGCCGGGTTCGCCCTCATCGGCATTGCACACGAGGTAACGCTCCGCTTCCTCCTGGGCGCACATGGCTCGCCACTTGACGTGGGCCGGGAAGGCGGCACCGCCACGACCCTGCAATCCCGAGGCCTCGAGCTCGTTCAACAGAGCTTCACGACGCATCGTGCGAGCGCGAGCCAGAGCCGTGAAGGACGCTTCAGGGACGCCGCCGAGATTGATCGGCAGGTCCGAATCGTCCGGGAGGACGCTGCCCTCCCTTCCGCTGTGGGACACCAGGGAGAGATCCTCGGACAACGATACCGGCGCCCGATCGCACTGGCCGAGGCAGCTCACGCCCGTGTGGGCCTCCCCCAGGTTGCAGAGCTCGTCGCTCACTTCGACCGATCCGGCGAGACGGCAGGACAGACCCCGGCATACACGGACCCCGGCCGGCTCGCCACCGAGCAGCGAATAGAAGTGCCCTGCGCCCCAGATACGTGCCTCGGCGACACCTGTTGCGGCGGCCACGCGGGGCACGCTCGCCTCGTCGGCGCCCCCTTCCAGGGAGAGGAGTTCGAGAACGCGTTCGTGTGCAGTGTCATCATTGCGCATCAGACGAGTCCTCCCGTCGACCAGGTGTTACCCATCACCGGCAGCGATGCGTTCAGCGCCCGCATAAATGTTGAAACGGCCTTCACGAACAAACCCGAGCAAGGTGATGCCGAACCTCTTCGCCAGATCCAGTGCCAGACTCGAGGGTGGTCCGACCGCCGCAACGATCGGGATCTGCGCGGCCAGTGCCTTTTGCAGAATCTCGAAGCTGGAACGCCCGCTGACCAGCAGCAGCCGGTCTGAGATGGGTACGCGTCCACCTCGCAGCTCCGTACCGATGACCTTGTCGACTGCATTGTGGCGGCCCACGTCCTCGGCGCACCCCGCGAGCGTGCCCTGATCGTCAAACAGGGCCGCTGCGTGCAGTCCACCCGTCTGCCGGAACACCGGTTGGCTGGCGTTTAGAAGATCGGGCAGCGAATGTACGATCGACTCCGCGACCCGGAAGCCGTTCTCCGGCACCCTCGGGGCGGATTTGATTTCCAACGCCTCGAGGGAGGCTTTGCCGCAAACGCCGCAGCTCGACGAGGCGTAGAAGTTGCGCCGTAACCGATCGAGATTGAAGTCGACACCATCGACGAGATCCACACGCACCGTGTTGCAGGCTGCACCAAGGGCCCCGGCCGGTACGCAGTGTGAGATGTTTTTGATCTCGCCCGGGCTTTGAATGACCTGTTCCGTGAACAGAAACCCTGCGGCGAGGTCGAGATCGCGGCCGGGGGTGCGCATGGTGACGTACAGGCTGTCCGTCCTCCGGCGCCCGTCGACGACGTAACTGACTCGGATCTCCAGCGGTTCCTCGATGGCCAGGGAATCCTGCCCACGCTCCACATGACCGGCGCGCACGCGTTGCACGTCCGCACTGCTGGTGCCGGCGATCGGATCGGTTTTTTCGGAGCCTGCCAGGACCGGATCCTCCAATTCTTTGCCATTGTGTCAGAGACCACGGGGTGTCGTGGCATGCGACAGGTTTCTGCACATCAGCACTGCATGGGTGCCACGTACCTCATTGTTGCATTGTCTGGTTTGCCACATGCATGGGTTCCTTGGGCGCCACGTTCAAGGTCCCCGGGCCGGCGCCGTGCCGAAACCGACGCATCAAGAAATGTGAATGGCTCCCTTCAAGCCTCGATCTGAGCCCGTTTCTGGATGCGGTCGAGCTCCCTCTCGACATCCTCATCGAGAGGCAGCACCTGATGGGTCGCCAGGATCTCCCCTACTTTCTCGCGGGCTTCTTCGAGCACTGTGGGCCTGCCCGCAGCCTCCCAGGCCTCGAAGCTATCGTGCCAGCCGAGCTGGCTGATGTACATCTCACCTTCACGGAGAGCCTTCACTGTGGAGGATTCAGTCAGAAAGTGGCCGCCCGGCCCGACGCGGTGAATCACGTCCTCCAGCCACTTGTCGTCGTCAACGGCGATGCCCTGGCGCGCCCGTTTGCACATTTGAAAATCTTCCACGTCGATCAGGAGCTGCTCGAGGCTGAGGACCATCGAGCCGCCCATCAGGCCACAGCCGACCAGAATGTCGGGCCAGGCCAGGGTAGCCAACAAACCCGATCATCGAGCTTTCATAGGCAGCTCTGAATGCCCGGGACGTAGTGGTCTGTCGTCATCCCCGATGCCTCGACCGGCAGGCCGTAGTGGCGAGCCATCTCCACGGCGGCGGCAGCCAGCAGCCCTCCTTCAATGGCGCCGGCGCTGTACCCTCCGGAACGGGGGTTCATCATCGACTGGCCGGGGCGTATATGAATGGGGTGCCCGGCGCGCCGGCCTGCACCAGGCAGAGCATGGCCAGCACCTCGCAGTTGCCCAGCACCGTGGTGGAGATCAGGCTGCCGGGGCCCGAGACACCCATCAGCGGCATCGGCATGACTGCCAGGGGTATGTCCCAGCCCAGAAGCTCCAGGTAGGCATCGGTGCTCTTTTCGTCGATGGTCAGCGGCGACTGCGGGCACGACGATGCACGACCACGGGTGCTGACGACGGATGGTCTCCTTGTCGCCAAAGACCACCTGCAGGACTTCCAGAAGCCAGGGCGCCTGCTCCCGGACGCTGATTCCATCCTGGATGTGTTTGGAGAAGTTGCGGAAAAGGTGCCGCCAGTGGGTCACGAGGTCAGCCACCGTTTTGCCGCAGTCGCTGCGCTCGATCATGTCCCAGTAGAGGCCGAACTCGTCCAGCGCGTCTGTCAGACGAGTTGCCTCCAGCCAGTCGTTGAAGGTGCCGGCTCGCCTCTCTCCTGTCTCCCGATCGAGAGCGAATACGGCCTGGCCGTCGATGAGCAGCGTGCAGTCACCGCTGTTCATCCGCAGGTCCCAGCCCGGCCGACGGGCGCCCCAGGGTGAAGTCCTTGGGGGCCGATCGGAGCGACTCCTCGACCAGCGTTCGCGGGAAGCGCACGACGCAGGTGTTCCTGTCGACCTCGGCCCCGGCTTCCTCGAGAATCGCGCGACCCTTGGCGGTGTCCACTCGCACGCCGGTCGGGCCAGGACGCTCAACGTTCGCTCGTGCACCTGTGCCCGCTGGTCTTCAGAAAGGACTTGCAGAAGTGTCCTCATGGCTCCCTCCCTGGTCGGTGGCAGATAAGTGAATCCGTAGATCAGCAGATCATATCCCGGACGCTGAGGGTTCATGTCACGTCTCGTGTATGAAGCTTGATCAGGCGGCCTCCTTCGTATCGAGTCATTTCGATCCAGAGCGCACAAAGGCCCGGTACACAGGCCAGGATATCGCCACCATGATCGCGGCGTATGCGGCGGTATGGATCTCCGCAACCGCCTGGAACAGAGAGATGAGTAACCAACCGACAAGACACGAATATGTGGTCCAGGGGTGACCCCAGGCCCGGTACGGGCGGTCTGCGTCCGGCTGGCGCGAGCGCAGGATGATCACTCCCACGATCAACACTACATATATGAACAGGAAAAAAAATATGGAAAGGTGCAGCAGGAAATGGAATCCACCGATCAAAATCAGGCCGACCGAAAGCCCCCAGGACAGCAGCACCGCAAAGATCGGATTGCCACCTTTTGAGATTTCCCCTGCGCGCCTGACGGCCAGGCCATCGACCGCCAGTGCCTAGAGAATTCGGGGCGTGGCCATGTACAACAGGTTGTGGTGGGACAGCAACACCACTATTGCTACAGCTAGTACGACCTTTGATGCAAGTGGGGCGACGACCATCTCCAGGGCGCCGGCCAATGCCAATTCGTTGCCGGCCAGGCTGGCCATGGGCACTTTCCAGGCCAACGCCGCAACCAGGAATACATAGAGCAGAATTACTATTACCAAACCTTTGATACAGGCGCGCGCCACAGCTCCACCGCCGCCTTTGATTTCACCACTGAAATAGGCGGGATAGCTCCAGCCGTCGTAAGTATAAATAATGGATGCGACCAATAGGCTCCAGGCGCCGAGTCCGTTAGCCGCATGGGGAACCGAAGTCGCATTACTACTTATCGCCGACTCGGCGAATACCAGCGCCACTGTGAAACCGACAATGATCAGTGCTATGACGGCAGCAGCGATCTCCTGGATTTTTGCGCTCAGGGCAACGCTCCGTAATTGCAACGCGGCGAACACCGAGGACACTATGATTGCCAGTGGTGTTCGCCATTGACCCGTTGCTGGATATAACATTGCGGCAAATTCAGTGACCACGACTGCCTTTAAGGCTATGTCAGCGACAAAGGCCAACCAGTCGACCCAGCCAAGGACGAAACCGGGGAACGGCCCGTAGGCACGCCGTACCAGGGCGTAGGTTCCTCCGGAACGTGGCGTCATTCCGATCAGTTCGGACACGACAATCGCGGTTAATAGTGCAAACAGGCCGCCCAACACCCAGAGGGATACAAACATCAACGGATCGGGAACAACCGCGGCAACCTCTCCGGGCGTGCGTAAGATACCCAGGCCAATGGTGCCGCCGACGATGGCAGCCAATGTGAATCCGCTACCCAGCACGCGCCTCGGGTGGTGCTGTGTGTCACTGGTGCTCAATTGAGTTCCCCCATGGGTACCACGTTTCGCATTGTTGCATTGTTTCATGGATGCCACCTACACATTTGTTGATTTGTCATGGGTGGCACCCATGGCACCCATGTGCGTCCCTCCGCAGGCCGTGAGAATATTGCCACATGATTTCACGTGACGAAGTCGAAGCCGCCGCGGCTCGCATCGAGGGCTACATAAGGCGGACACCGGTGATGCGCCTCGAAGCCGGGGCCCTCGGCCTCGGCGCCGACCTGACCCTCAAGCTCGAGCTTTTTCAGCACACCGGATCGTTCAAGCCGAGAGGGGCCTTCAACCGCCTTCTCCTGGCCGAGGGCCCGGAGGCAGGCGTGATCACGGCCTCGGGAGGGAACCACGGCCAGGCACTCGCCCACGTTGCCCGCGTGC
>PVMK01151175.1_pt1 | contig 25398 bp, 13 predicted proteins | sample 1853481 | NCBI WGS metagenome assembly PVMK01 (sample SAMN08533507, study PRJNA380276) | Marine sediment metagenome, whole genome shotgun sequencing project.
CGATCTTTTTGAAACCATACCCGACGATTGCCGCTGCAACTGCGAGTTGAACATGCCGGAGCCTTTGACCGAATGGGAATTAAACGATCACATCGGGAAGAGTCCCCCGAGCTGATCAACAACACGCCCTATTCCGACGGGTGGATGATCGAGGTCAAGCCGGATGATCCGGCCGAACTGGACAGCCTGATGGCCAAAGACGCTTATATAGCTTCCCTGAAAGGATAATATTTATGCGATACTTGCCGCATACACCTGAGGATATTGATGAGATGCTAAAGACGGTGGGCGTGGGCTCTCTGGACGATCTTTTTGAAACCATACCCGACGATTGCCGCTGCAACTGCGAGTTGAACCTGCCGGAGCCTTTGACCGAATGGGAATTAAACGATCACATCGACGCGCTTTGCAGCAGCATGGCAGTCTCCCCTGAATACAAAGTGTTTATGGGTGCCGGCAGCTATGAGCATTATATTCCGGTCTCCATAACCCATCTGCTGGGCCGCTCGGAATTTGTGACGTCCTATACCCCTTATCAGCCGGAAATGAGCCAGGGAACCTTGCAGGCCATTTTTGAATATCAAACCCTCACCGCCCGGCTGCTCGGCATGGAAGTGGCAAATGCTTCACAATACGACGGTGCATCCGCTCTGGCGGAAGCCCTCCTGATGGCCATACGAATTTCACGGCGAAAAAAAGTGGCGGTGTCGCGTCTGGTCCATCCGAACTACCGCCGGGTGGTCAAAACATATTTTACACCCACCGATTATGAAATTGTGGAACTTCCCCATCTGCCGGACGGTACCACCGATCTGACTCCCCTCGAGGGTCTGGATGATCTGGCAGCGGTGGCCGTTCAGTCCCCCAATTTTTTCGGCTGCATTGAAAACCTTAAAACCATTGGGGACAAAGCCCGCCAAAAAAAGGCGCTCACGGTTGTAGGGTTCAGTGAGCCCCTGGCTTACGGCATGCTGAAAAATCCCGGCAGCCAGGGCGCCGACATAGTGGCCGGAGAAGGCCAAAGTCTGGGAATCCCCCGCTCCTTTGGCGGGCCGGCCCTGGGGATGTTTGCCGCCCGGATGAAATATGTCCGCAACATGCCGGGGCGTTTGGTGGGACAAACCGTCGATGCTGACGGAAAACGCGGTTTTGTGTTAACCCTGGCCACCCGCGAGCAACACATTCGCCGGGAAAGAGCGACATCCAACATCTGTACCAACCAGGGCCTGTGTGCCCTGGCAGCGGCCATGTATATGTCCGCCCTCGGCGGCTCCGGTATAAAAAAACTCGCCCGGCTGAATTATGACAAGTGCGAGTACCTCAAAGCCGCGCTGCGCCGCGCCGGATTCACCATTCCTTTTGAGCAACCGACATTTAACGAATTTGTCGTTGATTTTGGCGACGGCTTTGAAAAGACCCATGAACGTCTGATAGCCGACAAAATCGTCGCCGGTTTGCCGCTGGAATGTTATTATCCCGAACTTGCAAATCATTATCTGCTGTGTGTTACGGAAACCATCAGCAAAGAAGATATGGACCAGTTGGTCAAAGCGGCAAGTTAGTTCGCTACGCTCACAATTGGAATGATGGAACAATGGAATAGTGGAATAATGGGTTCCGGCCTCCGGCTCGTAGAGCCTACGGATCGGAGAGGATAATGCAATGTTGAATTAATGGTCCCGCACCGACGGGATTGACGGTAAAATTAAAATGGCTAATATCCTTTTGAACCCTTTGTTTTTTTTGACATAAGACACAAAATATCAGACAAAAAGATCTAAAACCTTAATTCAAAACATTAAGTAATATTTCCATTTTTTTGGTCAAACAACGTATGACGGTTTCGTAAAAAGTCGAATTTTCCCATTTAACTGGATTCCCGCCTTCGCGGGAATGACAATAAAGGTATTAATATCAATCAGATACAATAGCCGTCATACCCGCGAAGGCGGGCATCCAGGCGCTAAAGTGACTTTTTACGATTTCATCAATAGTCAATAATTCTACTTTGTCACATTATCAGAGCAAAATATTTTATTCGGATTTCAAAAGGTTGTAATTTTAATTAGGAAAATGAGCCAAAATTTGAAATGAACTAAAATGAGCTAAAATTGTGGTATTCTGTCAATTTTATAAAAAGGGATAGAGCGTAGCGTTTCCTTAACTTTAGTAGTTGTAGGTTGGGTTAAGCGACTTTAATGTTGGGTAGTGCTATTGCAAAAAAATTAGGTTAGATAGCAGGAAGTTGTTATTTAGTTGAACTAAGCTTTACCCGACGTTTACGCCCGCACAACCCAACCTACGATAAAAAGTGTAAACTACTTTGGCGTCATATGAAGGTTGCCCACAATGTCATTAATTTAACCCCAATTTCTCGGTGGGAGTGGCTTTTGCTCGGCTGAGTCGTTCGACCCTGAGTCGTTCAACTCTGAGCTCACAACCGAAGGGCTCGTCGCAGGCCAGCCACGAAAATAGGCCGCTCTATCGCCATTATCGTTTAATCGCGGCTGGAAAGCCGCTCCCACCGAGATAACATCAGTCCATAGGTTAATGACATTGAACCAAAGCATGACGGTTTCGTAAAAAGTTGAATTTTCCCATATTTGCAAAATAATTGGACACTGTCACTCAGGTTTCAGGTGTTCCGCCGAAGGCGGATCAGTAGTAAAAAAGTGAGAGCCGGCCTGAAACCTGAAACTCGACACCTGAAACCTATTCTCCGAAAAGGCTTCACTACGGCCGATAATGTCCAAAAAAAAGAGCTGTTTTCATAGTAAATTATGAGGTCTGTAATCAACCATTCAACCAGTAAACTATTCAACGAGGTCTGTAGTCAATTCCGGCTTGTCCGGGTTAGGGAGGTTGCGTCATGAAAGAATATCCAGGCACCACCGGCCTGATTTTAAACGAACCACTGCTCTGGGAGAAAGGCAAAAAGGGAAGATGTGGATTTTCTTTGCCGAGTCGGGATGTTAAATCCTATCCTCTGGATGAAAAATTGCTTGGGGAGGGCCCGGATCTCCCCGATCTGAGTGAAGTTGACGTTATTCGCCATTACACCCGGTTGTCCCAGTGGAATTTCGCGATAGACAGCGGCATGTATCCCCTGGGCTCCTGTACCATGAAATATAACCCCAAGACCAATGAAAGACAGGCCGCACAGCCGGGGTTTGCCGCGGCACATCCCATGCTTCCACCGAATCTTTCCCAGGGCATCCTCAAACTCATGTATGATCTTGAACGCTTCCTGGTTGAGATCACCGGCATGGAGGCCGCCACTCTCCAGCCGGCTGCCGGCGCCCACGGGGAGCTTACCGGCATGCTGCTGTTTTATGCCTACCACCAGAGCCGGGGGGCGCCGCGCTCAAAGATCATTGTGCCGGACACGGCTCACGGCACTAATCCGGCCAGTGCCGCCCTGTGCGGCTACCGGCCGGTGCCGGTAAAATCCAATGACAAAGGGATTCTGGCGCCCGAGGATGTGGCCGATGTCATGGATGAAGAAACCGCCGGCATCATGGTGACCAACCCCAATACCCTGGGACTGTTTGAAGATAACATTAGAAAAATAGCCGACATCGTGCATGCCAAAGGCGGTCTTGTATACGGAGACGGCGCCAATATGAACGCGGTGATGGGAATTGTCCATATGGGTGAAATCGGTATCGATGTTCTGCATTTGAATCTCCACAAAACCTTCTCAACGCCCCACGGCGGGGGCGGTCCGGGTTCCGGTCCGGTCTGTGTCATGAATCATCTGGCACCTTTTTTGCCGGTACCCCGTGTCGTCGAAAATAAAGGTCGATATCATCTTTCAGAGGATTTTCCGCAATCCATCGGGAAACTTCATGCCTTTAACGGAAACGTGGGGGTTCTGGTAAGAGCCTACAGTTACATTTTGAGTTTGGGTGCAAAAAACCTGCGGAAAGCCAGTCAACTGGCCGTTTTAAATGCCAATTACATCAAAGAACGCTTGAAGCAGACCTTTCACTTACCTTATGACCGGCCCTGCATGCATGAATGCGTTTTTTCCGATCAATTGCAGCAGAGACACAAAGTAACCACCCTGGACATGGTCAAACGGCTGATGGACTACGGGTTTCATCCTCCCACCATTTATTTTCCGCTGGTGGTTGCCGGAGCCATCATGATCGAGCCCACGGAGACCGAATCCAAAGAAGACATCGATCTTTTCATAGAATCCATGAAGGCCATCGCTGCAGAAGCCGAAGAAAATCCGGAGCTTTTGCACGAAGCGCCCAGGACCTGTCGACGAAGAAGACTGGATGAAACGACGGCGGCGCGTAAACCGTGTTTGACGGGGTAAGGCGGGTTGTGTGTTGTGAGTTGCGGGTTGGGGGATACAGGTCAATGCCATTAACTTAAGGATCGATGTTATCTCTGTAGGAGCGGCTTTCTAACCGCGATTAAACGATTATGGCTTTAGCGTCACCTGTTTTCGTGGCTGGAAAGCCATTCCCACGAAAAGTTGGTGTTAAGTTAATGACATTGAGTTACGGAATGCGGGCTGCGAGTTGCCTGTCGCTAAATATGGGCTGTAAGTCAATAAGTATAGGGAACTTAGGGGCTTCGCCCCAATTGGAATGTTGGAATGCAGGAATAGTGGAATAATGGGTTCTGGCCTCCGGCTCGTAGGGTAGCTGCCTACGAGCCGGAGGCCACCATTCCATTATTCCATTTCCGAGGAAAATTCAGAAACCCCAAAAAACTCCCATATTCTCAGTAGGTTGTAGAAATTCCGAGACGTAATTACAATGATCAACACTAAGCCATCAACTTGCAAAGCGCAATTTTCAACCCGAAACACACAACACGCAACCCGTAACCCCCAACCCGCAACAAGCAACACACAACACACAACACACAACACACAACACACAACACGCAACACACAACACGCAACACACAACACGCAACACACAACCAACATTAATAAGTGCTACGCCGTCGACCTTGGCATGATGGATTACAACGAAGCATGGAAGCTTCAAAGTGACATCGTCTCCGCCCGGGTCAACGGAACCATCGATACGGATATCATCCTTTTTCTGGAACATCCCGCCGTTTTCACCCTGGGCCGCAGAGGCGGTCTGGACCATCTGCTGGTGCCCGAGAAATTTTTACAGACCTCCGGTATCTCCATTGTCCATGTGGAACGGGGCGGAAATATAACGTTTCACGGCCCCGGCCAGCTTGTCGCTTATCCCATTGTGAATCTAAAAGCGCGCAGCATCGGTGTCGTCGATTTTGTGGAAGCTTTGGAAGACGTCATGCTTGCCACGGTCCGAACCTGGGGCATTGCAGCAGAACGTAACCCCGCCAACCGGGGGATCTGGGTCGGCAACAGCAAAATAGGCAGCATCGGCCTTGCCATTCGAAAAAGCATCAGTTTTCACGGTTTGGCATTAAACGTCAATGTCGATTTAACCCCGTTTTCCTGGATCCAACCCTGTGGTCTGCAGGGCGTCTGCATGACTTCCATGAAGCAGGAACTGGGCCGTGAGCTGTCCATGGATGAGGTGTGTGCCGCTGTAAAAAAACAGTTCGAATCCGTTCTGGGCCTGAATCTTACCTCCGCAAGTTATTCCCATCTGCAGCATCAATTGCAAAATCCAGGGTAACCGTTCAAAAGTTCAGGGGTTCAGAGGTTCAGAGGTTCAGAGGTTCAGGGTTCACATTAAATGCGTACCGTTGAACATTGAGCACTGACCAATGAAAAAATCGTTGATATTTGGTTGTTTAGTGTTTAATATTTGGCGGCTCAGAATCAAACACCAAATACAAAACAGGGGTTCGTTCTAATTTCGGCCATCAGAAATTTGCTTAATTGTAAACATTTTCTCGTTATCTCGCAGAGCCCGCAGAGATCACAGAGTATTTTTAATTTTTCTCTGCGTACTCTGTACTACTAATGTGTAAATTCTTTAAATTTTATTAAGCAAAATAAGCCGCAAGGACTGAAATCCTAATAATTCAACTAGGTTGCAATGAAATGTCAGCATGGACAAAAAAGCTCATTCTCGCCCACAAAAATTTGGTTGGTCTCCGCCCGGGTCAACGGAACCATCGATACGGATATCATCCTTTTTCTGGAACATCCCGCCGTTTTCACCCTGGGCCGCAGAGGCGGTCTGGACCATCTGCTGGTGCCCGAGAAATTTTTACAGACCTCCGGTATCTCCATTGTCCATGTGGAACGGGGCGGAAATATAACGTTTCACGGCCCCGGCCAGCTTGTCGCTTATCCCATTGTGAATCTAAAAGCGCGCAGCATCGGTGTCGTCGATTTTGTGGAAGCTTTGGAAGACGTCATGCTTGCCACGGTCCGAACCTGGGGCATTGCAGCAGAACGTAACCCCGCCAACCGGGGGATCTGGGTCGGCAACAGCAAAATAGGCAGCATCGGCCTTGCCATTCGAAAAAGCATCAGTTTTCACGGTTTGGCATTAAACGTCAATGTCGATTTAACCCCGTTTTCCTGGATCCAACCCTGTGGTCTGCAGGGCGTCTGCATGACTTCCATGAAGCAGGAACTGGGCCGTGAGCTGTCCATGGATGAGGTGTGTGCCGCTGTAAAAAAACAGTTCGAATCCGTTCTGGGCCTGAATCTTACCTCCGCAAGTTATTCCCATCTGCAGCATCAATGCAAAATCCTGGGTAACCGTTGAAAGGTTCAGAGGTTCAGGGTTCAAATTAAATGCGTACCGTTGAACATTGAGCACTGACCAATGAAAAAATCGTTGATATTTGGTTGTTTAGTGTTTAGTGTCTGGAGTAAACTTGATATCACCAATGACAATGCCCTTTATCCAAAAAAATTAAACTGATCGGTTCCAGGTTCAGGGTTCAAAGGTTACAAACGACGGACTTTGCCCGTTTAAATGAGCTGTTTGGGGGTTTTTCAACCCGGAACGTTGAGCCCCCTGGCCCAGACCTGATTTTACATTGCTCAATTATTTAGATTCATATTTGGGAACCTGACACGGGCCGTAATATGATCTTATAAGTCGCACTAGGGCGGGCTGAACCGCTCAACCTAGGAAACACCAAATACAAAACAGATGTACAATCATGAAGCAACAAACCAAACCTACTGTCCGTCTCCGAAAACCGGACTGGCTGAAACAGCGATTGCCCTCCGGCCCTGATTTTGAAAAAATCAGAGGGATGATCCGCAAGGACCGGCTCCACACCGTATGCCAGGAAGCCGGATGTCCGAATATCTGGGAGTGTTTTTCACACCATACGGCAACGTTTCTGATCATGGGTTCCCGCTGCACACGCAATTGCCGGTTCTGCGCCGTGACCGAAGGTCCCCTGGAGCCGCCCGACCCCGAGGAACCCGCCAGGGTCGCAAGCGTCGCCCGGCAAATGGGATTGAAATACGTCGTGGTGACTTCCGTCACCCGGGACGACCTGCCGGATGGCGGTGCCGTCAACTTTGTCGAAACCATTGAAAAACTCCGCCAGGAGATACCTGATGTATGCGTGGAAGTCTTGATCCCGGATTTTCAGGGAAGCAAGAACGCGCTTGAAGCGGTTTTGAATGCGCACCCCGATGTATTAAATCACAATATTGAAACGGTCCCGCGACTTTATCCCGAAGTTCGTCCCCAGGCGGATTACCGACGATCTCTTGACCTGATTCAACGTGCCCGCAAATACGTTCCGGCGCTGGTTACCAAGTCCGGGCTCATGCTCGGTTTGGGAGAACGCCCGACGGAAATCAGCCGTACCCTTGAAGACATGTTTAAAGCCGGCTGCCAAATGTTGACCCTGGGCCAGTATTTGCAGCCTTCGAAAGACCATTTGCCGGTGAAACGTTATATCCCGCCGGAGGAATTCGAAGAGTGGCGCAGGTCCGCCCTTCAAATGGGCTTTGCGGAAGTTGCCAGCGGACCGTTTGTGCGCAGCTCTTATCATGCTAAAGAATTGTTTCAGGGGGTAAAAGAGTGACGGGTTGCGAGTTACGGGTTACGCGTTGCGGGTTGCGAGTTACGCGTTGCGGGTTACGGGCTGCGGGTTACGCGTTGCGGGCTGCGGGTTAAGCGTTGCGGGTTACGGGCTGCGGGTTACGCGTTGCGGGCTGCGGGTTACGCGTTGCGGGTTATGAGGTACGCGTTACTGGTTACTGGTCTCTCTTCACTGGTCATTTATCATTCGTTTAGAACGTTAGGCTCGAAAATCGAACCGCAGAATGAGGATTGGTGTTATCTCTGTGGGAGCGGCTTTCCAGCCGCGATTATATTGATAATGGCGTTAGAGTCACCTATTTTCGTGGCTGGAAAGCTACTCCCACTTTAAGTTCAGATAAACTAATCAACGCGGTCTATAGTAAATGATGAATTATCGGGAAAATATTTTGGACCATCCAATAACCTGGGCTGAAATTAACCTGGACGCCTATGCGCATAACATCAGGGAGCTGAAACGCGTCACCCGGCCGCCTGCCCGCCTGATGGCCGTCGTCAAGGCCAACGGCTACGGCCATGGTGCCGTTGAAGTTGCCCGTGAAGCACTGCAAAACGGGGCGCAATATTTGGGAGTTGCCAGAATCAATGAAGCCATTCCGCTGCGGGAGGCCGGTCTTGGAGCCCCGATTTTAATTTTCGGTTACAGTCCGCCGGATCTTGCGCCCATGCTCATCGATTACGAACTCACCCAAACCGTCTATTCTCTATCGGCCGCAAGCGCTTTATCCGAGCGGGCAACACGCAAAGGGAAAAAAATAAATATCCACCTCAAGGTGGACAGCGGCATGGGAAGACTCGGGTTTCTGCTGGAGGTAACCAACGGCACCCCGGATGATATCCCGGCCCAAAATCCTGTCCGTGAAATCGAAGCGATCACCCGTCTTCCCGGTCTGACGGTGGAAGGCATTTTCACCCATTTTGCCACAGCCGACAGTGCCGACAAATCTTATGCAGGCTTGCAGCTGGATCGGTTCATGGATCTCCTCAACCGCCTGCAAATGGAGGGTCTGGAGCCTCCCATGAAGCATGCTGCCAACAGTGGCGCCCTGATCGACATGCCGGATTCTCATCTGGATATGGTTCGACCGGGTATCGCCACTTACGGTCTTCACCCCTCGGACGAAGTCAATAAGCGCATCGTTGACCTGAAGCCGGTCATGACATTGAAAAGCAAAATTATTCATTTAAAAAGGGTGCCGCCCGGTTTTAACATCAGTTACGGAATCACCTTCCAGACAAAAAATCAGACCACCATTGCCACGGTCCCGGTCGGATATGCCGATGGTTTCAATCGCCTGTTGTCCTCACGGGGTCACATGCTGGTTCACGGCCAAAGGGTCCCCATCGTGGGACGGGTATGTATGGATCTGACCATGCTGGATGTGGGCGGGATTTCGGGGGTGGAGATCGAAGATGAAGTGGTTGTCTTCGGGCAACAAGTAAACGAAACCATTTCGGCGGATGAAATTGCGTCAAGCATTGGCACTATTAACTATGAAGTCGTGTCGACGATCACCGGCAGGGTACCGCGTGTTTACTGTAGAAGTCCAGCCACTAAGACACAAGGACACACAAAAAGATGATGACAGCGTACAGAAGACAGAGGTCAGAGGCATTTGAATTCGGAAGTCGGAATGCGGAAGTGGGAAAAAAAAGAAGGTGAGAAGGTGAGAGGGTGAAAAGTTGGGAGAAGGCAGGACTGAGCTTCACGCGGCGCAAGCGCCTCCGGCCTGTAAGCCTACGGGCTGGAAGCGCTGATCAGGCGATTCCACAAATCCAAAATTGAATAACCCTAAACCCTGCCTGCCCTGCGTAGCCCGAAGGGCGAAGAAGGGAACCTTTGAACCCTGAACCCTGAACCTTGAACCCTGAACCTTTGAACCCAGAACCTTGAACCCTTGGCGAACCGCGAACTAACCCCGCGGCTCGGACAGATATCAACAGTGCCTTATTTCACAACAAAAGACGCCTGCAAAATATTTTATACGACCTACGGCGTTGACACATCCAATGCGGTAGTTATTTTTTTAAACGGCACCACCCAGACCACATGGTACTGGGGTGGCCTTGTTCCGGCCTTATCAACGCGCTTTGGCCTGCTCTGCTACGATGCCAGAGCCCAGGGACGAAGCGAACTGGGAAACGGACCTCTCACACTGCCACTGCATGTTTCGGACCTGAAGGATTTGCTCACGCATTTGGCTATCGACAGGGCCATCTGGTGGGCCTCAGCCATGGTGCCTGGATCGCGCTGGCATTTACGGCTGAGTTTCCTGAGATGGTCGACCATCTGGTGCTCTGCAGCCTGAGCGCGAAAACAAATGACCGTTCCCGGGCTATCGTCCGATCCTGGCTGGAGATATTGCGCCTGTCGGGTTTGAAAGCCATGGCCTGGGCTGCCGTGCCCACCGTGTTTGGAAACAGTTTTTTAAACCAACACCAGAAAATATTAGACAAAATCGTCGACGCTGTGGTGCTGAGAAACAGTAGAAGATCCCTGATGGCTCAGCTTGAAGCGGTTTTACGGTATCCCTCGCCGGACAGTATGACGGAAAGTTTAAATCAACCGGCCCTTGTAATTTCGGGAGCAGAAGATCCCATCATTGAGCCGCATGATGTACGGCGGCTGGCAGATCTTTGCAATGCCCGCCACGAAGAGCTTTCTGGAATAGGTCACAGTATTCCTGCCGAGGCGCCGCGGATTTTTGAAAAAATGGTGATGGGATTTCTATCAGAGCAATAGGTAACAATCGGTGGTAAATCACGGCCGTTGGTAAATAGCAGTCATTCATTCCTTATCACCTGGATTTGAAAATCAGTTTCTTACAGACGGATCAGCACTGATCACCACAAATAAACACAGAAAAGATAAAAGAGATATGAGAGAAATCATTTTAATCAATATTACCGGCAAGGATAAGCCGGGTCTGACCGCCAGCCTGACCAACATTCTTACCCAGTATGCGGTTACGATTCTGGACATCGGTCAGGCGGTAATCCATGACTACCTCTCCCTGGGCATCCTGGTGGAAATCCCATCGGCCCATAAATCCTCATCGATCCTTAAAGATCTCCTGTTTCAAGCCCACGAACTGGGAATCCAGATTCGCTTTTCCGCCATCGATGAAAAACGCTACCAAACATGGACTGCGAAATATGGCCTGGAACGCCGAATCGTCACCCTGCTGGGTCGCCGGTTGACTGCAGCCCAGTTGTTTAAAGTCACTGCTGCGATCGCAGCCAACCATTTGAACATCGATGTGATCACCCGGCTTTCCGGACGGGTTTCTTTGGATGATCCCGAATCGTTTCACATGGCCTGTGTACAGTTTACCGTATCCGGACAACTAGATGAGCCCCGCCGATTTCGCGGCCGGCTGCTTGAAATTTCCGAAGAAACCGGGATTGACATCTCCTTTCATGTGGACGACATTTATCGTCATGCCCGCAGGCTGGTGGTGTTCGACATGGATTCCACCCTGATCCGGGGCGAAGTCATCAATTTACTTGCAAAACATGCCGGCGCAGAGCAACAGGTAGCCCAAATCACCGAATCCGCCATGAACGGTGAAATCGATTTTAAAGAAAGTTTGGCCCGGCGAGTCGCTCTGCTAAAAGGCCTAGATGAAAAGGTGCTGGCGCAGGTGGCCGAAAACCTTATGCTCACCGAAGGTGCCGAGCGCGTGATCGATACCTTGAAAAAGCTTGGCTACAAGATCGGCATCATATCCGGCGGCTTTGACTACTTCGGTGAATCCCTGCAAAAAAGATTGAATCTTGATTACGTTTTTGCCAATGTGCTTGAAATCGAAAACGGCAAAGTAACGGGCAACGTCAGCGGTGACATTATCGACGGTTTGCGAAAAGCTGAAATTCTCAAAACAATCGCCACGGTGGAAAACATCAGTCTGCAGCAGACCATTGCCATCGGCGACGGCGCCAACGATTTACCAATGCTCAGTGTTGCCGGTCTAGGGATTGCATTTCACGCCAAACCCATCGTCAAAGAAAATGCACAGGAATCCATCTCCAGCGTGGGACTGGACGGACTGCTGTATTTGATGGGAATCAGTGAAAGAGAGATACGGCAGCCATAGCCGCAGTCTAAGGTGGTAAAAATCACCTGTAACTTGTTGTACATAGACTTAACTTTTTACAGCGTTTTGTTCCGAGAATTTGGTTTCAGGTGTCAGGTTTCAGGTGTCAGGAAAGGTAGGCGAAATGGCATATCCTCAATCCGCCTTGGGCGGAACACCTGAAACCTTGCGCCAAAGAAGAGGAATAAAAATGGGACAAAAGTTAAGGACCCCGATATAAGAATTTTCATCAGCCCAGTCGCAGTTTAATCTCCGTTTTGATGGTTTCGTAAAAAGTAGAATCCTTCCTTTTATCTGGATTCCCGCCTTCGCGGAAAAGACAATTAAGTGTTTAATATAAAGTAGTTAGTGGTCAATCGAAAACCAGACGGATTAGATTTGTTGGGTTTCGCCCCTTGAAATCATGTCCCGGCAGGTGCTTGATTTTTTGTAGGTTGGGTAGAGGTACGAAACCCAACATTCTCGATGGGGCTCTACCCAACCTACCAAAAAACATACTTTTCGTTCAGGCACTAGTTAAGTGAACGCTCCTCCCCTTGAAGGGGGGCAAAGACTATTAACTCAACTATTTAAATTCGAATTTCGCATCTCCCATGGCTTCGCTGCCTTCTCGCCGGATCGGTAGAACCTTTCCGGCTCCACCACTGGAAACGATGGTTTAATATCGGAATTACCGTCATACCCGCGAAGGCAGGTATCCAGGTCCAGTAACTTTTTGCGATTTCATCATATTTGATTTAATTGCAGATCTCATAAAATGTTAGAAAAATAGGTCTTTTTTTTTAGACATTATCGGGCGTAGTGAAACCTTCTCGGAGCATAGGTTTCAGGTGTCAGGTTTCAGGTGTCAGTGTTCAGCGCCGCCTCTGGCCAAAAAAACGGCGAGTCTAATCGAAAAAGAAACTCCAGCATAACAAATGTCGAATGTCGATTGATCCGCCGCGGATCGAATTAAGGAATTCTTTCTATTTTATCTTTTAAAAAGAGCAGAGCGAAGCGACATCCACCATTCGTCAATCGTCATTCGTCATTCGTCATTCCATGTAGTTTCACACGAGGTGTCAACGGTTTCTAACTGTCTAACTTGAGCACTAATTTTTCAATGCCGTCGAAGTCAAAATCCTCCGCCAATCGAACTAATTCGTCACAGAAAGGTGCCACGGAATCGGATTCGGACTTCAATTCCTGGGCAATTGATTTAATTTGCATCACATCCCCCATTTCAGCTGCTGCCTGGATACGGTCGACCGCTTCCTTGGCAATTTCAGTCGGCACAGTTACCCTCTCGTCTTTGCCGCTGGCGATGGCTTTCTTTTCGGCCGGGGAGCCTAATGTTTGAACCACATCTAAAGCCCGGTTGAGGGCGTTTTCCAATTCTGAAATTTTCTCGGCCAGTTCCTTTTCAGAGACGGTCTCTTCCGACTGTCCTTTAACCAGTTTTTCCATTGCCACGGTTGCCGCCTGAAGGTCTTTGGCTTCCAGATTTCCCGCCAGCCCCTTAAGGTTGTGAACCAGGCTGTGGGCCTGCTCAAAATCCTTGACCTCCAAGGCCTCCCGGATTTCGTCGGCGACGCCACCATACTTTGCCCCAAAATCAATCAGGAGTTTGCGGTAAAGACGTTTGTTGCCCATCAAGCGCGCCAGACCGGCTGCCAGATCAAATCCCGCCAAAGATTCCGGCAGTTCGGCTTCATCCGGCAGTGCTTTATCCGGTTCAGGAGGTGCGTCAATTACCGGCGGCTTTGGGACGGCAGCCCGCTCTGCAACCGGCTTGATCCACTTCATCAGGGTGGCAAACAGCTGGTCCGGATCTATGGGTTTGGTAACGTGGCCATCCATACCGGCCTGCAGACTTTTAGCCTCATCACCGGCCATGGCATGGGCTGTCATGGCTATAATGGGGATGTTGGAGGTTGGAGGTTGGAGGTTGGAGGCTTGATTGCTGGCTTCTGACCTCTGACCTCTGACCTCTGTTTCCGTTGCTTTCAGCTTTGAGCTTTCAGCTCCGTTTCCGCATTCCGCAGTCCCACTTCCGAATTCTCCATTCCGCATTCCGCCTTCCCACATCCGAATTCTTTTCGTTGCTTCGTACCCATCCATCACCGGCATCTGAATGTCCATGAGCACGGCCTCGAATTCCGATGACTGCACCAGATCGACGCCTTCGCGTCCGTTGTTGGCTATGGTTACCACCAGTCCGGCCCCTTCCAGGATCTCTTTTGCCACCTGCTGGTTTATTTCATTATCTTCTACCAGGAGCACGCGAGCCCCCTGGATTGCTTTTAAGTCATCAGGTGTTCGTTCTTTTCCCCGACCCACACGGGTTGCGTCTTGAACCTCTTTTCCCAGGGCCTGCATGATGGCATCGAACAGCACCGATGAGTTCACCGGTTTGAGCAGAAAGCCCTCCAACCCGATTTTATCGGCCTGCTGCATGAGTTCTTCCCGACCGTGGGCAGTCACCAGGATGATGGCGGGTATTTTGCCCAATGTTTGGTGGGTTTTGATTCGCCTGGAAGCTTCAAGCCCATCCATGCCCGGCATCTTCCAGTCCATGACCACCAGTTCAAACGGTTTGTCCCTGTCGGCCCTTTCGATTTCTTCCAGGGCATCTTCCCCGGAAGCCGCCAGAGAGACCGCAAAGGAAAACGCCTCCAGGATATCCTCAAAAATTTGTCTGGAAGTGGCATTGTCATCCACCACCAGCACCTTCAACCCCCTGAGATCAGGTGCCGGCACAAAGCGTTTTTTTACCGTTTCCTTTCCCAGGCCAAAGTCGGCCGTAAAGCTGAATGTGGTGCCCTGCCCGGGCTCGCTTTCCACCCAGATCTCCCCACCCATCATATTGACCAGGCGCTTGCTGATGGTCAGCCCCAATCCGGTGCCGCCGTATTTTCTCGTGGTCGAGGTGTCGGCCTGGGAAAAAGCCTGGAATAGTTTGGCCCGTTGTTCGGCAGTCATGCCGATGCCGGTGTCTCGCATTGAAAACTGGAGGGTGACCTTATCATGCGAACTTTCTATTACCTGGGTCGTCAGCACAATCTCGCCTTGTTCGGTGAATCTTATGGCGTTATTTCCGAGGTTGACTATAATTTGATTGAGCCTTAACGGATCTCCGACCAGAAAGTTGGGTACCTGCGAATCGAGGTAGAACAAAACTTCCAGGTTCTCCTTTTCCTGGGCCTTGACACTGATCACATTGGCGACGTTATCCAGGGTCTCCGACAGATCGAATTCCACGGCTTCCATGTCCAGCTTGCCGGCTTCGATTTTGGAGAAATCCAGAATGTCGTTAATGATCCCCAGAAGAGAATTGGCGGATGATTGAATCTTGTTCAAATAATCCTGCTGCTTGGCCGTCAGCTCGGTTTTCAGCGCCAGATGGGCCATGCCGATGACCGCGTTCATGGGGGTGCGGATCTCGTGGCTCATGTTGGCCAGGAAGAAACTTTTGGCCCGGGTGGCGTCCTGGGCCTTGGACTTTTCCTCGTCCAGGTCCTCCATCATGTTGAGCATGGCCGATTGGGCCTCATCCAGTTCATTGACGCGTTTTTGCAGATCGTTCTCCATTTTTTTTCGCTCGGTTATATCCTGAAATGACGCCAGGACATTAAAGACATCACCCGTTTCATCGCGTATGCAGGCAATGGATAAATTGGTATAAACAATCTCACCATCCTTGCGAATAAAGCGCTTGTCAAGGGTGTAGCTGTCGATTTCACCGGCCAGCATCCGTTCGAACTGTTTTACATCCGCTTCGAGGTCATCGGGATGGGTAAGCTCGACCCAGGTCATTTGACGCAGCTCGTCCAGGGTATAGCCAAGCATTCTCTGCAATTGATCATTGGCTTCAACCCATCCTTGGGTCGGTGAAGTGACTGCCATCCCGACCTGGCTGTGCTCGAAATAGCCGCGAAACCGTGCCTCCTTTTCCCGTATCCTCTCCTCCATCTGCTTGCGTTCGCTGATATCTTCCTTGATCGCAAGATAGTGGGAAATTGAACCGTCAGCTGACTTAAGCGCTGAGATAGTGGCGAACTCCCAGTAAAGCTCGCCGGTCTTCTTTTTATTCTGAAACTCCCCCCGCCATTCGTATCCGGCTTTGATGGTCTTCCATAGTTCCCGGTAGACGTTCGGCGGCGTATGACCGGATTTGAGGATGCGAGGGTTTTGTCCGATAGCCTCGTCGACGGTATACCCGGTGACCTCACAGAACTTGGAATTAACATATTCGATGGTCCCTCTGAGATCGGTAATCACCACCGAGGCCGGGCTCTGTTCGACCGCTGTAGATAATTTTTTTAAATCAGCCGTCCGCTCTTCAACTCTTTGTTCCAGAACATCATGTGCTTGCCGTATTGAATCACGCATCGTTGAAAAACTTTGAGCCAGCATGCCCAGTTCATCATTACTTGCCACATTGATTTCTGTATCGAGATTTCCCGCCGCTATTTCGATTGAGGACTGCGTTAGTTCTCGGATAGGTTTTGTTGATTTATTCGCAATATAAAAGGCGGCCAGAACGGTAATAAGCATGAGCGCAGCCGCAAATGCGCCCATAAACCGCTTCAAATTCGATGTTGGGCTAAAAGCCTCTTTCTCATCGATTTCGACAATCAGGGCGTAGGTTGTGCTGCCGAAGGTAACCGGACCATAGGCGGAAAGAACGCGTACGCCTCTGTAGTCGTTGATAAGTCCATGCCCATTCTTTCCTGAAAGCGCTTCCCTGCTGGCCGTGGTATCCGCCTTGCCCTCGCTCGGATTTGAAAAAGAGGCCTTTACTGTATGCGTTTTCGGGCTCAAATAGGAATCGGAACGCATGAGATTATCCGGACCGACCAGGTAGGCTTCAGTGGTTTCCGACAGACCGGATCGTTCCGTCATTATGGCATTGATGACGTCATCGGACAGCTTTAACACCACGACGCCTTCGATTTGATCCAATAATACGATGGGTGAAATTGCAAACGAGATGGGTTCATTATCAGACGGGGGATAGGGTTTAAAATCGGTAATGCCGATGGATCCCAAACCTTCCCGGAAATGTTTCCCCAGAGGGGTATCTCTTAGCTCCCCCTTTAGGACGTTCCGGGTCAGATCGGACTCTTTTGCAAGAGAATAAACGATATCACCTGCTTTGGTGATAAGCATCAGATCGTGATAGCCATATTCCTGGCTAACCTTCTCAAATGAGTCTCCGTACTCCAGACTTTCGAAATAATTGTATTGGGCCTCATCAATCCTTCCATCTTCCATGGTTGAAGAAAAACCATCCAGCGCCGCGACAATATGAGACGAATTTGCCAATACTGAAATATCCGCTCTGATTTTTTGAAAATACCGTTCAATTTGAGCTTTCTTGGCATCCCGGGTACTTATCAGGTGGATAAATGCCTGTTCAGACAGGGCGGTATGTGAAACACTAAGTGAGATATATCCAAGCACTAGAGAAGGTATCAAGCCCAGGGTAAGCAATATGATGATCAACTTGGTACGGATGGTTAAATTTGCCGGCATGGTTTATTCCTGCCTCCCATAAGTGTACGGCATCCATTTATCGATGCTGACCGTTTCGATACCAAATACAGTTTCGCTCCTTTTTGTAACCATGGGCAGATCCGGGGTAATGACATCCTGCGGGACTTTTTCACCGGCTACCAGTTTTAATAATATCCGCACCCCCAGGGCCCCGAGCAACGGGGTATAAGGCGCGGTCATGGCCATTTTCCCGTTCCTAATCGCCTCAAGTGATTCAAAAAGATCATCATTGCTCAGAACGATGATTCTCTGATTGCCTTCCCTGCTATCCCATCTCCTGGCAGCATCGATCGCCTGCACAGCACCCATCCCCTGCTCGGCGCCCGTACAAAATATCACATCCAATTCATTGTGTTTATTCAGCGCCTCGCTTACCTGCTGAAAGGAATCCTGTCGGTTGCTGCTGTTGTGAAAGCTCCCGACTATTTTAAGGCCCGGGAAATAGCTGATGATCTTAAGAAAATGACCGGTTCGCATGGCATCCGCCGTACTTCCCAGGGGTTTTCGAATCATTAGAATCCTACCTTTTACCTGCTTATTTTCTTGAAGTAGTTTGTGAACCAGGTACATCCCCTGTTGGGTACCATTGGCCGGGAAATTACCCGTTACCCGGGCATTGATTTTGTTTGTCCCCACCATTCTGTCTATGGACACACAAAGAATGCTTGCGGCGAGCGCCCGCTGTACCGGTGGCCCGGTAGGTGCTTCCTGCATGGGCCATATCATGATGCCATCGAAACCGTCTGCGACCCACCCATCAATATGCTGAACCTGCTTATGGTTATCAAATTCCGGATCGAGAATCGTAAGCCGCACATTGGAATGCCGGTTGGCTTCCCACATCGCTGAATCAGCATTGTTCAATAGCCAGGGATGGGTAAAACCATGAATAGTATACCCGATTCGATAAATCTTTTGAGGATCTCCGATGGGTCCTTCCTCAAGGGGGAAATAACTTGTAAACGGCAGTTTCAATTTTTGTTTACTCATGGGGCCGGTTATATCCGTTCCCATCCCCACTTTAAACTCGGGAATCTTTCTTTTGGGTCGGGGGTATTTATTCATATATATAGCAAATGCCTCTTTGCGGAACATCCGGTATACTTGCTGATTTGCTTTGCTCACCGGGATATTTTTCCAAAAATTCAAAGCTGCCGGCCCTTTTAAGTCAAGGCTTTTTACATATTCGACAAAGGCCATGTCCTGTAAGGTTTTGATTTTCTTCCAATCGATGTCGCCGGCAACGCTACTCCCGGAGCAGACCATCAGGAATATTAAACTTATCGCTATCTGCAATCGCACCTTAAACAATATCATTAAATTTCTCCTTTCAGTGGATTTTGTATTTTTCTGAATCCCCGGTCATTTTAAGGAATTCATTGATTTCTTTTTTCAGTTCGATCATCTTTTGTTCGCGGCCGATGGCCAGCCGCCTGAATCTGGCCAACTCATCAAATTTGGCTTTCAGTTCTCTCTCGGCTTCTTTCAGGCCGCTGAGGTCCACCAGCCAGGAAAGGATCCCGGTCTGGCCTTCGTATTCGGTACGAATGAAGGTCGCCAGTGTGTCCCGGATCTCCCGCTTGGGGCCGTAGGTCTGCAGCTCGTAATCGCGGACGATTCCTGATCGTTCAATTTCGGTCAAGATATGCTTCCGGTCTTCCAAATTGACGTAGGCTTGCTGCGTACCCTCACCTTCCTTGCTATAAAAGAGTTCGCTAAAACGCGCGTTGGCAAAACGAACGACGCCCCCGGTGGATATACCGACACCTACCGGGCTGGTGTCTAAGATTTTCTGCAGTCGTTCGCGCTCCGCCAGCAGGGCGGTTTCCATTTTCTTGCGCTCGGCGATATCCATGAATGTGACCACGACACCGACAATCCGGTCATCCTTCTTTATCGGCATGCTGGTGTATTCCACCGGAAACTGCGTGCCGTCCTTGCGCCAGAGCACCTCATCGGTTACGTGGTGATCGGTGCCATCGACATGAGACAGGTACATCGGGCACCCTTCTTTTAGATAACGGGAACCATCCGCGTGGGAATGGTGAATTTTCTGGTGGACATCCTGACCGATGAGTTCATCCGGACCGTATCCCAGTATGCGGTTGGCGGCCGGATTGGTGAACGCGACCTTCCCCTCCAGATCGACGCCAAAGATACCCTCGCCGACGGAATCCAGCAACAGGCGAGAGCGTTCCTCGGCTACCTTAAGCTGCTCCTGCTTTTCCTGCAATTCGGCTGTCCGCTCGTCAACCCTTGCTTCCAGATTGTCCCGCGCCGTCATCAGCGCCCGGCTGGTGCGTTCACCCAGTATCAAAACCAGCAATACCGCGCCCACCGATAGAAACAGGGTAAAACCCAGCACGCCGAAAATAGTCCGTCGTATCTGATAATAATTGGACAGCGCTTTAGCCACATCGATTTCAGTCGCCAGTCCAAACCCCAGGTCGACGTTCCAGAGCCAGGCGCCGAAGACCGGCACCCCGCGATAATCCCGGTATCCTTTGGTATCAAGTTCGATTTTCGAGTGACCATGGGTTTGACCCTTCTTCTCCATATCGAGCTTCAATTGAATCGCACGAAATGCCATCCGGGTTAAGGGTTGTTGAGTCTTTCGATTTCGGGGTGCAGACCTTTAACCAGGTTGACTCCGGGATCTCGAATCGCAATGTTGAAGGCACTCTGTTGACCTTCTGCGATCAGCCCGATCCGGCGCAACTGGTCATCAAACCGGCTTTCTGAAAGAAGCTCGCCATGCTCGCTAAAGGCATAGATTTCAAAGGTTTTGCGCATCTCAAAAGAGGTCAGGACCCGCGAAAAGTCTTCTGAAGGGTCCACGCGCAAGGTCATCACCGCAATGATTTGTCCATTGGTGTCACGGATGGGCCCCATAAAGAACTGGGTGGATGGATTCCTGGCTCCGTCTGCTTTGGGCCCGGTGCTCAGGGGGACATCGGATTCGATGGGCGGCACGAACAGGACGTCGTCCTCAAAGGCCCGTCGGAGCAGATCCGGACTCTGCTGTGAAATGAGATTGCGGGTACCGATATTGGCATCCCGCATGGACCCGATGCTGATGTGATCCGCGTTGATAATAAAAAAACCGATATTCAAAAAAATATCCTTGTTGGTCTTGAAAAACGCACGGATATCCCGCAAGGCATCGGAGGCCAACAGACTTTCACGCTCGGGGGTGACGGCCAGAAGGCGCTTCGTCAGAGTCACCAGCTCCGGATCGCGTCCCAGCAGTTTCAGGAAAGATGTTCTTTGCTCGACCCAGAGATGGAGCCTGTCATCCGCGATTTTTAAAATTTCCGTGAGGTTTTCACCGATAACCTCCAGATTTTTTTCCTTATTCCGCTCCAGTGTAAACCAGCCCAGCAGGCAGACTATGATGACGAAAAAGCTCAAACCGGCCAGAACAAGCCCGCGAAACCAGCGCGACCCAAAATTAACGGCAATCTGTTCTTTTTTAATCCCTTTGATCAATATCCAGGTCAACAGGCTGAGAATCAGGAAAACCGCAATGCCGTATGCAATCAGACGGCCATATGAAATCGGCACGGCTGCCTGCGGAGCGGATGGTTCGATAACAGGGACCCACTTCTGACGGATTTTGAGCTTTTCTTCCTCGGTTATGCCGGCCAGGGCCTTATCGAGGATACTCACCAGTACCGGCATATCTTTGCGTACGCCAAATCCCAGGTCGATGGAAAGTCCAGTCGACCCGACGACCTTTAGATTCGTCAGCCCAAGCTCGGACATCAAATGGGACGCAGTTGGGACGGCAGAAATGAAGGCATCGACTTCGCCCGCGGATAAGCGCATCAGACCATCGCGAACCGTTTCCACGACCACGTAGTCCAGATACGGAAACTGGCGACGTAAAGGGATCACATATCCATAGTCTTTGACCACCGCCACGCGTTTGCCCTTGAGCTCGCCGGGATTGGAGATGGGCTGAGCTCCCTGTTTAGCAATGATCACTACCGGAAAACCGAGGTAGGGCCTGGTGAAGGTCATCGTGTCGCGTTCCGAGCTCGTTGTCTCGGACAGTACATCAACCTCTGCAGCTTCCGCCATGCGCACAGCCTCATTCCAAGTCTTGACCGGGACGCGCTCGAACAGGATCCCAAGCCTGGCTTCAAGGAGATCGAGGATGTCCGCCACGATCCCGATGTACTGCCCAGTGCTTGTAAACGCCTCCTGTGGCAACCAGTCCGGGTCTCCCGTGAATCGAATCGTTTGGTGCTCTGCCAGCCAGGCTCTCTCTGCAGCCGAAAAAGGAATTGTCTTATCCCCGGCAAAGACCTCCCGTTTATCGGCCATTGCCCATTTTTGCCGGATTTTCGTCATTTCCTCCGGCTTCACAGCCGCCATGGCCTTCATCAGAGCAGTATGCAAAAAGGGCCAGTCATCTCGAACCCCGAGGCGAAGATTCGTCAGGTCGGGATTTCCAATACTCACCTCACCGGAAATTCGCAAGCCGGTCAGCAGGTTTTTGTTGATCAAGGGTACGCATCACGGCCGCCTCACCCAGGGCGGCATCCGCCCGGCCGAACGTGACCGCTTTGAGGCTGGCCAGGGTGTCCTCCACCGGCAGGCGCTTGATTTGAGGAAAGGACTTGGTCAGCACCTCTTCATAAAAAAATCCTTTGGGAAACGCCACGGTCTTGCCGAAAAGCGCTTGAATTGTTTCATAGGGGCTTTCCTGTGAGCTGACAATAACATTGGGATTTTTGATGTAAGGCTCGGTGTACAGCAGGTATTTCATGCGGTCTTCGGTTTTGACGATGTTGAGCATCACATCCAGCTCTTTGCGTTTCACCATCTCCAGGAATTCGTTCCAGCTGGGCCCGCTGACATATTCGACTTGGATGCCCAGCTTTTCGGCCACCAGATTTATGTAATCGATGGACAGACCCCGGGGGCTGCCGTATTCAAAATAATTGAACGGCGGCCAGTCTTTCTCGTTATGAACCCGGATGACGGGATGTTCATTCAGGAAGGCCCGTTCTTTTCGGGTCAGAGATATCCCTGCTCTGCTGATCGGGACTGAGGATCCAAACCAGCGTGTTTCCAGTTTAGCCATTTCATCCCTTGTGATGGTATTCATGGCTTTTTGCAGAATGGATTGAAGCTCCGGCCAATCCTTTCGTACCGCCATCCGATACCTCGGATCACGATCACCGGCATCGATTTGCGCTTCAGCAGACGGATGGATGTTCGTCAGCGTGTTTTTACGGATGAGATAATTGGCCACGGCCGTATCCATTACCGTGGCATCCCCTTTGCCAAGGGAAATGGCTTTCAGTATCGCCTCGTAGGTATCCATAAAAACGAATTCAGCATCCGGCACCAATTGCGGCAAAACATCCGCAATCGTATCCCCCTTGGGTAATAATACCCGCTTGCCTGCGAGGTCTTGCAGGGTTTCGACCTCGGTCACCCCATCCCGCACAAAAATGCCGTTGACCACTGACTTATAGGGTTCCGTAAAATGAAAAAACGTTGCGCGCTCCGGTGTATAAAAAATCGTACTCAGCATATCGATTTGTTTCTGTTTGCCCATTTCAACAAGATTTGCCCAGGTGTCCTGCACATATTCCAAACGCAATCCGGCCCGTTGGGCCACGATGTTTAAATAATCAATGGAAAAACCGACCGGCCGGCCGTTCTCAATAAAATCAAAAGGGGCATAATCCGGCTCATTTGCAACCCGGATCATCGGATGAGCAACCAGCCATTTCCTTTCCGCATCGGTTAATGAAATCGTCTCTTTTTCCGGCAGAGCAGCCGCCGGCTCCGGGGGAATTTCTTTAAAATCCCTTACAATCCATTTGTCCTCAATCAGCTTTCTTTCTGCGCTGTCGATGGTTTTTAATCCATCGTTGACCTGTTGAATCAGCGTCGGGTTTCCTTTTTTAGTCGCCGTGTAATACACCCGGGAGTACAGTGGATGGTCTCGATCGTGTTCGAAGATGTTGATGAGGAAATTTTCTTTGAGGTAGTAAAAAAGCCTCAGCTCCGATGCGGCAAATACCCTTATTTCACCCTCCAGAGCGGCCCGGATGAGATCCGGAAAACGGTCATAGACAACAATTCGGTCCCCGGGCACTTTGGAGCGTACCAATTGTTCGGTATACCCGCCTTTCTGAATGCCGACTATAAAGCCGGAGGTTTTTTCCAGCGATTTGATCGGATAAACCGACGGGTGGGTGAATAAATAATAGTCGAGGGCTAACAGCTGCTCTGAAAAGTCTAAAAATTCCTCACGTTCCGGGGTCCTGAAAAGACCGGCATGCAGATCGACCTTGCCGTCTTTGAGCAGTTGCAGCGATTCTTCAAACGACTTCGCCTTGACAAATTGAATCTGTTGGCCTGATTTTTGGGCCCACAGCCGCCACAAATCCGGCAACAGACCCGCCGGACGTGACGCTGCGTCTTCAAACTCAAGCGGGGCCACCGCCACATTATAAACGATCTTGAGCTCATCTGCTGCCGTTGCCGTCATCGCGGCAGCCAAACTTAAAAACGCCGCCAAAACAGGTATATATATTCTTAATTTCTGCATACGATTATCCTTAATTCAACGTCTCGGAATTTCTACAACTCGTTGGAAATATAGTGCTTTTTCTGGCAATTTTTTTGTAAGCCACACGGAATGATGGAATAGTGGAACAGTGGAATACTGGGTATGGAAAACGGAAAAAGGTCTATTCTACAAAAAATGTTGCAGCTACATTTTTTGATGATGCTCATTAGGCATCTATATTTTGCTTTTTTGCCCAATAAATTACTCCATCAAAACAAGAAGATCAATCCGATAATATGCGCTTTGAATTCTGTTTTCTTTAAACCCACCATTCCACGATTCCAACATTCCATTATTCCAATTGTGAGCGAAGCGAACTAACTTGGATATCGTTGATTGGTTGATTGGTTGATTAGTTAGTGCCTGACCGGAAAGTCGCGATTTTGGTAGGTTGGGTAGAGCCCGTTCGGTTATGTTGGGTTTCGTACCTCAACCCAACCTACGAAAATCAAGCATCTTGCGAGCCATGATATAAAGGGCGAAACCCAACAAATCGGATTAGCTGGGTTTTCGTTCAACCACTAGTTAAGTGGTTGTAAATAAGGTGTCGGGTCAATGTCATCACCTTAACCCCAACTTCTCGTGGGAGTGGCTTTTGCTCGGCTGAGTCGTTCGACCCTGAGTCGTTCAACTCTGAGCTCACAACCGAAGGGCTCGTCGCAGGCCGGCCACGAAAACAGGTCGCTATAGCGCCATTATCGTCCAATCGCGGCTGGAAAGCCGCTCCCACAGAGATAACATCAATCCTGAACTTAGTTCGCTTCGCTCACAATTGGAATAGTGGAATCATTCCAATTGTGAGCGAAGCGAACTGACTTATAAAATCGTAATAAGTCGTTTTAAAGACTGGATACCCGCCTGCGCGGGTATGACGTCTGTGGAATGCTGCCCGTCGAGAGCCTCGTGGTCGAAAGACAGGGTCGAACGATCCATTTAAAAAAGACAGAGCATAGCGATTCACTAAATATTCAATTTTCAATAGTCAATATTCAATTTCGGCTCGTCCGGGTTAGGGTACCGAAAAACGATATGGAAATCAATATTGAAAAAGGACAGAGCGCAGCGACTCCATCCTTCGAAATTCTGCTGTTCTGCGGTTCGCTTTTTTCGGGGTTCACAGGTTCAGCCCAGCTACCGGCCGCCGGAACGGCTTGGGTTCGCCTATCTTAATGTG
>PVMK01125935.1_pt1 | contig 25392 bp, 22 predicted proteins | sample 1853481 | NCBI WGS metagenome assembly PVMK01 (sample SAMN08533507, study PRJNA380276) | Marine sediment metagenome, whole genome shotgun sequencing project.
TTCAGCTTGAACCTTTTTGTCCTTATTGATCAATCAAGCCGAGCAGAAGGTGCATAAATCTCTTCATTCGTTCGAAAAATTCATGATTGATCATGATCGATTAGCAATTAGCTGATTGATCTGTGCTGTACAATTAATTAAGGGTGGATTTCGTCGGTAAGGGGGTTGTTGATTAACGGTTTCAATCTTCGTGAAATGTCTTTCAAATAATCAGTGCCCACCGACACTTGGGTTGTCGATTGGGCGGAGCGCGCCCCACTACTTTCTAGTGCTGTTATCCCCTCATCTGTGTTTTGTGAGTTAATCTTGACTGAGATTAAGAGTAGTCATCTTGAAGATCTGTTGCCAATTGAATATGACATTCCGATTGATCCAATTGACAAACTCGATCAGAACCAGGAATTTAAGTTGGTAGTGGTCATACCAGCATACAATGAAGCGCGATTCATTGGCAGTACAGTATTAAAGACTCTCGAGCATACGAATTATGTACTTGTTATTGACGATGGATCAGAGGATGATACCACCCAGGTTGCTCAATCTGCGGGTGCTATCGTCATTAAACATGAATGCAACCGTGGAAAAGGAGCCGCACTAAACAGTGGCTTATGTGAATCCCGCAGGATGGGTGCTGATTGCGTGGTAACGCTTGATGCTGATAGCCAGCACCTTCCAGAAGAGATTAGGGAAGTGGTAAAACCCATCCGCGACAAAAGAGCGGATCTCGTGATTGGATCCCGGTACTTGAATAGTAACAACCAGGTTCCACGCCATCGTTATTGGGGTCATCGATTATTCAATACATTAACAAAATGGGGTTCTGGTATTCAGGTGAGTGACTCCCAGAGTGGTTATCGAGCTTTCTCCAGGAAAGCTCTGAATGAGCTTTGTTTCACATCTCAAGGGTTTTCAGTCGAGTCTGAGATGCAGTTTTTGGCGCGCGAGAAAAATCTCGTGATCCATGAAGTTTCTGTGACTATCAGGTATCCGGATCAACCAAAACGTTCCGTAATCGTCCACGGAATTATTGTGCTGAACGGCATCCTTCATTTAATTGGACAACACCGTCCAATGCTGTATTTCGGGATACCTGGTGCAATACTTCTCTCGTTAGGGATTATTTGGGGTATATGGGTTTTGGATATATACCGCCATTCAACGCAACTCGCTGTAGGCTACACCCTGGTAAGCATCCTGCTCTCAATGATTGGTGTAATCATGCTCTCAACCGGTTTTACCCTTCATTCGATTCGCGGATTATTAATCGACATACTAAATTCATCCACGAAACAATTCTGAACATTCATTAACAGCTCATGTCTTCAGCTTTTCCAAGCATCTCAATAATTACTCCTTCTCTCAACCAAGGAAGATTCATTGAGCAGACGATTACTTCAGTTCTCGAACAGGATTACCCATACCTTGAATATATAGTAATAGATGGAGGATCGACAGACAATACCCTAGAAGTATTGAAAAAATATTCAAATAAAATATTGTGGATCAGCGAACCAGATGGCGGTCAATCAAATGCAATCAATAAGGGATTACGTATGACGAGCGGGGATGTTGTTGCATATCTCAACTCGGATGATATCTACGAGCCTGGTGCATTACAAGTGGTTGGTAGATTCTTTGCATCTCATACAAAGGCAGCCTGGCTGACGGGCAGATGTCGATTGATAAACCAATATGGTATCGAAATCCGCAGAGGAATTACTTTATACAAGAATTTTATGTTGTCGACAAACAATTATCAGGTGTTGCAAGTTCTTGATTTTATTTCTCAACCAGCAACATTCTGGCGAAAAAAGGTCTTTGATGAGATCGGGGATTTCGATGATGAATTGGATTATGCCATGGATTACGACTACTCATTGCGGGTGGGCATGAAACACAAATTGTGGGTGGTGAACAAATACCTGGCGTCGTTTCGAATTCATCCCTCCTCAAAATCTGGGGCATACACTATTGCCCAATTCGAAGAAGATTTTCAGATTGCAAAAAGGTATTCATCCTCAAGGCTTTTACTCTATCTCCATGCTGTACATAATTCTTTGATCATAAGAATTTACGGTTTCTTGAAACAAAAACATCTCCGAAGATCAATTACGTCCACTGAAATTTGAAGGAAATGGGCAATCAGCGAGTTGTTGTTACGGGTGGGTCAGGATTTGTGGGGACAAACTTAGTTTCATTCATTACGAACATGGGTTGGGAGGTAATTAATCTTGATATTGTAGAACCGAGAAATCCGGCACATAACCAGTATTGGGAAAAAGTAGATATTCTAGATCGAAAAAAACTAATAGAAAAGACTAATGAAATCAGTCCGTCCATCTTTCTGCACTTTGGGGCTCGAACGGATCTAGATGAGAAGAAAGATATATTTGACTATGCGATAAACATTGAGGGCGTTTACAACGCTATAGATGCAATAAGGTCAACCCAAACCATTAACCGGACAATTTTCGCTTCTAGCCAACTAGTCTGTATGCTTGGTTACCAACCACTGAATACCCTAGACTATCGTCCTAATACTAGCTATGGTCGCAGCAAAGTGTTGTTTGAAAGAATAATCCGTTCTGTGGGCGATATGAATTCCATTTGGACGATTGTTAGGCCAACTTCTCTATGGGGTCCTTGGTTCGGGATTCCATTCTTTCAGATGTTTCAATTGATCAGAAAGAACGTTTATTTCCACATCAAAGGCGAGAATCCTAAAAAGCAATGGGGCTTTATTGGTAATACTGTTTATCAATTGTGGAAAATTGTCCAGGCACCCGTGGTTGATGTGCATACGAAAACTTTTTATCTTGCAGATTATTCTCCAGTTGAATTACGTGAGTTTGCAGATAAGGTGCAGGAGAGATTTGGCTCGAAACCTATTCGTCAAATTTCCTCCAGATTGTTAAAGAGCTTCGCTCGCGCGGGCGATGTCGCTCAAAAGATTGGGTGGGCAACTCCACCAATAACCAGCTTTCGTTATCAAAACATGATCACTCCAGAAATTCAAGATCTCTGCGATCTTTATGAAATTACGGGCCCACTACCCTATTCTGTTGATGAGGGGATAGATGAAACTGTGGAGTGGATGTCTACAAATGGAAGGGGTAACCCATCCACATAGCTCAAATCACCGCAACTTTTCCCCCATACCATGGCGGGACAGGAAACGTTTGTTTCCAAACTTCTCGTGAACTAGCTAAGAGAGGACATGGAGTAACCGTGATAACCCCAGCTCAGTCTAGTTCCAGAGAGATTGAACATTTTTATGGGTTTGAAGTTCAACATTGGTCAACAATAATCACAATAGGCAACGCGCATATATTACCAGGATTAATTCGAGTCAATGGCTATGACATCATCCATTTACACTATCCTTTTTTCGGCGGAGAATGTTCAGGCTTAGCAGCTTGGATTGGCAGAATTCCTTTGGTAATCACTTACCACCACGATGTGATTCTCAGAGGTTGGAAATCAGTAGTCGAAAGATGTTTGAGAGCTTCAATTGAACGCTGGTTGATCCGTTCTGCTCGGTTTATTTTGTTCACTTCCCAAGATTACGCAAACTCATCGTGTATCCGCCCCCACCTGAACGGATGTGAAGAACGAATTTCCATCCTTCCCAACGGCATTGACATAACACAATTCTTTCCAAGTCAGGATTCCAAACAACTCGGGAAGTTTTTCGGTTTCAATTCAAGTGATCTCATAGTGCTACTGGTTGCCAACCTCGACAGGGCGCATTATTTCAAAGGAGTTGAGGTTCTCTTGAATGCACTCGCACAACTACCTCGATGGGTCAAAGGAATTATCGTTGGTGAAGGAGATATGCGTTCCCAATATGAATCCAAAGCCAGAAAATTAAAGATTGAGTCAAGAGTTGTTTTCGCTGGAAGAGTAACGGATACAACATTGCGAGAATTTTATCAATTAGCTGATGTAACAATTCTGCCATCGACGACTCGAGGAGAAGCATTTGGCTTGGTTTTGTTGGAATCTTTAGCTTGTGGTACCCCAGTTATTGCGAGCAATCTTCCGGGAGTAAAGACTGTAGTCGTTGATGGAAAAGATGGTTATTTGGTTAAACCCGGAGATGTAGACGATTTGACAGGAAAGATCTCATTTCTTTTGGAGAACAGAGAAAGGATATGGGAAATGGGTATGTGGGGGAGAGCAAAAATTGTAGAAAGATATAGTTGGGGAAAAATCATCCGTAAATTAGAAGCGATTTACATCGAATCATTAAATGGCATATAGATTCATAAATAAGGTCACTATTCTGGGAATAGGGCACAATTGATGGATATTCAATCACTATATACGCATAATCAACCTCGTGAATATCGGGCAGCATTCGATCTAGTCGCAAGCAGTTTAACCTCTCGTGTGGGGAAATCTTTATGCATATTAAGCTCCGATATTTACGCTGTCGAACTTATCAAGCGCTGTCCAAATGAATTGGATCTGATAGGGACCGATGGATTTGACGCCACTGGTTTTATCCAATCGGCAGCAGATTGGTGTTGGGGAAGAGTAAACTTTGTTTCTATTGATAGAAACACAAGTAAATATGAAACAATTTTATGGGTTGAACCAAATCCCTCTCAATTGAATATACTATCTCAAAAACTTCGCCATGTATCAATAATTGAAACCAGACTCTTTGTTGTTGTCCCAGGAGTATTGCATAGATTTATCCCTGACGTGGAATTGCCCGCACGCAATAATCGAAATCTAGTTCAAATCTATTCCTTATTGCGCTGCCTCAATAACAATGGATGGCAGATTGATTGCACAATAGGTCTTCATGGGCCGCGTTCATTGCTGTGGAGTGGTATTTTTCGGTTGTGTATACTATTCGGTCGGCATGATTTAGCTGATAAATTCCTTTTCACGCTTAGAAATTCTTATCAAGAATATGGATGCTTTTGGTGGTTGTCTCCACTTACAATAATTTGCGCAGCAGCAATCTAAATCCCGCTGACCAAGTTTTACAGATAATCCGTGAAACCGTCGAAGGAATTGATAGCTGGCTTGAGTCAATGCGTAAAGTTGGGGGTTATTCTGGACCTGTTGTCCATTGGTGGGATGATTCGCTTGCGTATCAAGGTCCCGGACTTGATTGGCGATATGAGGGGATTATCATCGGATACATCAACTTATGGGTGTCCACCGGAGATATTTGCTGGCTTCTGAAAGCCCAGCGTGCAGGTGACGATCTATTAGCTGGTCAGCTTCCCTCCCACAATTTTCGGAATTCGAGATTCGAACTCAATCCCGGTACTGGAGGCACTCCTCATGAAGCAGCTTGCGATCTCGCGTTGCTTCGATTAGCCGGAGTTCTTCGAGAATGTGGAGATCCGAGATGGGAAATTTACAAAAATTCAGCAATTTTGAATATAGAAGATTTCTATATCAAATATTTGTGGTCATCAGATGATCAAACATTCTTTGATAACAAGAACTTCACATCATTTGTACCCAACAAGGCTGCAACTCTGGTTGAAGCACTCTGCGAGCTGTCTAGAATTTGCGATGATGAGCATTGGTTCCAAACGTATGCATTACCCACCTTGGAATCCATCCTTAATTTTCAAGTTGAAGAAGGTTTATTAAATGGTGCGATTGATCAATGCATATTTGCTGACACAAAGAGTGGAAGATATTTCCCCTACTACATTGCTCGCTGTATACCAGCTCTCCTCGAAGGATATGTGTGGACAGAAGACACTCGATTTGCTGAGGCTGCCTATCGAGCAGGTCAATTCATTCAAAATGTTCGCTATGAGGATGGTAGTTTCCCGCAAGTATTATATTCGGATTTGAGGAGCAATCGTTATCCACAGTGGATAGCAGGACTCGGTGATATTTTGAGAGCGATGGATTTGCTTGTCACCCTCGGGATGACCTACAACCGAAAGCCAACCTTGGATTTTCTCTTAGCGGGCAGGAAATCCGATGGCAGTATAAAAACTGCAAAAGGGTTTGGTAAAGTCAACCCCTTTGGAATGGATGATGACTTTCGAGATGGACTTTCTGTTTGTGGCTGGGTTGATAAGGCATTTCGCTATCTGACTGGATTATTGAAGCTCTTCGTGGTGGGTTAGAGATGATATCAAGCCAATGTTGAAATTTGTAATTAATCAATATCACTGGGCTAATCGTCACGCAGGTATGGTATTAATCGCTGGGTTGATAGGGGTTTATGCTACCAACTATTACCAATGGAAAAAGAAACAAAAATTCACTTCTCAAAGAGCGAAGATTTCGAATTCACCTCCCAGCGACCAGTGGTCCAATCAACCTAAAGTAAGCCTCCTTGTGGCCGCGTGGAATGAAGCAGCTCACATGCAACAGCATATCCACAGCTATCGTTCCCTCCGCTATCCATCAAAGGAATTAATAATCTGCGCAGGGGGGAATGATGAGACATTCTCAATCGCCAAACAATGTGCAACTGAAGATGTTGTTGTTTTACCCCAGAGCAAAGAAATGGGGAAACAAGGTGCACTTAGAGAGTGCTTTATTAACTGCTCGGGGAAAATCATCTATCTCACCGATGCTGATTGCATGCTGGATGATCAAAGCTTTGAAAACGTGATTTATCCAATAATTAGTTGTGAAGAAAATGCCTGTTCAGGAGGTTCCCTTCCGTTTGAAAACTCGATGGGGCATTCTCTTGTTGTGATTCAAGCAGCCTCCGATTACATCCAATTCACCGACGCCACTCGCCCCCAATACTATCCCGGCTTATTTGGGAGAAATAGCGCACTTAGCAAAAAAGCTATCCTCTCAACCGGTGAATTCTTATTTAGTGCTCCTACTGGAACCGATTACGCATTAGCAATGCAATTAGATAAGAAGAATATTCGAATTAAGCAAATTCGGAATAGTTTAATCAGAACTGAATATTCAAAAAATCCCGCAAATTATATACAACAAAAACGCCGATGGCATAGAAATGTGCTGTTATACAGCATCAAGTATAGAAACTTAAGGGAATTTGCACGGACAATATCGCTCAGTTTGATCGCGTTAGCGATGTTATTTATTCCATTATGCGGTTTACACTTCGGACCAATACTTCTCATTATATGGATTTTGTTATTGTTGAAGGGATTACTTTCGAGGCGACGATACCTGAGATTTTTAGATCAATCAATGAAGACGGAAGTCTCTCTATCCTCTTTGGAAATCATCCGATCGCTTTTTCTGGATTTTATTGCCTGGAGTTTAGGATTATTGGATTTATTTCTTCCTCGTAATCATCATGCATGGTAAACAACTCCTTCTATATATATCTCTTCAAACCTATGATAACAATTAGCGGTTTTATTAATCTTCACAGGTCCCCTTCTTCTTGATGGCAACCATTGCTCTTATCATAAAGCCAGATAAATTGGATTGTGGAGTTGGTCGATATTCTCAAGAATTAGGCCAATCGATGAAGAAAGCTGGCATTAATATAGTGATTGTATACCCTCATGTGCCTCTACCAAAGAAGATTATCCAATTGATTTACAAGGTTTTTAGCTGGGATTTAGAGGCATTTTTCTTAAACTACCCGATTTGTATTCGATATCCGGCAGCTGATATCTACCATCTAGCAAGTCAAAATCTCGCAACGTTGATGATATTCCGTAGACCGCCAGGAATAACACTTCTAACTGTCCATGACCTAATCAAGCATGACTTTCAATCTGAAACGAAATTCAGCACTTTCCACAAGTTAGTAATAAATATATCTGAACGGTTTGTTTTAATCGGTATAAGAAAGGTGGATTGGGTGATTATGGATTCCAATTTTTCAAAATTTGTGTTGCAAAGTTACGTTTCTTATACAGCACCGGATACTCTTCTTAAGCTATCAAAAGAAATTTAGGATTTGAATGAAAAGGAAACTACGGATTGGGTTTATCGATTATGTACTCGAGCCAGATAAACCAGGGGCTTCGGGATTATCAGATATTGTCTGGGATATGGCCAGTGCGCTTTTCGACATTGGTCATGAGGTCCACGTAATCGCTTCGTATCATACGAGGAAATATCCAGATAATCGGATAACTGTTCATAATTTTCAAACACCCCCAATTGGATACAGAAATATTATCGGTCATATCTGGATTCTGAAGAAAGCTGCAATAATAATCGGAAACCTCTCGCTGGATATTCTCCATACACCAGAATATGTCTCTTCAGCTGTTCTTCCAATGATGGGTATTGATATCCCCATCATACTAACAGTCCCAGGTAATATATTTGAGCGAATCGAGAATGGTAACCCTTTCGATCCATTGACTACCCAAGTCCTGATTACTTCTGCAAAAATCTCGTCGAGAAAGTGTAAAAAAGTTATTGTGACAAGTTCCAAGATGGATGAATGGTGGAAGAAGACCGGTGTTCCCCAATCAAAAATGAGATTAATTCCATATGGAGTTAATATCGATCGGTTCAAGCCAAATCCTGAAGCGAGATCAGAACTGAAAATTCCTTCGGAAAGAAAAATCGTCTTGTTTGTCGGTAGGATTTCTCATGAAAAGGGATTGGATTATTTAATTTCTGCAATGAAATTGCTATGCAGAATTCCTGTTGATGTTGAGCTCCACCTGATTGGTACAGGAAATGAACAAAAACATATACAAGGTTTAGTCCACCATTTAGGTATTGAATCTAATGTTGTTTTCCATGGACAAATGCTAAAAAGCAGCCTACCCACATTCTACTCAGCAGCTGATTTGACCATATTGCCATCCCTCAGCGAAGGATTACCACGCACCATGCTCGAGGCATTAGCTTGTGAATCACCCTTCTTAGGAACAAAAATAACAGGAATTGAGGATCACATAGTAGATCAAAAAACTGGCTATTTAGTCAATCCTAAGAATGCGGAAGAGCTGGCTCAAAAGATCGCTTCAGTTCTTGATGATCCAATTCAGGCCAAAAGAGTTGCAAGGAGTGGGTCCAATTATGTTAGATCTAATCTCTCTTGGGAGAAAATTGCCCATCGTATCCAAGATGAGGTTTATTATGATGTATTGGGGGACTGAAATACATCAATAACCAATACCCATTTTCAGTATTCATCAATTAATCCCAACTTTACTTTTGAGCAACAATTAATGGAAGTGGTTTTTATAGATGCATTGACCGATCCCAAGCATCCCGGTATGGCGGGATTGAGCGATATTACCTGGCGCTTGGCTTCCGAGGTAAACCGTCTTGGAGTTGATGTTTCAATAACAGGTTTCTATGAGAAAAATGTAGCGCAACCTTATCCCAAGATTAACTTTAAAAGAATCACTCCATCACGAATCAGGCTCAATAATATTTTCACTATACTAATTGAGCGAGCAATGTTGGTGATTCAGGCCTCCCAGAATCAAGATGCGAATTCAGTTTTTCATGTTTCAGATGTAATAACTGCCGGATTTCTATCCTTGCTTGGTTTAGGACATAGAACTGTTTGGCAAGGAAATTTGAATGTATTACACCACTCAAGATTTGGAAACCCATGGGACCGCAGTACATATTTATCACTGCGTTTTTTTACAAGACTGGCAGCTCGTTCAATCCAATATGTTATAGCCCTTGGCCCCTCACTTGTTCGTTGGTGGAAATTTTCAGGATTCAATTCGGATGCAATCATCGTAATTCCTAACGGGATTGATCCTTTAACAAAATTGACCGAAATAGATGAGATTAAAGTTCCCGGAGGGTGGCTTTCTAAGGAGAATAAAATCCTATACGTTGGAAGACTTGCTAAAGATAAAGGCGGATACTTAGAAATGCTGGACTGTCTTCACAACCTAAATCGTCTCGAGGACAGTTTCGGCTTGTTAATCATTGGTGATGGTCCATTAAAGTATGAATTAGAAACCTACTCAAGAAATCACAATAACACAGAGACAGTTTTCTTTCACGGCAGTCAACCTCATCGAGTCGTTTGTGGAATTTATCCAAGGTCGGATTTGGTGATCTTGCCAAGCAAAAATGAGATGATGCCACGGGTAATGTTAGAAGCTTGGGCATACGGAACAGCATTTATGGGTACAGATGTCGGTGCAGTTGGTGATTATTTGATTGATAAATACAATGGGTACTTACTTAATGATCTCGAACCGGAATATTTTTTTCAGCGTGTCAAGCACGCCCTCGAAGATCAGCGAATAAGAAAGCGAATAGTAGAAAATGGTAGACAAGAAGTCAAAAAATATACCTGGTCATTAATTGCAAAGAAATACGAAGATCTCTACAATCGATTTCAGTAAATACAGTAATGGCATTATGATACGGAAATATTTCTACAACGGGTTAGCGGAGTTTTCTCCTGTTTTTATAGGATTCATTTCTGCGATGATCCTTACCCGGAGATTAGGGCTGCAACAATGGGGAATTTACAGCCAGATACTGTGGTTAGTAGGAATAGCTGGCATTTTTTTGAGTTTCGGATTGACTTATGGAACTGCACGTTATTTGGCTCAATATATTGGTGAGAACCAGCAAAGTGAAGTCCGCAAAACAATTATTTTCACTGGCTCAATTCAACTGATTTGCTCCATTATTGGTGCAATAATATTTTTCTCACTGAGTTCAAGCCTGGTGAATTGGTTTCACTGGCACATTTCCGCTCAATTAATTCGAATTGCTGGATTAGGTATTGTTTCCTTTTCGTTATATCAATTTTCCATCTACGTTCTCAGAGGTTTGCAGTTATTCAAATTGTTAGCGGCATATTCAGGAATATATTCTGCAGCTATTCTGGTGATCACTATTATCTGCATCAATTGGCCATTGGTGGAATTATTGCTGATCTTGACATATATCGCACAATTATTGCTCTTACCTTGGATATGGAAATATATTTTTCGAGCTACGTCTTTGCACAAATCAGATCTCCATTTATCGCTTCCAATTGAGTGGAATGGATTGGTGAGATTCTCGTTTGTTATCTATTTAGCATTGATTGTTGATCAAATCGTCTGGCAGAGATCTGAGGTTTTCTTTCTCGCCCAACTTCCTGACGCAAGTCAAACAGGTATATACAGCCTTGCCTATACTGTGGCATTTGTTGGTGTTGGCATTATTCCATCAGCCATAACCGGGGTTTTGACACCAGTATTCACAGAAGAGGTGACAAGTAAAGGCAAGGAGCATCTACGATTGATTTATCAATCAAATTTTACTTTTATTAACTGGTTTGTGCTTCCGATGGCAATTGGTTTATTAATTTTCGCCCCAATTCTTCTGTCCGATCTCTTTGCGAGTGAATATCCATCAGCAACTATGGTGCTGACCCTCCTTATCTTATCGAGCACTATCGCAATATATTCAAGACCCAGTGCTTCAATTTTGCATGCCTTAAATCTACCCAAGGTATTATTAATTGGAAGTGTATGCGCTTTACCAGTTAATTTATTTTTAGCCTGGAAAATGGTTCCAACCTTGGGAGCTTTTGGAGCAGCAGTAGCAAATATAATCGCTCAAGCAATAGCAGGATCAATTACAATCGGATATGTCAGTTTTCGAGTTGGAGTAAATTATGACTGGAAGGTTTTGGGTCAGGCATTGATCGGATCTTTCTTTTGTGGAGCCACAGCTTGGGGAGTCATGACATTAATTCCAATCCCCATCATAAGATTGATCGCCGCTTCAATATTGGGGTTACTGATCTACATCTTGGTACTATATAAAATGAAAGAAGAAATCGCGACCAGAATTGTTGCACAATTCCAGAGTACTATCCATAAATATTTAACGCAACTCTCTACAGAACCATAAAGATACTTCTCCTAACAAAAAATTATATATCCCAAATTTTCCAGGTTCCGTTTCTGCTTGAACACCGGGGCAATAGTCACCATATCCCACGTAGTATTTTCACGACTCAGATTGTCCAGAGCAAGATAGTCTGGAATATTACAAGTGATTTGAGGTGTATGACCACAGGTTCTATGAACAAAGTTTATGAAGGCGAAGAGTTGGGGGAATATTGAGAAGGTCTTCAATCCTAATTCGGTCAAAATAATAATTTCTCAATAATTGGCAGCTCACCCGTTTTTTCGCACGCGTACCAAATCGAGTGAACGATGAAATGTAATCTCAATCAATTGCTAATATTACTGGTCATCCCAGGTTTTATACTTAGTACACCCCAAAAATCGACCGTTAATCAATCAGAAATAAAAATCAAAGTGGGTTTCATACCACTTTCAGGAATAAGCCTTGAATCACTTATCGATGGTGGATATGGCGAGGGGATGCTGGTCTATTCAACAAACACATTCCCCTCAGTTCACATGCTCGCAATCAAACTAACAAAAGAACTTGGATCAAATTCAGCAATGGCAATAATTATTCAGATCCCAATTGACGCGAGGAACTTTGACCTACCTGAATTGGTCGATAATGTATTAGATCTTCCACCAACAATAGTGATCGAATCTTTAGATGGCTGGTGGCTAAGGGATTCGGTCCCCAGCTACAATCTAGATATCCAGGTTTGGGGGCCAGTCTATGCCATGTGGGGAGCGAGTCAAGATCCGAATTCTGGCACCCAAAGTTGGCTATCTGAATACGGTCCTAATGATCTTACCGTTCAAATAATGGTCCGCGACGAGAATCATGATGGCATACCGGATTGGGAACTGCGTTCTAAGATCCCGAAAATCCTTGGTAGGGCCGATATAAGCAGCAACTACGCAGAAAGAAAATGTGAACCAGCTGTGGCAATCGATCCGGGTATCTTTCCTCTCTGGCCATACGTTTCCATCGAAGGAGGGTACGTACAGCTTCAGGGACGACTCCGTCCTCCGGTTGTATTGGATATTGATTCGGGAGAAATAACCCATTTTTCCGAGCTGGTCAGCGTGAGAGGCCAAAACTGTACATATGCTTTCTACACCATTGATCCATTAACCCCAAACCAGTTAAACAACACGAATTTTGAGGCACCCTTTGCGTTGTATGACCTCTCTGGGAATGGAACAGGTTATCCCAATCTAATACTGCGCACAGAACACTATCCAGCTGGTGATCGCTGGTTCAACCAGTCAACCCGGGATTTTGAAACCGTTCGCTACTCGTGGAGAAATGAAGTCGGAGATGGGCATTGGGATTACAAAATTGAGGTGGCTGGTTTCCACCCCTACCAATCCCAAACACCGATCGCTGCTGATCAAATACTGGTTGACAGTCCTTCTTACGAGCAGTTTCCTCGTTGGGTGCTCGATCATGCCTGGCCCGCTGTGACATTCGTCAACACAAATGGCAGTCCAGCGCGTTCAAGTGAAGGCATCTATACCTGGTCCCCCCGTGAACTGGGGGATGATTACCTGCGCGGTGAAGTAGATAAACCAAATCCAAATGCATTTTCATTAATTCCAGAAGGTTGGCAGGGTGAATACCGGTTCACTCGAGACATACCCCCACAACTATATGGGAGCCCAATCGATAAGAGGCTTCATCTCGTAGGTGCAGAGGCTGGATTAATCAATCTAGGAAATGGTTATCTCTTGCACGAAGAAAACTTGGACAATGACTTATTCATTGACAGTTGGACTCTCGAAGAAAATGATTGTGCGATTAATGATGACCCATCGACAAGTTGCCACCGGGAAATTGAAGAATCCTTATATGCTCTTGATCAGTTTATTGTTTATTCAGGCGATGGTGAAGTTGAAATCCGATCCTTTGACTCACCCCCCACTGTATTTGAAATTACCCCTCCAGCCGATCCGCGATCTTGGGATCATTTTGTTGAATCAGCCACAGCATTTTCGGTAAACCAGAATGACCCAGGAGATTTGCACAGCTGGCTGGATGATTTTCCCATTGAAATAGCCACTATTTCCGGGGCATCAATATCTGATGTAGTGGTATCCAGGGATGGATTTCAATTTTCTCTCATCTTGCAGCCAGGTTACGAGTCGTTTTCTGAAAATGAATTACTGCCGATCACCGCTCTTCCAGCTGGAAGATATTTGGTGCACTATGATGGGGAATTTCAACTAACACATCTTTCCCCAGCAAGTGCTGGCTTAGATCTAAGAGCGAATCCTCATGAAGACATTGACTTAAATTTGGATAACCACTTATTGTCTATTAAAGCTGCTCAGTTCCCCCAAACATCTGGGGTGATTCTCCTTCTTGTGTTACTTTCCATATTTTGTCTCGCAAGAATGATCTTCAAAAATATTCCTCAATGATCAAGAATTTCTACACGGGAAATAACCAGGTCTCGATCAGTGGCAAACAAATAGCTGTTTTGATAGGAGTTATGCTCCTGATATCTATTTATGCGATTGCTCGTTACCAGGGGATGTGGGGTGAGACCGATACTTCCAGTTTTGCTCAATCTATGCGGGCGATTTCAGCCGAAGGTACTCTCACTCCCAGGAATTCACTCTATTCAAATGGTTATGGGTATCCTGTATTAGGTCAATGGATCTCCCAACTAAGCGGGCTCAGCATTTCGAAGGTGCAGTTGTTTATAGCAATACTCATGGCTCCCTGGATTATCATGCCTGCCTGGTTGTTTTTCCGGGAGATTACTGTCTCACCTTTTGCTGCCACTCTGGCGACAATGATATTACTAATCCAGCCCGAATTTTTATTCCCTATGTTACGCGGCACCCATGAAAAATTTACGCGTGGATTAATGTTGATTTGTCTATATCTACTCGTACGCAGTCTAAGGATTAAATCGAACTTGCATCGGCTGCTCTCATTTACTCTCACTTTTTACATATGTGCTGCAGGATTGATCACCTACAATGTGTTTCTGGCGACCTCCCTCATTGGGGCTTTGGCATTTGCTCTGATCTTTTGCTGGCTGGGTTCCTGGTGGATAGGTTCCAGATCCCCTATTGAGACTTATCACTTGAATAGCATTGGATACAAGATACTCGGTTTATGCGTCATTGTGTTCATTTTCATGTTTTACGTATACCCACCTACCCAGGACAACATTCGGATTTTCAGCAGCATGGCTGACCGGTTGTGGACGTTAATCCTGGGATTAGAGCCAATCGCAAGCAATCCATACAACGTAATCGATCGAGGCTGGCTCAACACGCCAATCTACATCCTTCTGACTCTCCCCAACTGGCTTTTATTAGTGTGTTCAATGGCGATATGGCTGATGAAAACATGGGGAATCATACGCAGGAAATTTTCTGGCGGTCTGGCTGATTTTTTGTTGTGGGCATTATTTACCGCCTTTGCTGTTCAAGGCTTATTAAGCATCGGGCTCGATTTTAGTGGAACCCTGGCAGCTAATCTGCAACACCGTGTGTTCCCCTCATTCGCCATGCTTGCAGCTCCCCTGGTTGCGAAATGGTTCATGGATAGAAGAATAAGTTTCAATACTTCCAGTAAGTTCTACCGGTTTGGATTACCTCTAGGGATTTCATTGTTGGCTATGCTGGCTGTTCTTAAGGCCACAAGCGAACCGCTGCTGAGCAATAAGTGGACCTATTACTCAACCGGTGAAGCACAAGCGGTCCAATGGGCAGACCAGACTTTATCCGGTCGCAAGCTGTGGACGGGATTTGATGAGCGGGTTAATGCAGCAGTCATAATTCGGCAGGATGCGCGTCTACTCAATATTCAGCTTGACCAATATGATCGTGAACCAGAAACACGGAATTTACTCGTCTCGTCGATCACCCGCCTGCGCAGCCTGCGCCTGAAAGAAGCCATTCCCGTTAAACCTGACGACTTCATCACCTACGACAATGGTTCGACACAAATCTACCACCTGCGACCGCGCTCACCTTTCCAATGGTGAACTGAAATAATCCTCTCAATCCCAAATAGCAATTCTTCTTCTAAGTGAATCCAGTTGGTCTCGTTACCTATGGCTTGAACCGCAATCCTGCTGGGATCGCGCGCTATGCCCGTGAGCTACTTTCTGCCCAAGCCTATGGAGGAGTGTCACCCCTACTCTGGCGATAAGGGGATTCTGTAGATGGGATTCGTTCGATAAGGCTGCGAGGGGCCAGACTGCTGCCGGGCTTGTTGACCTTAGGCCAAATTGAAATCGGACTGCACTCTCGATGGCATGGGTTGGAATTGATCCATGATCCAACCGGGGACAGCTCCCCTACTTCTATCGCCTCAAAAACGAGTTGTTACTGTCCATGATGCAGTTCCATATGTCTGGCCAAATACCAGTACGACTTTAGATTGGCTGATCTACCGTTTCTGGCTGCCATATGTAATTCTTTTTGTTGACCAGTTAATAACAGATAGCAACAGTTCTAAATCTGATTTATCAAGGTGTTTAGGAGTCCAGATGGAGAGAATCACGGTAATACCATTGGCTGCAGGAAAACAATTTCGCCCATTACCTGAAGATGAGGTCACGCCTGTGTTAGAACGGATTGGAATACAGGATCATTACATCCTCTTTGTGGGCTCGTTGGAGCCGCGAAAGAATTTGATCAACCTGCTGGAGGCTTACACCCTGCTGCTCAACTGGTCTTCTGAATGGAATTTGGTCATTGTCGGGGCGCGAAATTTCTGGAAATCGGAATCTAGTAAAAAATTTGTCGAGCAGCATAACTTGAAGTCGTACGTTCACTTTTTAGGGTACATCCCGGATGAAGATCTTCCCGCCTTATACAATGGTGCCGATCTTTTCGTGTTTCCAAGTTTATATGAAGGCTTTGGGTTACCGGTGCTTGAATCTATGGCTTGCGGAACGCCGGTTGTCACCTCAAATACATCATCTTTGCCAGAAGTGGCCGGAGACGCTGCTTACCTTGTAGATCCCCAGAATGTTGAAGAGATCGCTGATGCTCTGAAACATGTTCTGTCGGACGTTGATTTAGCGAATGATTTAAGGTCGCGTGGATTGGAAAGAGCACAGAACTTCACCTGGGAAAAAACAGCTTCACAAACAATCGCCGTTTACGAGCAAGCATTGGGCAGGAAACTCATTTGATGGAACAATCCGGGGATAAAACCAAAATTACCATGTCCAGCATTGTCAAGTTAGAGAGGCATATCCATCCATCTCTGAAAGATATCTTTGCAATCCTGCTTGGTGATTTATTGTTAGTTTCAATCATATTATTAAGCAGAATGTTTCCGGCAATTTCTCCTTACCTTTCACCATTGAGAATTCCACTTTCTATGTTTTATATCTTCTTTGTCCCAGGATTTTTGCTCCAAGCCCTAATTTTCCCTCGTCGAGCAGATCTGGATAATCTGGAGCGTGTGGGTATCAGCCTCGGATTAAGCCTGGCAGTGGTTTCAATGCTGGCATTTGTAATCGATCGGTCTCCATGGGCGATTGGGATTGTATCTATTTCCGTTGGGCAGGTGGGGTTAATCTTGTTTCTCTCTGCCATGGTCATGATTCGAAAGCTGTCGAACTCGAAGAACATGGAAAATGGACTCACCCTGGTTCCGAGTATAAGTTCAACGTGGATAGCCTCACGATTTAAGTTGCGTTGGATTGGTTTCCTGATCGCTGGTTTGCTGGTTAGTGCTGTAATGATTGGGGCGAACTTTTTAGAATATTCCAACTCCACACACATGACAGAATTTTATATCCTGGGTAGCGACGGTTTAGCTGAAAATTATCCTGGGAATGTTGAAGTTGGTGAGAAGTTGTATTTTACCGTTGGAATCAATAATCTGGAGAATGATCCAGCTGCCTATTCAATTGTAATTAAAAGCAAAGATCAACAATTGGCAAATTATGAGCATCTATCTCTTCTAGAAGGGGAAACCTGGCAAGGACGGCTTGAGTTCGAAATGCCTCAACCAGGCGATGATCAACCGGTGGATATCCTCCTGGCTCGTGAAAACTATCCTTTCCCCTACCGCGCACTGCGAATCTGGCTCAATGTCCGATCCGAGTAACAAGAATTTATCCGTTGGATTTCCAGCCGGATTTCTTTGTGGTACTTGCTGTTTTTTTCATCGAAGAGATTGGCCATCCGGGATTTGATCACAGATTTCTAGAATTAAGTCCCCAAACCTCTCCGATCGCTCAACTTGCTTGCCCATGGAGAACTTTTGTACTAAAATCAATCTGGTCATAAAATAATCTCCCCAACCAGAATAATATTTTCTCTATGGCACAATACGATTTGATCAAAGAGATCGTCTTCATAGCTGATGAGCAGTATGAAGCACCAGCCTTCGCGTGGGGTATCGCCCTGGCATACCTTTTTGGACTGGTTGTTGCCGAGGTCCTGACCACCTTCGTATCTCCGCAGGTGGGGATGATCCTGTACGGGTTGATCCTGGTAGTACTGCTGGTGCAGTCCTCGCTTGGTGCGCAGAAGCGCGTGCACAACTTCCTGGTGATCCTGTCCATCATTCCGCTGATCCGGCTGGTGGCGATGACCGTCCCACTGGAGAGCTTCAATCCCATATACTGGTATCTGCTGGTCGGGGTATTATTGGGCATTTCGGTGTTTATCGCCGCTCGCTTAACCGGTTTAACCGGCAGCGCCATCGGCCTGCGGATTTCGCGGCAAGAACTCCCGATGCAGCTGCTGCTTGGGACGACCGGCCTGGCGATCGGGTTGGTTGAGTACCTGATCCTGCGACCAGATCCTTATTTCGTCGGTTATAGCTGGTGGCAGATCCTGCTCGCAGGTTTGATACTGCTGGTCTTCGCTGGACTGCTGCAGGAGATCATATTCCGCGGCCTGCTGCAGACATCAGCCACTCAGATCCTGGGCCGTTTTGGGTTTTGTATGCGGCACTGGTTTCTGCGCTGCTGTACATGGGGGTTCGTTCTTCCTGGAACCTGCTGTTTGTATTCCTGGTGAGCCTGGCTTTTGGCGTAGTTGCTGCCCGGACACGTTCGCTGGTGGGGGTCTCTCTCTCCCACGGTCTGGCCAACATCAGTTTTTTCCTTATTTTTCCCTTGTTTATGGCCGGTACCGCCGAAAAATTTGATCTGGTGGTCTCCGTCCCAGTGATCAATACACCAACTCACACTGTCCAGGTTTCCCCCACGCAAACTAATGAACCCATTGTGCCTCAGCCGTTGGTGCTCATTCCAATTACCGGCCCAACAGCAACCTCTACCCAACAATTTGAACAGCCAGCAGCTTGTGACTCGCATCCGAATTGGGTGGTCTATGTCACCCAACCAGAGGATACCCTCGAATTAATTGGTGCGAGATATGGCATAAATAATGTGGCACTGCGTGACGCAAATTGTTTTGAAGACGACCGCCAGCTAATAGCCGGGTGGGGACTTTTTGTGCCGTTTGACCTGGTTCTCAGCCCAACGCCTTCTCTGCAAGTGATTTTCTCAGCGCTGAACACACCCACAATAACGCCCACAAAAAAACCTACCGCAAACCATCAGCCAGTCCCACCGACAACCAGTTCAGGAGGTTACGCAAACACCCGCTTTACCGACAGCGACCCGCGTACCTCCCACACCACCCCCACAGGAATTACCCACCTTAGCACCAACTCAGATGCCGCCCCCGCCCCGCCACCTACCCAGGAGAATTGAGAGCTCAACATCGGCTGAAGGTAATTATCGAATAGGAAAAAAGGATGTGCCATCTATTGACACATCCTTTTTTGAGTTTAATCAGTAGTTATCGTAGAACTCCCCCTACCTTGATGATCAAGACCAGGAAAAATGCACCCAACAGCGGGATGAGACTTAAATTAAGAATTTCACTGAACTTCTGAAGGCGAAGGTCGTTCGATCCACTGACTATCTCTTTTGTTACCAGGAGGACGAACAGAATTATTGTCCCAACCAGGATCAGTGAATCACTTTGGGATAATATGTTCGGCAGCAGGAGGTTTGAATAATCAATTGTAGAAACGATGCTCTCTTCCCCTTTGTCTGCGGGTGCCCAATACAGCTATGTTTTCATTATATAGGAAATAAAAAGCCAGTCAAGTTTGGCTTGTAATGAGGATGGGATAGACAACCATGTAGATTAGTAGTAAGACGCGGGGGATTTCGAGACTGCCCGGCTAATCAGCGCGCTGAAAAATCTGGGCAGTTTGGTCCTGGTAAACCAGGTGCCATGCCTTGGATTTGGTAGCTTCCTTTGTCAATGCGACCTGTACCTCTGGGTTCAATACCAGGGTGCCCACTTCGAATTGGTCCAACTTAGTCTGCCAACCGGGCGCGGTGCGGGAGATCGCCTGGTAGTCATTCCAAATTTCCTCAGGGAATAGTTCAATACGCGGATCAGCGAAAACCTGGTATTCTGGCTGTGCAGCCCAGATCATATAGCTGCCGAAAGCCATATCATTGAATACGCGTCCTTCAGGTTGGGTTTCCATGAGGAAATTGATTGACTCGGTAGGAGTGTCGCTGGTGATCAGGCTGCGGTACTTCCCCCGTATGGGAATTGAGCTGCGGAACCAGGGCAGTGAGACCAAAGCCAGCACAATCAGCAAGCTGAGCAACCAAAATTTAACAGGCTTGTTCTCGAGTTAATTTTGTATTGTTTCTGCCGTCCAGGGAGGCCTTCACCGATCGCGGCTAAGTTGCTCGCCAGGATGGGCGCCATCACCAGGCCAAACCAAACCACTCCCCGGGTAGTCCATAACCCAAGAGCAGTGAAGGCAACAAAAGTAGCCAGCTGGTAGAAGGTCACCCTGCGTGGGGAGATGACCAGCACGACTGCTGAAAATAATATACTCACAAAGAAAAGCGGTCCGATCGGGGAGGTCATGCTGGGAGGCAGCCATTCAGGCACCGTGTTCTGCACAGTTGGATTCGACCCCATAGAGATCAGATAAGTGGTTATCCCAATGCCGCGCGGGTTGAGCAGGCAAATGGCTGCAGAGACGAATAACACCATGGCCGCTACCATCACTTTCTTTTGTGAAGAGTGCTCTCCTCTCCACCTGGCGAGAAAAGTCTGCCAGAATTCATCTCCAAACCAGATGCCAAGCAGCATCAATCCCACAGGAAAGCTGCCGTGGCTGTTCACCCAGACCAGCATGCCTACCGGGAGTACTGCCAGCAGCAGCGGGTTCGAAGTGCTCCTGTAGCGTTGAATCGTGTATAGGAAAATTGCCCCAAGTAGAAAAGAGATCGCCTGCGGCCTGACGCTCCATGCATAGACTCCTAAAACAATAGCGAATAACAAAGAAAAGGCAGTCACTCCCCACTTCCGGGAACCCTGCCAGCACATCAGCATTATGATCAGGTAAGTGCTGGTGATGATCAGGCTTTGGATAAACAGGATCATCTCAGCTCCCCCAATGGAATACCACCAGTACAACCAGATATCCATCAGCCAGAACATCTGGTAGGAGAGATAGGGTTGACCTGCCATGGTGTATGAATATATGTCCACAGTTGGGATTTGACCCGTGGCCAGAATTTCTCGCCCCACTGCCATATGCCACCAAAAATCATTGGGCGAAATCTGGCTCATATTCACATATGTGAAGACCACGGTCAGGATTCCCAGTGCCCACAGCATGCGCGGGGTAATCTTCTGGAACACACTGGTATTGATTTTCGCTGGGATTATCGCCTGCGATGCGTTGAAGTAGTATCTGAACGAATTGATCATGGCCATTTCCACCAGTTTTCTTAGGGCAATTCTAATCCCCTAAACATGTGCTCCGGTTAACAATTATGCATGGAAGAATACGGCTGCAGATCGGGATCAACTCGTGCTCATTGAACGCCCTAGCTCACACTTTCTATATCTAACTGTTCATTGATTGGGGGAAAGAATATCAATTTAATATGAACGGTTTAAACCTGTATCAAATCGTTGGGATTGAAGCAACCATTAAACCAGCATGGGTATACAGGAAGAACAAAGCATGTTCTCATTTCTGATAGTATTGGTAATTTTCTGGTAATTTGCTTTATACTGGTGCAACGCCAGCAGTCAGAATTTAATTGGTATGCGAGGGAAAAACTCATGCTGAAATATTTAATAAAACAACTGGACAGGTTAGCACCGAGAAAAGAAAAGGGCCAGGACCTGGCCGAGTACTCACTGTTTTTAGGATTGATCGCCCTGGTGGTCGTAATCTCCATCACTCTGATTGGAACTCAAATCAGCGACATCTTCATCGCTATCGCGACTGCTATCACTAATGGTCTTTAGTTTTTAGCCACTATTGGAGAGATTAAAGCTGATATTTCCTGGATAAAACAGGGTTTCCATTCAAATTATTTTCCAGACCAACTGAAAAATAAACAGCACCCGTTGCTAAACGGGTGCTTTATCGTTTGGACAATTCGGATTGAAAGTCTTTCAATCCAAACGAAGATATTATGGGGAACAGGGTGTACAAATCCCGGATTAAAAAACCAAAACCATTAGTCAATTGGCTAATGGTTTTGGCGTCCCCAACTGCCGCTTGGGTTTGCGCACCGGGCACAAACAAAAATAATGTAAAGGGTAGTTACGGGACTTGTAAGATCATTATATACCAAAAAATTCCGGAATCAAATTAATGACATAAGAATTGTTAGTCTGCCATAAAATCTCTGAGGACAATGATACAGATGGATAATGTAGAACGAAGCCGATTTGATTTCATATTAAATAAAAGATTTATTCTTGACACCCCATTGTGGCTATGCAATAATTCAGTCAAGGAACGGTTAAGAAAGGATGGCAGTTATGGCTGAACAAAAGAATAAAGAACACCAGCATTTTCGGGATCACATACCTGAGGATGTTCGCCAGCACGCAAAAAATGCCCGCGAAGAGATGCGCAAGAGCTGGGCGACCCTACTACCCCCTGAATTTGTCGCTCACCGGCGCACAGCGCGCAAGGAAATGCTGCTTGCGGCTCGCGAGCTGATCAACCATGCCTTGGATCGCCTGGAGACCCACGAAGAAACTACAGACTAAGCTGGAATTTGTACGGGGAAAACTACCTGTTTTTCCTGGGTCTGGCGATCAAAATTCCCACCAAGACAATCATCGACCCCGCGTAAAACAGCCGGGCGAAAAACAGCTCGCCACCCAGCTGCAGCTGCACGCCACTGAGCAGCAAAGCCGCAAAAATCAGCGCGTAGAGGATGCGGCGCAGGACGAGCTCAATGCCGCCTAATTGCGCATCCTCCCCGGGAGTGCGCACCCCGAGTTCATCCCGTTCGATCTTCTCCAAAGCAGATTCCATCTTGCGCGGCAGGGCTAACAGCGTTTGCAGTATGGCTCCAGCCTCTGCCAGCACGAAGTCAAATCTTGATTCGTCTTCTTCTGCCAGCAGCTGGCTGGCGTATGGGATCAGGCTCTCCCAGAAGTTGAAGTTTGGATAAAGCCCGGTGCAGATTCCTGCCAGGATAGCAATCGTTCTAAGGAGGAAAATGATATCCTGCGGCACCTGGAAGGGCATAGCATAGACCAGCTCGCGAAACTCCTTGGCAAATTCATGCATTTCCTCAAAGGGGATATCACGCAGCTCATCCATGGATTTGCCCCAGAAACGCTCGAAAACCTTGGTGTCTGCCTGGGCGATCAGGTCCAGGTCTGCGCTGGGTAGGAGCACATGCAGCATCTGGTAGGCCTTGACCATTCGTCCGGCGTCCTTCGTCGCCAGGCCAATGGCCAGTTCGCGTAAACCAGCCCGCGTGCCCGGCGGCACGTGTCCCACCATTCCAAAATCCACGAAGGTCAGCTGCCAGGTGACTGCGCCATCTTCGCTAACGCCTGTTGGTTCTACGAAGAGATTTCCCGGATGGGGATCGGCGTGAAAGAAGCTGTTCTCAAATATCTGGTACAGGTAGATATCAAACACTCTTTCAGCTACCTTTTCGAGGGGGATTCCTGCCTCTTTGATCTGATCATATTCAGTGATTTTGATCGCATAGACGTCTTCCAGGGTTAAGACCCGCCGCGTGGTGAGCGCCCAGACAACACCTGGGATTCTGACCCCGGGCCTTTCTTTAAAATTCTCAGCGAAGGTTTCCGCATTGCGTCCTTCAGCCAGGTAGTCAATTTCTTCATACAGGATGCGGGAGAATTCAACCAGCAGGGCAGGCAGGTCAGCCCGGCGCCGGATGGGTTCGTAGCGCATCGCCCAACCGCCCACGGTGCGCAGCGCTGCCAGGTCGGTAGCGATCACCTGCTCAATATCCGGTCGCTGGATCTTGACCACCACCTGGTCCCAACCCCCATTCTCACCCCCCTGAACATCAAACAACCTGGCCCTGTGGGCCTGTCCCAATGAGGCGGCTGCTAATGGTATTTCTTCAAAATCAGCGAATTTCTCATCCAATGTTCCCCCCAGCTCAGCTCGATCAGCTGGCGAATAGCGTTGAAATCTTCAGGAGGTACTTCATCCTGCAGGCCAGACAGTTCGGAGGTGATCTCTTCCGGCAGCATGTCTGCCCGGGCTGAGAGGAACTGACCAACCTTGATCAGCACACCGCCCATTTGAACAGCCAGCTGGCGGTAATCCCGGGCGATCTTGTGCAGACGCTTGGGCCGGGTGCGCCTCACATGTTCTTTGAAACCAACCCGGCGCAGGATGATATCCCAAATTATCAGGCTGAGAAATACCCGCCCAAAGAAGATTATTATTCGCTGGTACCTTGACCTATTCACGGGTGGGATTATAGCACGCAGGTATGATCAATACTTAGGTTGCAAAAACTGATGTTTTCAAATGAAGCTATACCGGCTTTGGTGATTTTCTCCTGCTTATCCGAACACGTAATAGGAAATCACTGTGCATACCAGGGAAATGATCAAACCGAACAAAGTGCCGACCGGAATGGATTTCTGGATGTGTTCGCGCATCGATTCCGCGCCCATCGCATCCGGGAGTTGAAGAAACGCTGGTCGCCAGCGACCAATCACAAAGCCATCAATTACCAGGCTATCGAATAAGAACAAGATCAGGTAAAGACCCAGGTTGAGCGCATACAATCCACAAAAACTTAAGACGAAACCGTTCTGGTTTAGACCAAAATAATTCGCTGCGATCAGGAAAATAATAATCAGAACTACGAATCCAACCGAGCACAGGTAGCCTGCCAGGGGGATTTTTTCTTTTAACAAGCCATCCTCATTCCTGGCGGTGTACACGATCCCTGACCTGAACACAAAAATCACGAGTAAACTGAAAAGGACAGCACCGATGATCCCCCATGCAACCAGGTATCGTAAGATCTCAATTGCTGACATATTGGTTAGTTACTACGAAAACACCAGGTAGATAAGACACCCCATCACCATAAAGCTATAGTGACATTAGCTCGAAAATCATAAGCCCAGTTAATGAGACGAGGAACCAATAACAGGTCATTAAATAGAATGTGACGAAGTTCAGAAAAACCTTGATGATGTTCAATGAAATGGAGCAATTACCGAGGTTTAAAATTGAATCCTGGGCTGGCTGAAAATGTGGGCTGGGAAGCACCCGGATAAGACAGGGGTTCAAGATAGGTAATCT
>PVMK01164360.1_pt1 | contig 25385 bp, 24 predicted proteins | sample 1853481 | NCBI WGS metagenome assembly PVMK01 (sample SAMN08533507, study PRJNA380276) | Marine sediment metagenome, whole genome shotgun sequencing project.
ATCATTTACATTCACTGCCCCAATAATCATCGCAATGGTCATCGCTGGAGGAGTGCTACTATCTTTGACAAGCCCTGAATTGTGTTCATGTTGGCATAAGTTCAAAATATCAGCAAGCCGAAAAACCTGTGATATCAATTCGGACAAATCGAGCGAACCTGTGATAACTGATTCCATCTCTCAGGGTGTGATGTTGTCAGGTTCGCTCTTGGCTTTAGCTCTAAAGCTGTTTGGCCAAATCCCAATTACTGCACATTATTACTGCAAAAAAAAGCCCCGATATTCATTGGAGGCTTAGTTGATATTACAGGATGGTTAGCGGGTTCAAATTCCCGTGTCCGCTCTTGGTCAATAAAAATAGAGAAAAAAAATGTCGAATTAGGAGATTCTAATGGAGGATCGAAATAAGATAAGGCATTGAAATGATTGAATGGTTGGGCGGTGGGGGATTTGAACCCCCGGCTTCCGCCGTGTGAGGATGGCACTCTCCCGCACTAGTGTGACCAACCAGCAACTTACGGTGTCAGCACACCTGTAACTATTTGAAATTACTTGCAATAATGGCGGAGAGGGTGGGATTCGAACCCACGTGCCCCGCTATTAACGAGACAAATCGATTTCGAGTCGACCCCGTTACGACCACTTCGGTACCTCTCCGGAATAATCTATGCCTTTTTTTCCCGGCGACCCTGGAAAAACCCCCCGATCAGTTCCCGGCATTCCTGTTCCATGATCCCGGGTATGACTTCGATCTCGTGATTAAGACGTTTGTCCGACGCAAGGTTATAAAGAGACCCCGCAGCCCCCCCCTTTGGATCAGATGCACCAAACGCCAACCGGGCGATCCTGGCATTGACGGCCGCGCCCATGCACATAAGGCAGGGCTCAATGGTCACCACCAGCAGGGTGTTGTTTAGCCGGTAGTTTCTCGAGACAGACCGCCTTCCTCATGACCAGGATCTCGGCGTGCGCCGTGGGATCCTGAAGGGTTATGGGCTGGTTATGTGCCTTGGCAACAATTTGGCCATCCGGACCGGCAAGCACCGCACCCACCGGCACCTCGCCCGCCACAAGGCCCTTTTCAGCTTCACTGAGGGCCTCTTGCATCAGATGATAAAGATCAATCGCCACCTCGCTTAACCTTTTACCACGTCCTGCTTCTGTGCGTCAATATCATAGGACCTCGTCCCTGATTGTTGCTGTTGTCAAAACAATTTTCTCTGAGGGGTGGCCTGCTCCTCCTTCATCTGAAACCCGAGATGATGGTAAGCCCGTTTTGTGGTGACCCTGCCCTGTGCTGTCCGTTTTATATACCCTTCCTGGATCAAAAAGGGCTCGTAAACATCCTCTATGGTGTCCTTTTCCTCGCTTACGGCAGCGCAGAGACTGCTTATTCCAATGGGTCCGCCATCAAATTTTTCAATGATGGTCGTGATAATAAAACGGTCCATCTTGTCCAACCCCTGTTTGTCCACCTCCAGCAGGTCCAGTGCCCAACTTGCCACTTCCCGGGTAATGATGCCATCGGCCTTTACCTGGGCAAAGTCACGAACCCTCCTGAGGAGTCTGTTGGCTACCCTCGGGGTGCCCCGGGCTCTTATGGCTATCTCCTTGGCGCCGTCTTCTTTTGTTGTGATTTCCAGAAGCTTTGCTGATCGCACAAGGATCTTTGTGAGATCCTCCGGTTTATAAAAATCTACCCGCAGGATCACCCCGAAACGATCCCTCAAAGGCGGGGTCAAAAGCCCCGAACGGGTGGTGGCACCTACCAGTGTGAAGGGGGGCAGGGGGATCTTCATGGTTCTGGCCGAGGGGCCCTGACCGATAATGATATCGAGTTCATAGTCTTCCATGGCCGGGTAAAGGATCTCTTCCACCACGTGGTTCAGACGATGAATTTCATCTATAAAAAGCACATCTTTTGGCTGAAGGCTCGTTAGAATCGCTGCAAGATCACCCGGTTTATCGATGACAGGACCTGAGGTGCTTTTGATATTTGTCTTGAGTTCGTTTGCAATGATGTGCGCAAGGGAGGTCTTTCCCAGACCCGGGCTCCCATGAAAAAGGACATGATCCAGGGCCTCGGAGCGGCTCCTTGCGGCCTCAATAAATACGCGGAGATTCCTTTTCAGTTCCTCCTGGCCCACAAAATCATCAAGATTATTGGGCCTGAGGCCTATCTCTGCCGGAATTTCATCGACCTGGGGTTCCGGGCCAATGATTCTTTCTTCCATAATTCGTCCTTCAAACAAGGATGTTTAAAGCCTTTCTGATCAAATCCTCAAGGGTCATTCCCTCTATCCCGGGCCGTGCCTTTTCGAGAGCTGCGTTTGCCGCCTTTGACGAATACCCCAGGTTAAGAAGGGCGGAGAAGGCATCATCCATCAACCGTCTTTCTTCAGTATCCGGAGCCGGCCCCGGAGAAATATCCTGCCTTCCAAGCGTCTTTGAGGCGCGATCCTTTAGTTCCAGGGCAATTCTTTCGGAGGTTTTTTTCCCCACGCCCGGAATGGCCTGCAGCCGCCCGGCGTTCCCGCCCGCCATCGCCTCCAAAAGCTCCCGAGGTCCAATCCCCGAAAGGATATTGATGGAAAGCTTTGGGCCTATGCCCGAGACAGCGGTCAACATCAAAAAAATCTCTTTTTCAAGTTCTGTACCGAATCCGAAAAGGGCCAAGGCATCTTCTCTGACATGGGTATGGATATTGAGATTGACCCGTTGGTTTTTTTCAGGAAGAGAGCAAAAAGTTGAAAAAGGTACGGTGACCTCGTAACCGATTCCCCCTGCCTCAATTATGACAGACCCGGGTGTTTTTTTGAGCAAAAGGCCGCTTAGATAGGCTATCATCTTTTAAATGAACCCAACTCTTCAAACCTGGACCAGTTGAGGTGACATATGGCAGTGGCCAATGCATCCGAAGCGTCCAGATCCGGTTGGGTTTTTAGTTTTAGGATGACTTGAACCATGGCGCGTACCTGGTCTTTTGCTGCCCGGCCATAGCCCACGACGGATTTCTTGATCTCCAGTGGTGTGTATTCAAATATGGGGACCCTGCATTCGGTGGCGGCGATCAACGCGGCCCCCCTTGCGTGACCGAGTTTTAGGGCCGTCTTTATATTCTTGGCATAGAACACGTCTTCGATGGCCATCTCTTCGGGACACCATTGGTCCATTATTGCTGCAATATCCTGGAAAATTTTATGGATTCTGGCATGGAATGGGGATTTGGGCTGGAGCCTGATCTGACCAAAATGAACACAAGTCATTTCGCCCCCTTTTTTTTCCACCAATCCGTACCCAGTCACCCTCGAGCCGGGATCTACACCCAGCACCAGCATCAGTTCAAGGCCTCCATGACTTCATCCGAAATATCAAAGTTCGCATATACGTGGCTCACGTCATCGTGATCCTCAAGGGCCTGCATCAAATTTAATACCTGTTGTGCCTTTTTCCCTTCCACTTCCACAGTATTCGTGGGGATCATCGTCACCTCTGAGAAGCTATAAGGCAATTTGGCTTCATCAATCGCCTTTATTACGGCCTCTAATTCAGGGGGGTTCGAAATGACCTCAAACTCGTCCCCTTGGTCCTTGACATCTTCTGCCCCAGCCTCCAATGCAAGGTCCAGGAGTTGTTCTTCATCCACTTTCTCCTTTTCAAACACTATGAGTCCCTTTTTCTCAAACATCCAGGCTACACATCCGGGCTCCCCGAGATTCCCGCCGTGACGTTCAAAAAGATGTTTGACGTCTGCCACAGTCCTGTTTTTATTGTCTGTCAGACAATCCACAAGCACGGCCACACCGCCCGGGCCATACCCCTCGTAATTTGCCTCTTCATAAGAAACCCCCTCCAGTTCGCCGGTACCCTTCTTGATGCCCCTTTCAATATTTTCTTTTGGCATGTTTTCAGCCTTGGCAGTAGCGATGGCTGAGCGCAGACGGGGGTTCCCATCTGTGTCGCTGCCTCCCATACGTGCGGCAACCGTTATTTCCTTGATGAGTCTTGTAAAGATCTTGCCTCTTTTGGCATCCGCGGCACCCTTTTTGTGCTTGATGGAACTCCATTTTGAATGACCTGACATTTGCAACCTCCCCAAGATTTTGTTGATTGACTCCGATGCTGCAAAAAGATCTCCGAATTTCAGAAACCGGCTCTCTACCGCCTACTTCACCAAATCCAGCCCCACGAGATATATTTCCCTGCTGCCCTTGCGGGTCGCAGTTGGTCTAAAAAGTTTGGTTTGTCTGAAATGGGTCGAGGTTTCAGCCCTAAATGCGTTGAGGTCTTCTCCTTCAAAAACCTTGCATATAAAGTGCCCTTTTTTTTTGAGCACCGCATAAGCGATTTCTGCGGCCCTCCCTGCCAGCGACACGGAACGTATTGCGTCTACTGACTTTATGCCGGTGGTCTGCGGCGCCAGATCGCTGATAACCACATCCCTTAAAGCAATTTCTTCCCCAAGCCATTCCAAGTCAAGGGACAAAACATCGGCCTGGATGAATCTGAAGTTGGATGGAAAAGAATGGCGCGGCGGGGTCAAGTCCATACCCACCACTTCCCCTTTTGACCCGACCCTTTTCAAACCATATTGTGACCACGAACCGGGGAAACATCCTATGTCCAGGAGCCGGTCGCCCTTTTGAAATATCTTGAATCGCTTGTCTATTTGCTCAAGCTTATAGACTGACCTCGCAAGCCACTTTTCATCCCTGGCCAGACGGGTGTAATGATCTTCCCATCTGTTTATTTTCATATTGTTTTATTACCACAGATACACTCCCTTGGCAAAAAAAATATGATCCTTTGATTTTCCACCCGGTTCTCCACCGGTTCTTTCAAGGCGAACATCATTTGCAGTTTTTCGATGGTCGTATTAGAATTGAGTGGCGTAAATTGATAAGAGTCATATTCGGAGGTTTGTGCAGACATGGAAAAAATAATCATTGATGGTGTCGGGCTCCACCTGGTCGAACCCGACAAAGTGTCCATGCCCTGGGTTGGGCAGCCCGAGCTGGTCACCCAGGTGCTGGCGGCATGGCTTGTTCTCGGAGAAGATGACCTGCCGCTGAGCCCCAGGTTATTGGGTAAGCCCGGTGTCGGAAAAACAACCCTGGCCTATTATGCCGGGCGGGTATCCAAAAGGCCGGTTTATCTTTTTCAGGCCACCATGGATACCAGACCCGAAGATCTGATCGTAACCCCTGTAATCTCGGAGGAAAGACAAATCAAATACATCGCCAGCCCTGTGGTTTCCGCCATGATCAAGGGCGGCGTTGCCATCATCGATGAGGGGAATAGGATGAGCGAAAAGAGTTGGGCCTCTCTTGCCCCCCTGTTGGATGGCCGACGATATGTGGAATCGATCGTGGCGGGTATCAAGATCATGGCCCATCCGGATTTTCGTTTTTGCACCACAATGAACGATGACGCCAGCACGTTTGAGCTTCCTGAATATATACATTCCAGACTTCAACCCCAGATCCACATCGATTTCCCCGAAAAAGAAGAGGAACTCCTGATCTTGAAAAAAAATCTTCCTTTCGCCGATGATAAGGTCCTTGATTATGTTGTGGAGTTCCTTCAGGCCGCCCATGTGGCGGATGAACGCTATTCGGTTCGGGATGGTATCAATATTGCGCGATATGCATTAAAAAGGTTTGCCGGAGATGGTGATGGGCAGCGAATGAGGACAGCCGGATATCTCAAAGAGGCCGCCGCCATGATCCTGGATACCACTGCGGCGGAATATTTTAAAGACCTGTTGGATAAAAAGGGTCATGAAGAAAACAATTGAATGGAAAAACATCCGGCTGGTCCCCATCCTTCATAACAGGATGGAATTCGGCATAGAGGTAAAACGGCAATTTGAGGAGTTCAGTCCGGATCATGTGGCCGTGGAGTACCCTGATACCCTAAAGGACAAGATCCTGGATGGCGTAAAAAGGCTCCCGTTTCTCTCGGCAGTTCACTATCAGGAAAAGGATGGGGGGGCCTTCACCTACCTGCTCCTGGAGCCCACCGACGGCCAGGTGGAGGCCCTCAGGATGGCGCTTGAAAGAAATATCCCGACTCATTTTATTGACCGGGATACAGAAAGATACCCGTCGGATTTTTCACCAATGCCTGACCCTTATGCCTTAACGAGAGTCGGCCATTTTGCCTATTGCCAGGCATATATAAAACGTCACCGGAATGATGCGCCTTCCCCCGACGATACCCTGCGGGAAAAGAACATGGTCTATCATCTCCAGCAACTAAGCAAAGACGGGGGGAAGACCCTCTTTGTGGGAGGGGTGTCTCATATTCCGCGAATCTTGAAGATGCTTGAGGAACCGCAGACTCAGGTGATCGGCCGGAGGAGACGAAGCGGGGTCGGTCTTTCGCACCTGCATGAGGAGTCAAGCAGGGAGATCCTGGGGGAGATGCCATTTCTTGCAGGGGTCTACGAACAGGCCAGGACACACGGCGACTGGGAAAAATTGGATCGACTCGAAATCAATAGCCGCTTAATAACCATCGCCAGAAAAAGACACCTAAAGAACAGTCGGGAAGAATTATCGCAGGATCAGATCAGGGTCCTCCATAAATTTTCCAGAAATTATGCGCTCCTTACCGGGCAGCTTGTTCCCGATTTCTACCAGCTCATTATTGCGACAAGAGGGGCGGCAGATGACAATTTTTCCTATGAAGTGTGGGAAGAGGGGAGCAAATACCCCTGGCAGACGGAAGATCCGGGTTTGCCGGTCCTTCGCCTCAAGGGGGAGGACCTCTACCTCGACCGAAAAAAGATACGGTTTCACCGCCAGCTCAAGACCCTCAGAAGGCGTCTGGTGCCGGTACCGGTCAGAAAAAAAGAGAAAGAAAGGTATCCGGGTCAGTGGCGTGACGGGTTCAAGGGGTTTTCCATCTGTTCCTACCCGCCTGAGGATCTGGTCATTGAAGGGTATGGAAAGTATCTTCAGAAAAAGGCCCTGGAAATCAAGTCTGAAGAAAATTTCCGTATCGAACCGTTTACCAGCTCCATGCTTGATGGCCTTGATATCAGGGAAACCATAAGAAAATGGGGTCAGGGCAACAAGGTATACGTAAAGGAGGAAAGACCCGTCAGAGGGAGAGTGGGCTCGGTGGTGGTGATTTTTGACCCCGATCTTGTCAAAAAGGATGGGACAGAAGACTTCCCCTGGTGTGTTACCTGGTTGGGGGAAAACGAACAGGAATCGGACATGGCCTTTTATAGCACTCCTGCCGGAGAGGTGATGGAAGGTCCGGGGATATCCAGATGTCATTATGGGGGATTTATGCTCACATACCCCCCTCTCCGGGTCTATGATATCTGGAAAGACCCCTTTTTTTATATGGCCAGAAACAAACCGGAGAGGTTGCTCATGGCCGCCCTTGACTACTGCCTTGAAAAACACGTGGTTTATGTGGCGGCCACGCCGCCTCCAGGGTGGTGTCAAAGCATGGCGGCTCGCCTGGGCAAAAAGATCATTTACCTGCCTATAGGAACCCTTTCTCCTGTCACACTAAAAAAGATCAAACAATTTCATGTGCTGGATGGCCATCCCGTGAGAAAATTCGCCCATAACTACATCTTGCCATCCCATCGCGGGTCCCTGGTCAGAAACCAATAACCATTTCGACAAATATCAGCCACGCTACGACGACTGGTTTAGAGAGCGCCGGAGAGAAACCGCCGAACCCCGCGGTGCCCGAACTTATTGAGAACTTACGTTTTTTGTTGTCAAAGGCCTGTTTTTGGGCTTAACATGGGATGGATATGTTTCTGGGCTGAGATTGCCCCGGTTTGAGCCTGGAGGCATCAATATAATTGACAGGAGAGCCAAAACAGGGAACTGGGAGTTAAAGAAATTTGAGGGGTATTGACCGCGACTTGAGAGGCGGGGGGAAGAATGAAAGGTAAAAAGGTCATTGTCGGTGTAAGCGGGGGAATTGCCGCCTATAAAGTGGCGGAACTGGTGAGGCTTTTTGTAAAGGCAGACGTCCACACCCGTGTGGCCATGACGTCAAATGCCACCCGGTTTGTATCCCCCCTCACCTTTGAGGCCCTTTCGGGGAACAGGGTCGTCTGGGACATGTTTGACCAGGAAGGGACGGTTATGGACCATATTTCCTGGGGCCAGGAGTCCGACCTGATAATCATTGCACCCGCCACGGCCAATTTTATTGCCAAATTGACGCATGGCATCGGCGACGATTTTCTCTCCACCATGGTGCTTGCAGCCACCGCCAGGGTACTGGTTTGCCCTTCCATGAACAGCCAAATGTTTGCAAACCCTTCTGTCCAAGACAACCTGAGGCTGCTCCGGGAAAGGGCAATTACCGTAATGGAACCCGGGGAGGGGTCATTGGCCTGCAACACCGAAGGTCCTGGAAGGCTTCCGGAGCCGGAGGAGATTATGGAACTGGCCAGGATCCTGATGACACCCCAGGATCTCTCCGGTCTGAAAGTTCTTGTGACTGCCGGCCCTACGATTGAGCCTATAGACCCAGTCAGACATATTACCAACAGGTCTTCAGGAAAGATGGGGTATGCCCTTGCAAGGGCTGCAAAACAGAGGGGCGCCTCTGTAATTCTTGTGAGCGGACCCACATCCTTAAAACCGCCGTTTGGCGTTGATTTTCACGGGGTAAGGACGGCAGAGGAAATGAGAAAGGCCGTTTTTGAAAATCGTTCCGGATGTGATATGTTTATCAAAGCAGCCGCAGTATCTGATTATAGACCGCGTCAAAGCGCGAAACAAAAGATAAAAAAAGGCGAGGATACCCTGTCACTCGAATTGGTCAGGACACATGATATCCTTGCAGAATTGGGAGATGCCAAGAAAGAGTCCCCTTGTGTCCTGGTTGGGTTTGCAGCCGAGACCGAGCACCTCCTCGCCAATGCCAAAAAAAAATTGAGATCCAAGAATCTTGATATGATTGTTGCCAATGATATTTTAGGGGATGGCGCGGGGTTTGAGGCCGACACCAACAGGGTCAAGCTGATTTATGGGGATGGGCAGGTGGAAGATTTACCGCTGATGACAAAAGACGAGGTGGCTCATTTGATCCTAAAAAGGGCAAAACCCTTTCTGGAAGGCGGCATGTCTTGAGGACAAGAGCAGAGATTACCGATATCTTCAGCCATTTGGGAAAGCAGCTTGAGGCTCACAGAGAGATGGGGCTCGATCCACCTCCTCTTTCGGATGAAACGCTACGTTATCTTGAGGTCGCGGAATCGGGAATCGATTACATGCCTGCCAAAAAACCTTACCCGCCTGACGGCCCCCCGGACCAAGCGAGGGAGCCAAACGCTCTAAAGGCATTAAGGAGTTCCATGGGGGAGTGCCGGCGATGCAAACTTCACGAAAACAGAACCCGGCTTGTCTTTGGAGAGGGTTCTTCGCAGGCTCAATTGGTCTTTGTGGGGGAAGGCCCTGGCCGGGAAGAGGATAAGTCAGGACGGCCTTTTGTGGGGGAGGCAGGAAAACTTCTTACCCGGATCATTGAAAACGGGATGGGACTGACCAGAGGTGAGGTCTATATCTGTAATGTGGTAAAATGCCGTCCGCCCCGAAACCGTGATCCTGAAAAGGACGAAATGGAGACATGCATCCCTTTTCTGGAGAAGCAGATAGATATTATAAGGCCCAAGGTTATTTGTTCTCTTGGTCGAGTGGCCGCACAGTGCCTCATCAGCTCTCAATTTAAGATCAGCAAGGAGAGAGGCGCTTGGCAGTCTTATAAGGAAATACCGCTCATGCCCACCTTCCATCCAGCCTATCTCCTGAGATATCCCTCCGCAAAACAACAGGTCTGGGACGATATCCAGAAGGTCATGACCCGTTTGGGTCTGGAGGTAAATAAAAATGGCTAGGACACAAACCAACATTTTTTTCCGGGTCGTATTAATAGGGCTCGTTGCCTCTGCAATTCTGATCCCCGGGGCACCTGCGGCTGTCCTGGCCGGCAATGAAGTCATAATTCTTGAGCTTGAGGGCCCTATCAATCCTGGAACTGCCCTGTACGTGAAAAGGGGTCTTGAGGAGGCAAAGAAACAAGGGGCAAAGCTCTGTATATTACGCCTTGATACCCCCGGTGGACTTGCATCCTCCATGCGTACAATCGTCAAGGCCATACTGAATTCACCGGTCCCGGTGGCCGTGTTTGTGGGGCCCAAGGGGGCCGGGGCTGCCTCGGCAGGGGTTATGGTCACGATTGCCGGTCATATTGCCGCCATGGCACCCGGCACTAACATCGGTGCGGCCCACCCGGTGACAGCCGGGGGCAAGGACATTGGGAAAACCATGTCCAAAAAGGTAGTGAATGATATGGCTGCCTACTCCCGCGGGATTGCTGAAGACAGGGGTAGAAATGGAGAGTGGGTGGAGAAGGCGATCCGTGAGAGTGTTTCCATCACCGCGGAGGAGGCCGTCGAGAAAAACGTGGTTGATCTGGTGGCAAAAGACATAGACCAACTCATAGAAAAACTGGACGGAAAGGTGATCAGTCTGCCTGAAGGTAAGATAACCCTCAGGACCGCAGAGTTGAAAAAGAAATATTACCGACCCGGATTTCGCGACAAGATACTAAAGGTTATAAGCGATCCAAACATCGCTTATATCCTGATGATGATCGGGCTTGCCGGGCTCTACTTTGAACTCTCTCAGCCGGGGGCAATCTTTCCGGGTGTGATAGGGGGGATATCTCTCATCCTCGCCTTTTTTTCCTTTCAGACCCTTCCGGTTAACTATGCCGGTCTGCTGCTGATTGCCCTGGCCATCATATTTTTTATAGCCGAGATCAAGGTGACCAGCTATGGGGTCCTCTCCATCGGGGGTTTGGTTTCTCTGACCTTGGGGTCTATCATGCTGTTTGAAGATGTGGGGGTATCCTTGAAGGTGATGATGCCCACCATTCTCTTGGTAGGGGGGTTTTTTGTTGTTGTGGCGGGTCTCGCGTTTAGGGCCCATCGAATAAAACCCAGGCTGGGGATGGAAGGCCTTTTAGGGGAAACGGGTGCGGTGACGGAGTTGATCGACCCCGAAGGGCTTATTTTTGTTCACGGTGAGTACTGGCGGACAAAGGCAAACGAAAGGATTGAGCCCGGAGAGAAGGTGGTGGTTACGGGTGTGGAAGGGTTGACGTTGGAGGTAAGGAAAATCAGCAATCAGACAACTTAGAAAAGGGGGGCAAGATGTTCTATATTCTGGCAATAGTGCTTATAGTGTTTTTTCTGGCATCAGCCATCAAAGTTCTCAAGGAGTATGAGCGTGGCGTGATTTTCCGTCTGGGCCGTATCATCCCGGCCAAGGGACCAGGCCTGATTATCCTCATCCCGGTCATCGATAGAATGGTCAAGGTGAGTCTGCGTCTGGTGGCCATGGATGTCCCGTCCCAGGATGTGATTACCCGAGACAACGTCTCGGTCAAGGTGAATGCAGTGGTCTACTTTCGGGTCATGGATTCTACCAAGGCAACCATTGAGGTGGAGAACTACCTTTTTGCCACATCGCAACTGGCACAGACTACCTTGCGGAGCGTTTGCGGGCAGGTTGAACTTGACGAGCTGCTTGCTGAAAGGGATAAGATCAACACCCAGTTGCAGGGCATCCTGGATAAACACACGGACCCGTGGGGGATAAAGGTTGCAACTGTTGAGGTCAAACACATTGATCTCCCACAGGAGATGCAGCGGGCCATGGCCAAACAGGCAGAGGCCGAGAGGGAACGGAGGGCCAAAGTCATAAATGCGGAAGGTGAATACCAGGCCGCTAATAAGCTCACCGAAGCTGCAGGTATTATCCATGAATACCCCGAGGCCTTGCAGCTGAGATACCTCCAGACCATGAGGGAGATATCTTCAGAGAGTAACACAACAACATTTTTCCCAATACCTATTGATCTTTTGATGCCTTTCATCCGAAAAACGGACTAGTATGGAGGCACAAGACTCGATTGAGAGAAAGAAATAATAGGAGGCAATCGCATGGAGGATGAAATAAAAAAGGAAGAAAAGGAAGAGGAAAAGCATGAAGAAAAACCCTTGGATAAGATGACGGTAAAAGAATTAAGAGATATTGCCCGAGAAATCCCGGAAACCACCGGGGTCCATGTCATGAAGAAGGATGAACTTCTGGGTCTTATCAAAAAACATGGAGGGATCGAAGATAAAGCGGATAAAGCGCCCGCAGAGGAGCCCAAAAAGAAGAAAGTCAAAGTTGTGCTGGATGCAAAGGCACTAAAGGGGAAAATTATCCAACTAAGGGAACAAAAGGAGACGGCCCAGGGACAAGGGGACAAAAAAAAGATCGCTATGCTGCGCCGTCGTATCGGCCGGCTAAAAAAACAAACCCGAAAGATCGCTAGAGCTTAGGGTCGCTTCAGTTTTGAGCAGGTCTCCGGGAACATTGTCCCCAGGGGCCTGCTTTTGCTTTGTGATGTCTCCAAAAAACTCCAAAAAACCAAAAAAGAGCCACCTGACCCAAACTGTAGCCGTTATTCCTGCTGCCGGGTCTGGGACCCGCATGGGAGGCGATCGGGCCAAACAGTTCCTGGAGCTTGATGGTATGCCGCTCCTGGCTGTAACCCTAAAGACTTTTCAGTGTTGTCCCCATGTGAACGCCATCATCCTGGTGGTGCCTCCGGCGGATACGGATAAATGCCGAAAAGAGATTGTTGAGCGATTCGGGCTGGATAAGGTCATTGAAGTGGTTCCGGGCGGAAAAAGACGCCAGGACTCGGTTAGATTGGGTCTTGAGGCCGCAAACGGGGGGTACGGGCTGGCGGTTATACATGATGGTGTTCGCCCGCTGATTGACAAAGACTTTATAGGACGGGTTGTTACGGCGGCCAGGACCCACCGTGCCGTAATTACTGGAGTCCCTGTTAAAGAAACTATCAAAGAGGTGAACAGTCGGCGAGAGGTTCTTAATACACTGGACAGGGGGAGGCTATGGCTGATACAAACCCCTCAGGTCTTTTGTTATGAGGATATCCTGACCGCTCACCAGGAGGCCCTTCGCAAGGGGTGGGAAGAGGCCACCGATGACTCCCTTCTTATAGAAAAAATTGGGATCCCGGTTAAAATGGTAGAGGGTTTGGAGAAAAATATAAAGGTTACCACTCCGTATGACCTCCAGGTGGCCAGATTTTTGTTAAGACAGGGCTAACATCTGGCGGAAAACCATTTTTGATAGGATGACTATGATCTTGAAAATAGGCACTAGAGGCAGCAAGCTGGCCCTGACACAGAGCCACTGGGTCAAGGAAAAGATAGAGAAGAAACATTCACATATCCAGGTTGAACTGGTTAGGATCAAGACGACGGGTGATAAAATTCTGGATTCGCCATTGAGCGAGATCGGTGGAAAGGGGCTGTTTGTAAAGGAGATCGAAGATGCCCTCCTTGAAAAACGTGTGGATATGGCTGTTCACAGTGTGAAAGATGTTCCGGCGGAATTGCCGGAACCCCTTATGGTTTCTGTCTTTCCTGAACGGGAAGACCCCCATGATGCGCTTCTTTCCAGGGACAATCTGACTCTGGATGGCCTGCCCTTGCACGCAAGGGTGGGTACCAGCAGTCTGAGAAGGATAAGTCAGTTGCTATATATCCGTCCAGACTTGGACACGGTGCCGGTGAGAGGGAACGTTGATACCCGAATCCGAAAACTGGAATCGGGCGAATTTCATGCGATTATTTTGGCCGTGGCTGGCCTGAAGCGCCTCGGGCTCGCCTCACGGATAGACGAAAAGATTTCATCACATCTACTCATGCCTGCAATCGGTCAGGGAGCCCTCGGGTTGGAGGTGAGGCGGGAGGATCAAAAGACCATGGATCTGATAAGTTTTCTGAATCATGGCCCCACCGAAATGACCGTAAGGGCGGAAAGGGCATTTTTGAAGGAACTTGAAGGGGGCTGTCAGGTCCCCATTGCCGCCATTGGGAGCTTGAACGACGAAAACCTTTATCTGAGGGGAATGGTGGCCAACCTGGATGGGACAGAGATTCTCAAGGATGAAATCACTGGCAAAAAGGACAAGGCTGAAGAGTTGGGGATCACCCTGGCCAAGAGATTACTCGACGCCGGAGGCAGGGAGATCCTGAGAGATATTTACAAAAAAATATGATATTATATACCGGATGAAAGGTTCGGAGCTAAAGAATGGGACAAGATAAGAAAGGCAAAATATATCTGGTGGGGGCGGGTCCAGGGGACCCTGGCCTTCTGACAATCAAAGGAAGGGAGTGTCTCTCCCTGGCTGACGTAATTATTTACGATAACCTGGCCAATAAGGTCTTTCTTCAATATGCTCGAGACCAGGCGGAATTGATTTATGTTGGCAAAAAGGGCGGGTGTCATACCATGAGCCAAGATGGGATCAATTCTTTGATCGTTGAACGGGCCCATCAGGGACGGATAGTCGTCAGACTCAAGGGGGGTGACCCCTTTATCTTTGGCAGAGGTGGTGAAGAGGCCCAGGAATTGGTAATGGCCGGCGTGGATTTTGAAGTGGTGCCGGGGATTACTTCCGCCATCGCTGTGCCGGCTTACGCCGGCATACCGCTCACACACAGGGATTACACATCCACAGTAGCCTTTGTTACAGGGCACGAAGACCCCACCAAAGAGAAAACAGATATAAAATGGGATAAACTCGCCACAGGTGTGGGGACGCTTGTTTTTCTTATGGGTATCGGGAATTTATCAAAAATCGCCAAACGTCTTATGGACCACGGACGGTCACCGGAAACTCCCACCGCCTTGATCAGAAGAGGGACCGTGGCCGCACAGCGAACCCTGGTGGGACCCCTTGGGGATATTGGCGATCTTGCAAAGAAAAATAATGTGACACCGCCGGGTATCATCGTGGTTGGTGACGTGGTCCGCCTCAGAGAACAGCTCGATTGGTTTGAGACAAAACCACTTTTTGGAAAACGGATTGTGGTCACCAGGGCTCGAGAACAGGCCAGTGGATTCCTCAAGAGTCTGGCGCAAATGGGCGCCGAGTGCATAGAGTTTCCGACCATTGAGGTGGTTCCTCCTGAGAGTTGGGATGAGCTGGATAGTGCAATCAAGGCCTTGGAGAGCTACCAATGGCTGGTCTTTACATCTGTAAATGGCGTAAAATATTTTCTCAAGCGGTTGGGGGCACTGGGAAAGGACATACGGGACCTCAAGGGGTTAAAGATCGGCGCAATCGGTCCAAAGACGGCCGAATGCTGGCATCAACTGGGGGTCAGGCCTGACTTGGTGCCCGGCGAATAGCGGGCTGAGGCAGTGGTGAAATGTTTCAGAGAAAAAGGTGTTGGTGAGGGAACCGGCATTCTCATTCCCAGGGCAGCCAGGGCAAGGGAGGTCCTACCCGATGAGTTGCAAAAGATGGGGTCCAGGGTAGATGTAGTCCCTGCCTACCAAACCGTCAGACCCGCAAAAGACACCGCGCGGGTGAAAGAAATGCTTGAAAACGGGGATATAGACATCGTGACCTTTACCAGTTCATCCACGGTCACAAATTTTGTGGAGATGTTTGAGGCGGAAAAGGAGCAGATGTTGAAATGGATGGAACCTGTTGTTGTGGCCTGTATCGGACCGATCACCGCAAAAACAGCTCACGAAAACGGTTTTTCTGTAAGTTTAAGTCCCCAGGAATACACCGTCGAGGCCCTTACAGATTCCATTATAGGGTATGTTAACTCACATTGAGTTAAGGGATTCAAGATTTTTCAGATCAAGCAAGAGTGACAGCTCACCATTTTCCCCGATCCCTACTCCGGAAAAAATTCCTGCCTTTGCCAGCAGTTCGCCCGCACGGGTAACCATGATTGGCTTATTGCCTATAACGGTGTCGACAACCAACTGAACATGTCTACTCTGTTCCGTCGACAAGACATGGGGGTCAAAATCATTACTGTCGGCACCCTCCCCGGGACGTGCAACTTGAAGGACATAAAAAGATTTGTTCCCATTGGGCTTGAGACCCAACAGGGGCCTGAGGTCAGAAAATGTGCTTTTATCCTCAGGCAAGGGGGCTTCCCACTTCTCTATGGATGCCACATACGTAGTCGGAATGGAAAAGGAATATTTACCTATCGTGAATGAAACTGCGTAAATAACCGAAAGAAGCAGGGGCAGTTCTATTATGAATTCAGTCCCCTTGGAAGGCTGTGAATGGATAGACATGGAGCCACCCAGAGACTCTATGGCCTGAGAAACAACACTCATCCCTATTCCTCTGCCGGCCATGTCTGAAACCTTGTCCGCTGAGGAGAAATCGGGGCTGAGAATAGTGTTGAAAAACTCGCCCTCAGGCATTTCCTCTATCTCTTTTTCTGTCAGGGACATCTTTTCCTTTAGATAGTTGATGATAGCCGACCTGTTCAGACCCCGGCCATCGTCTCGTATTTTTAGGACAAGTACATCTTTTTGACGGATTGCCTCCAGGGTGATCTTACCTTCGCCTGGTTTTCCGTCCCTTACACGTTCTTCGGGGGATTCAATCCCGTGGGCTACGGTATTTCTCAAGAGATGGATAAAAGGCTCTCTGAGGCGATCCATAAGTGCTATATCCGCTTGAACTTCTCCCCCAATAACTTCGATCATTACTTCTTTATTATGTTGTTTGGCCAAATCTCTCAGGGACTTTGAAAAGAGCAGCACAAAGTCCTCCACCGGCACAAGCCTCAGTTGGGCTAATCGAAAGTAAAGGCCCTTTAGCATGGATTTGTAGTGATCAATCCAGTTCTTCAAACCTGCCGATTGTTTTGACAACGGAGGGAGGGTGTTTTCCAGCAAGAGTATCTCCTGGGAAAGCCCGAGAAGTTCCTCAATTATCGTATATTTTACCCGGACTTGGTCAATCTTTGATGGGACGGAAAGCGGGGTTTGATAGGGTGAGGTCTCAGAAGGGAGCTCCTCGGGCAGTTCCTCCGGGCCTTTTTTGAACCTTGAGGATAGTTTCTCATACCATTCCTGGTTTGCCAGGGGGTCGGCGTTATCCTTTTTTGCTACCAGGGTCCTGAGCAGTTCGGTTCCGTCAAAAATCAACTGGACGGCATTGGGTGAACTTGGTCTGGCACCCTCTTGAAATTGTTTACACCAATCCTCAATCAGATGGGCCAGTTGGGTTATTCTATCCAGACTCAGTGCCCTGGCCATTCCTTTGATGGAATGAATCTTTCCGTGAATTTCACCCCACAGCTTGTGATTGTTGAAATCCTTTTCCACCCGCATCAAAAGCGTATCTAGTTCGGTGAGATATTTTTCTGATTCCTGAGTGAAGATTTTTTTATACTTTTCGATATCCATAAGAAAGTCCGGACAACATTTCCCAGATATGGTCAGGGGCGATCAGATGAATATTGTGTTCTTTGTGAAAATAAACCCCTTTTTCTCCGTTGTCATCTGTGATCCAGGTCACCCCAAGGATGTTATCAGGAACCAGGGCCAGTCTTTTCTGGGACCACTTTAAAAGGATGGCCCGATAATGCGCGCCGTCTTCCCTCGCCTTTAAACCCTGTTTCTGTCCCAGAAGACCCCCGGCGTCAATAACATCAAACAGCTCTCCCCTGTAAAACAAAAGACCCAAATGACAAACCGGGAGGAATGGGACAGGCGTTATGGCGGCTTCATCCACCACTCGGTAGACATGTCGGGCCTCAATCCCAAAGTAATTGTCCTCTGCCGTAAATGTAAAACACTCCATTTTCAAAACTATTTAACCTTAAAACGTTGTTGGGCATCCATCATCTTTTCCGAAAGCTCGCCCAAAGAATTAATTGCATCGACAATTTCCCTTATGTCTTCTTCTTGATCCTTGGTTCCTATGGTCGTCTTCTGAGTGGAGACAAAATTTTCGTGGGCCAGCCTGGATAGGTTCTGAAGGTGACGGAGCAAACCTCTCATCTGTTTTGCTTGACTAGCCGTCCCTTCCTCCATGTTTTGAACTTCCACAGAAATGTCTTGGACACCTGAAAAAGTCTCGGCAAATGTGTCTACGATACCATGGATAATTTCATGACCGGTATTTATCCCTTCCTGGCTCTTTTGGAGGGAATCCAGCACTGCCTTGTTGTCTTCCAGGATGTCTTGGACTACATGTTTGATTTCATCCGAAGAGTCTTTGGAGTTTTCCGCCATACTTCTTATTTCGTTTGCTACAAGGGCGAAGCCTTTACCCAACTCACCCGCTCGTGTTGCCTCAATAGATGCGTTAAGGGATAAGAGTTCGGTCTTTTGTGCAATCTCATTCAATACGTTCATGACCAGTTTGATCTTTTCAACCTTGTTGGCCAACCTATAAATGGGCTCAGTATACCCCGCCATCTGTTTAAGGACTCCCTCCAGGTGTCGTATGGTTTTGCGTGCATTGGCCTCTCCTATTTCAGTCTTATCCCTTGCCTTGTTTATCTTGGCAACCGTTTTGGCCGACTGGGTGACTATTCGATCCATCTCCTCTAATCCGTTTTCGACCCTTATAGTTGTTTCCTGAACAATACGGGTCTGTTCCTCCGAACTCTTAGCGATGGCCCTTGAAGACTCATCTATCTGTCTGCTGTTTTTCAAAACCTTCTTTGCCAGACCGGTGAGACTTGGATTGGTTTCCTGTATCCGTACAGAAACCTTCTGCATGTCAAGTATCATGTTCCTGAGATTACCGAGCATGGCCGAAAAGATTTCTTCAAGATCGCGGAGTTCATCTTGAGATAGCAATGGGATGTCTTTGGAAAGATCACCCTTGCTTATTTCCCTCGCAACGTTGCTGAGACTGTTGAGCCTTCTGGTAAACGATCTGGAGAAAAGGCCACCAAAAACGATTCCCGCTATCATTGCCAGGGCAATTGAGACCCCTTGCGCAAGATAGAAATCATCCGTGAGTCTATTGACGACACCAACCACAAGCATCACGATAAAGAGTAAGGCCAGAAAACTGAGAATAAATTTATTTTTTATACTTGTTCTGCCCATTGACCTGAATCCTCCATGGCTATTATCCACCCGGCAGCCTTGCCATTCACCCTAAGAGCCGAAACGATAACCTGTATCTCTTGATCATTTAGGGTAGTTATAAAAACAAGCTTTTTCAAGATTCGGTTGTTAACTATCTCTTTGAGTATCTTGATGAGCTTTTCTCGATCTTTAGACGGAAACAGGCTTGTTATAGGCTGATTCAACAGCGTCTCAGGCGATTTACCTATTATTTCAAGGGCGATCGAATTGGCTAAAAAAATCCTTGCGTCCTTGTCAGTGACCACAATTGCCACCCCAATGCTTTCAACGATTGCCCGCTGAAATTTTGCGTTTTCAATCAATTCCCCGGTAACCTGTCTTGGATAGAGTTTGCCAGGTTCCACTAAAACATTGTCTTCCTCGTCCGGGAATGGTTTTTTCTCCATCCTGTCCAGAAGGGTATTGACATGTTCAGTCATTATTTCCATTGGGGCTTTTATGAGATAGTAGTCAGCCCCAATATCCCCCATATCATCCATCTGTTCAACAAGCGTCGCTGACATGAGTATGATGGGGAAATTGGCCTCAGGATATTTTTTCCGTACAAATCCAATAAACTGTTTTCCGTCTATTTTGGGCATTATCAAATCACAAAAGACAAAATCGAAGGTTCCCGTCTCCAGTTTCGAAATGCCCTCTTTTCCATCGTAGCTCTTGACAACCTCGTATCCTCTGGTTTCAAATAACTCCGTTAAGAATTCTACAAAGAAAAAGTCATTGTCTATAACTAAGACTTTTTTGGACATTTTTATCTCCTAACCTATGGGTTGATTCGGTTTTAACACCAGGCGGAGTTGGGAATGGACGTAAGCGCAAGCGGGCATGGAGTCAAAAACAGATCCCCTACAAAGTGAAATCATTCCACACAAATTCGGCGTATTTCCGCAACATCCGTGAGCCCCCGGAACACTTTTTGGATACCGTCTTGCTTTAAGGTGGTTGTTCCTTCCTTTTCAGCCTGTTTAGAAATTTCCTCGGTGGTTGCCCGGCTTTTTATCAACCCTTTTATTTGGGGGGTCCCCCCGATCAGTTGATGGATTCCCATACGACCTTTGTAACCGGTTCCGGAACATTTTTCACATCCTCCGGGGCGATAGAGCTTTAGTTCAGGCGAGTATTTTATCCCTGTGGCTTCAAAGCCTTCCTTGCCGTATTCGGTGACAATTTCTTCAAACTCCTCCTCTGAAGGATGATATTCCTTCCGGCAATGAACGCAAAGCTTCCTGGCCAGCCTCTGGGCCAACACGCACAAAAATGCGTCGGAAAAATTGATAGGGTTTAGCCCCATATCCAGTAACCTTGTCACTGTTTCGGGAGCACTATTGGTATGGAGGGTAGAAAAGACGAGATGACCGGTCAGGGAGGCCTCAATTCCAATGGCGGCGGTTTCACGATCCCGCATCTCACCGATCATAATAACATCAGGGTCTGCCCTCAAAAAAGAACGCATGACACGGGCAAAATCAAGGCCAATTTTGGGTTTCACTTCCACCTGACGCAGCCCGGTCTGGGTGATCTCAACGGGGTCTTCAACTGTCCAGATCTTGATGGCCGGAGTGTTGATATGCGCCAGGGCCGAGTGAAGTGTGGTTGTCTTTCCTGAACCCGTAGGGCCCACTGCCAGTATAAGTCCGTATGGCGTTGAAATGGCCTTTTCAAGAACCTTGAGATTCCGCTCGGTCAACCCCATCTGATTGATCTTCATTGCACCGGCACTGGCCAGAATTCTCAACACGGCATCCTCATACCCGCCGGTGGTAGGGAGGGTGGCCAATCGAAGTTCAAAGTGGGGAACCCCTTTCCGTTTGAATTTTATCTTGCCATCCTGAGGCAAACGTCTTTCAGCGATGTCCAGGCCCGCCATGACCTTTATCCTCGAAACTAAGGGTCTGGCCATTGAATTGGGTACCTGCACATAATCCTGGCACACACCATCCAATCGAAAACGGATGCCGGTCCTTCCTGAAATCGGAGAAGGCTCTATGTGAATATCCGAGGCATCCTGCCGGTAGGCAGTTATGATAATTTGATCAACGAGCTTGACTATCTGGCTGGAGTCCTCATCAGGGGTGTCATCCGGTTCGTCTTCTATCTCTACCTCTTCTTCAAAGGAGATGTCCGGGAGCGAGTCCAGTACATCAATCATTTCTTCAACGGGCTCTTCCTTTTTTCTATCAAAGAAATGTTGAATGTATAGGTCTATATCTTCCTTTATCCCTACGGACAGCAGTATCTTTTTAGTCTTTATCAGACCTCTAATCAGCCCCGTTCTTCTCATGTCACGCGGATCGTCGATCAATATCTCAACGCCCTCTTTTCCCCATTTCAGCGGTACCCACACATCGTGTGAAAGAAACGATTTCTTAAGGTTGTTTATAAGTTCGACAGGGATTGGGGCTCTGGAATCAAAACTCTTAAAGGGACAACCATAATAACTTGATAATGTTTTCCCGATGTTTTCTTTGCTGATTTTGAATTGGTCAATCAGGACAAATTCCACACTTTTTCTGGTCTTCTTTGAAATGGCCAATGCCTTTTGCAACTGATCAGCAGTTACAATCTTTTGTTTAAGAAGGTAGTCGTATTTTGACGCAGGAGATGAACTGGAGACTATCCGATGGAGTCTATTCCTGATTTCCTTGTTCCCAGGATCGATGGTTGATGCAGTCTTATATAAATTAGCGGCAAGGTCTTTATGACCCCTTTTTTCCATTTCCGTTCCGAGAAAAAATTTGATCTGAGCCCTCTCAGACTGAGAAGATCTCCGTTTTTCGAAGACTTTCTCCAATCGATCTATGAGCTTGGGTGGTTGATATTTGGCTGAACCGCAAGAAACCATTAGCGGGATTAGTTTTGCAACAGGGCCGCCAAGTTCCAAAAGTTTTTCATATTCATCGATCGCATCATCAATAAGGCCCAGTTCTTTGAGAGCCGAGGCGCTCTCCAGAATTTTTTTAAGACTTTTCTGGCCCAAGGCGGGTGGTTTTTTCATGGAAATACCATTGAGAGGCATATTTTCGGAATTGCCTCCTCCAGGTACCCCTATTCCCTCATTAACGGGCTGAATTCTTCCCTTTGCTTCATCCATACGGAGTCCTCGTTGAGAGGTTCTATTCCAAAGATCCCTGTAAAAACCCAAACTGTTTAAACACTACCGTTCACGCGTGTTAGCAAGCATATTTTATAAAAATTAACTTATAATTATTACAGCTTAATCGAAAAGGGTCAATTTGTCAATGTCCAAGGCCAACACCGTTGATTAAGGGAGTTTATCACAAAAGGCCCTGCATTCCGCAGTCTCTTCCTTTCAATAGTCAAATCAATAGTCAAACCGCCGTTGACCGGGGATGAACTTTCTACACTCCGCAACAATAGCAACCTTTATACAGCCACCTTTTTTGCATTTTGCCCCACTTGTGCCCAAGTCGACAGCGTCTACAGATCCAGCACAGGTATAATTGATTTTGCTTAGACGTTGCAGCCCCCAGACCCTGAGGTCCACATTAAAATCTCCTGCCGGCACATCCATGCAAAAATTACCGGATCTGTCGGCCTGGGTTTCTCCCAGAGGGTTTTCTGTTTTGTGATGCCAGACAGTGATTTTGGCGCGAGGATATCGAAGCAGAGCAGAGTCGGTTGGACCTCGATACCAGACTGTTCCCTCAACGCACGTGGATCCAAGGGTTTCCACGGGTGGTTCTATTTGTCGGGGGCCGCAGCCCGCCATAAGAAAAAAAAGAAGGATAAATCCCAATACATGAGTAAAATGATGATATCTCTTCATGGCACCATCTCCTTTTCCTGACGTCCAGTATACATCCAAACCTGTTATTTGGAAAACCTTTATTGTGACTACCAGGTTCAGGGGTTCCCCGCCCTGCGGGATCTTCGACAGAGATTTTCAACTGACCGAAATTACTTTCCTTTTCAAATCCGCATTCCGCATTCCGCAATCCAAAATCGTGCCTGAACGGGGTTTTCGTTCATGCACTAACTACGCATCTCTTGGATTTGATAGCATCGGCCCGGTTCAAACCGAACCGGAAATGTGGCCCGTAAGTGATAAACGGGTTTTAGTCTTTGGATTTAATTTGGGTTTCTTCTTTCTTTGGTAAAATAGGTTCAATCACCTTTACCGGCAGCTTGAAGGTCCTCTCCACCATCCCCAGAAGACTCGAACCGACTGCAGAGGCTGAAACATATTGAACATCCGGGTCTGCCAAATCCCCGCTTATCTTGATTGGAATGGAGACAAGCGTCCCGGCCATGATATACCTCACCAATGGGATCATTCTTATAATACTGTCTGCGGTTTTGAGGAAAGAGGCCAAGAATATCAAATTCACCTTTTTTTCAAACAAATCAATGTCACCGTGGCCGGTCAGGTCCAACGTGGTGCCATCCATAACCACTTGTTTTAGGAATAGTTTGCCATCCTCAAACTGCCCATGATTGTAATGGAGTTATAGGCAAGCCTTTTTCGGTGAGTGACGGGAGTTTCCCTCTAAAGATTTCAGTGACGTTTAAAACAGCCAGGATTCTGCCACGGCTTTGTCGCGATAAATTTGGCCGTCTTTTGAAACAAATTTAAAGGACCCCTTGAGGGACCGGGTCAAATCGGGGCCAATACCCTTGCCTGTTATCTTCCCTTCAAAATCGAACGTGCCATCCATATCCCTCGATCTATCGGACAGACAGGTAATGGCTGGGTTTAGCTCCTGACCCTTGGCCATCGATCTAAAATCCAGTTGGAACGCTTCTTTTGATATTTTCAGAGTTCCGGGAATGGAAAATCCACACAGGTCGGCCTTGATCACGGAGACAACAATCGCATCCGGTTTAAAAGAAAAATTTGCATGAAGCGGTTGAACAGTAAATCTCTGGTATTTCACGGCGTTGGCTTTGACCCTCAACTCTCCCAGGAAAGGCAGATCCCAAGTGGTCTTCTGCCCGGTTGCACCAGCGGGATTAATGTCCTTTTTTGGCGCAAGCCCAATCAGTTTTTCAACATCCAAACCATCTGACAGGAGGTCCATGTCCAACCTGATCTTATTTTTATCAAACCCGGCTTTTCCCTTAAACACCAAGCGGGCATCACCCCATTTGATTGTGACGGGTTCCAGCAAAATCCGGTTTTCTTTTGCTGAAACGGAAAACCCTTCAATTTTTAAGGGGCCACCGAACTCCCAAGGCAGGGTTAGATCTTTCCCGTTCAGTGTGCCCTCTGCAACAAAGTTAGCGAGGTTATCCCGTTCGACCTTTACATAAAAATTGCCCTTTATAGATCCGGGAAGAAATTGTTTGTCTTTGAGAAATGGCTCCAACGTCTTCCTTTCCAGGTTACCGGAAAACTTCGCGCTTATTTCTTTTTTGTCTAAATCAAACCCCAGGACAGCGTTTGAATCTTTATCCATGACACTCAGTTTTTTGATCCCCAGATCCCCGTCTTTATGGACAATATCCAAGGATATTTTTAACCCTTCATTGACATCCAGATCTCCATTAAAGGCTACCATGCCTCCTTTTTCCCACACAAAATGGGAGTTTGAAATAGACAGAGAAGACGGAGGCTTCAGGTAGGAGGGCATATCCACGAGCCCTGAAAATCGACGGATGGCCTCAGGTCCCACATCCCCATCAAATTCCATTTTCACCTTGCTTAGATCCTTCAGGTAATCGTTCAAACCACCTGACACATTTAGTGAGGCATCCAGGATATCAATGTGAGCATCCTTAAATGAGATCTTTTTTTCATTTGCATCAAATTTTGCCCGGGTCAATTTTGCGGATTCGCCCAGGGTGTCTACACCCGCTGAAACTTGGCTTGCCTCCCCAACAACCTGAAGATTCCAGTCCTGTGGGGTTGAGACCGGGCCCTTTAATCGGATCGATGAAAACCTAAGCCTGCCTTTTACATCTTTCAGGTCTTTCAGCCTGCCCCCAACCCCATCAAAAGAAGAAATCCATGGATAGATTTCGTTTAACGAAATATCAAAGGCCCCAGCCGTGACCTCCACAAAGGAGTCTCGTTTCCAATCAAACCGGCCGGAAAGTTTTGAAAAATTGCTGTTTCCCAGGTTGCCGGAAAAATCCTTGACTGCCAGACTGGTCCCCTCAAATACCAGTTGCCCGTTCGTGATGACCAGTGGATATGGGAGCCGTCCATATTTGGCGGAAACATCCAATTTGGTGACCGTTACGCGTGGCTTGAGAGACCTGATGGTCTCTCCCAAAATCAATCTTGCAGTCGCATTGCCTTTGAGCTCCTTTATAAGATCAATTTCTCTAAGCAAAGTCTTATTTTCGCTCAATCGTTTCAAGACGGGTGGGATCTCAGAAAGATCAGCCCTCAACATGATATCCAGATGG
>PVMK01124045.1_pt1 | contig 25383 bp, 25 predicted proteins | sample 1853481 | NCBI WGS metagenome assembly PVMK01 (sample SAMN08533507, study PRJNA380276) | Marine sediment metagenome, whole genome shotgun sequencing project.
TGGCACCGAGGTCGACACAGCCTGGGCTCCAGTGCCGCCGCCTCCGTCCCAAACCACCGGGAAAACCACGCAAGGCTATTCCATCGACGAGGTCCGCGAGATCACGCAGGGGTTCTTTGGAACCATCTCCACAAACCTGGCCAGCGTCATCGAATACGCCTTCAGCAAATCTGGCCGGCCATCGGCGTATGTGCTCGGCAAGGAAGGTGGCGGCGCGTTCCTCGCCGGCGTGCGTTATGGCTCTGGAACGCTTTTTATGCGCGCAGGCGGCAAGGAAAAAATTTACTGGCACGGGCCATCGCTCGGCACGGATTTCGGTGCGGCGGCGTCGCGCACAATGTTTCTAATTTACGGGTTGAATGAGCCCGCAGACCTCTATCGCCAATTTACGGGCGTCGATGGATCGGCCTATTTCGTCGGCGGGATCGGCATCACGTTCTTGAAGGGCGGAAAGGTCATCATGGCGCCTATCCGCTCTGGCATTGGGCTGCGACTTGGCGCGAACATCGGATATATCCGCTTCACGCCGCGGCCGACTTGGAATCCGTTTTGATTTCGGCTTAGCAAGAGCTACCGCCCTCACTCGTGAGGGCGGCGCCATGATCACTCGCTACGATTAATAACCGCTACTATAGCGACGTCGGCGATAGCGGCGCCTGCGCGGCGGCTGATAGCTATAGGCCGAAAAGAACCCAAAGGGTTGATAGCTCGATGGTGCCTGATAGCGGCGGCGCGGCCGGTGTTCGCGCACCCGTGGCGAAGGTGGCGGCGTGCCACGAACCGTAATCTTCGTCAGCTCCTTCCCATGCTTGTTCACGAGGTTATAGAATTTCTTCGCATTGGAAGTCCGTAACCGCACGCACCCGTGTGATGCTGGACGGCCAAGCCGCCCCACAGCATTCGTCCCGTGCACGGCGTAGCCCTTGTGGAAGAACACCGAATAGGGCATCGGCGAGTTATAGTACTGCTTCGAATAGTGCATGCGCTCGGTCCACTGGGGTTTGTAAATCCCAACCGGCGTGACATACCCGCCGCCTGCCGACGAGATCTTCCACTTGTGAAGAACACCCGCCTTGTCGGTCAGCGTCAGTCTTTGAGTCGTCAAATCGATGTCTGCAAACAACGTCGGCTCGGGCGGATCAAGGGGCGCAGCCTGCGCCACTTCCTCAGCCGTCCCCATCTCAACTGCCGCCATGAGTGTGGCGTCAGCCGCCTGGTGGCCCTTCAGCTCAACAGCCTCTTCGTCGATGGGCGCGATAACCGACACGTCGGTCGATTGCGAATCCAACTCGGGCACCGAGTGTTGCAACACTGGAGCAGATGAATCAGTTGCAGCTAGTACTATCGGTGACTCTGCAACTGCTGATGTTACGAAAAAACCGGCGACAATCGCCGCGCACAACACACGAAAGAAGCCCATAAGTTTTAGTCTCCACCCCAGCTGTGGTCCCAATCTGTGGCCCTACCATACAAGTACGACCTCTGACGAAAGCTTAACGCCGGTGCTGTTTTAGTTCAACGAATTACGCGGTGCTCACAACCGACCTTCGACCAAAGCGCAAGTTGTGTTGGCCACAAAATGCAAATGACACACTTGTATCTTCAATGCCGTGTGTTGCGCCGCAAACTCATAGATGCGTCTAGCGCCCGTGTCCGCGCTTGCCGATGATCGACAACCGGGCCGCAGTAACTTTTTTTTCAACGTGTGACTTGCCGCTTTGAGAGCCTCGGCTGATAGCATCCAGGGCTTGTGAATGTCTGGAGCAGAAAGCGCGGCGAACACTGGCGCACCGCTCTTGGCCGCCGCATCTCGGCAAGCGAACCCGCACCACCGAATGGATCGCTCAGGAGCTCGCAACGCCAAATTATTGGAATAAGAGCTGGAACAACGTCTTGGGCTTTCTGCGACGGCGCTTGCGCCGAGAATACTCTGGCGGCGCGTCGTACTGTGCCCAGGGTCCACCCCACGGACTTCCATATCCAAACGGGCCCGAATTGCGGCGCCGGTCTCTTGTCCGAACGGTGCGCAGGACGAATTCGTCGGTTGCCCCGTCGACACTCGCCACCACAACGCGATCGTGCTGCCAAGTCCATGTTGAAACTCTTTGGCCCTGACGATGCGGCTCGATCGCGATCACTTTGTTTTTGTGAAGATCGAGGATCGCAACCTGCTCAACCTTTTCGGGACCCTTGGGACCCGCCACGACGCCGGCACTGAAGCGCAGCGTCCCGACGCCCGAAAGAGGACGCCGTCTTATTTCCCATTCGAGCAGCCGCGGCTGCCCTTCACCGGCCATCTCCAATGGGACGCGTAGGCGCCGGTACCGTTTGCTCACGGCGTAGTATCGGGACCCGCGCGCAACAACTTTCCAATCCTTTATGCCCAGGCCCTCGATCACACGGTCCTCTTCGTCACCAAGATCCGCGCCCAGCCGCTTCAGCCCATTGACCGCGAGCGTGAGGCTCGGCTTGGCCGTGATCGCCCGCTTGTAGTCTGCGACCGCATCCTCAATTCGTCCTTGTGCTTCTGCAATCTCGCCTCTGGCCCAAAGTGTTTCTGCACTTTTCGGATCGAGCTTCACCGCGGTCTCCGCGTCCCTCAGCCCGACGTCGGCCTGCCCACTCCGTTTGTAGACAACTGCCCGGTAAGCGAAGGCAACGCCTGAACGTGGATCAAGCTCAATTGCACGATTGAGATCAGCGAACGATTTTTCGAACTTACCAAGAAATCCGTTTGCCAGCCCGCGCGCCGCATAGTTGCCGGCCTTGCCCGGATCGAGCTCAACGGCGCGCGAAAAGTCCTTCAGAGACGACGCCACATTGTCCATCGCCAGGTAAGCTTGCCCACGCAAAAGATAGAGTTCGGCGTTGCCGACATCGAAAGCGATAGCGCGTGATAGATCCTCGATCGCATCCTGATGCTGGCCGATATCGAGCTTCGCTTGCGCACGGTTGCGGTAGGCTGCCGCAAAACGCGCATCCGCGTTCACCGCGCGCGTGAAGTCGCGAATAGCGGCATGGGGCCGGCCTACAGCCAGATGCACCTGCCCTCGCCCCGAAAGCGGCGCCGCCGATTGCGGCATGAGCTTGATAGCGCGGGTGAAGTCCTTGGTGGCCTGATTATTGTCACCCAACTTCGCGTACGCGCCGCCACGGTTGCTAAACGCGGCTGCATATCCTGGCGCCAGCGCGATCGCGCGGTTGCAATCTTTGACAGCTTCGTTCGGAATGCCTAGCGCCAGCAACAAGCTGCCGCGATTGTTGTAAATGGCGGCGTACTCTGGAAAGAGCTTCACCGCCCGGTTGAAGTCGTCTATGGCCAGCTTGGTTTGTCCAAGCCGTGCATAAGCGACAGCGCGATCATTTAGGATCGTCGCACGACGGTCATTCGTAAGGCTGGTATCGTTCAAGGCCTCGGTGTAGCTGACCACGGCCTGAGATGTGTCGCCGCGCACGAGTGCGCTCGCGGCCAACTGCGCGCTGCTCGCCGAGCCCGCCCCGGCGGCCCCCGACAGCGGGACGATCAAAAGCAGTGCCGTTATGGCGATCCTTGGAACCATCGCTCCTCTCTTGCGCATCCGCTAAGCGCACTCAAGGCGGTAAATGATGCGTTTCGAATCCAGCATAAGGCAATATGCGCTGATTGTGACCCCGCAGCGATGATGGTTGCAGTGCAACAGGTCCTTTAGGATTTGCATGATGTGATGTTTTCCTCGCGGCGCGCGGCGTGATGGAGCCGGGCCAAAATCGCCGGCAACTGCTCGGGCAAGTCCTCAGCAATGAGACCGGGACCGACCGCGTCTGCCGCCTCGCCATGCAGCCAGACACCAGCACATGCCGCCTCGAAAACCGGCATCCTTTGCGCCAAGAGCCCAGTGATGATGCCGCCCAGGACATCGCCGGCACCGGCGGTGGCCAGCCAGGGCGTGGCATTCTCGTTTATCGCAGCACGACCATCGGGGGCCGCGATGACCGTGTCGGCGCCCTTTAGCAGAACAATCGCACCGCTCCTCTTGGCCGCTGCTCGTGCCCGCTCAAGTTTGGGGCCATCCTTAAGGCCGGGGAACAGCCGCTCGAACTCGCCTTCATGCGGCGTCAGCACAACAGGCCGGCTTTTGTGCTCCGCAATTGCCGCCCAGAGAGCGTCGCTGTCTGAGGCAAACGACGTAATCACGTCCGCATCGAGAACCGCGGCCGCACCAGACGTCAATACCACATGGGCTAGCTGCCGCGTTTCCTCCCCTATGCCTACAGCCGGACCGATCAGAACCGCATTCTTGCGCTGATCGGCCAGAATCTCTGCAAGTCCGCCCGGGTCCTGGAAGGGCTTAAGCATGATGGCCGTCAAGTGCGCGGCATTCGTTGCCAATGCGTCGATGGGGCTCGCAACCGTCACCAGACCTGCACCCGCACGCAGCGCTCCACGTGCCCCCAGGCGCGCCGCACCTGTGCCGTCTGCAGGGCCCGACACCGCAACCGCATGCCCGCGATCGTATTTGTTGGCGTCGATGCTCGGCCACCGGAATTGTGCCAGCCAAATCGAAAAATGGTTCGCCCATGTCTGCGGTGCGATTGCTCCCAATACGTTTTCGGGGATGCCAATGTCGGCCACCGTAACCCGACCACATAGCTGCTTCCCGGGCAGCAGGAGATGTCCGGGCTTGCGCCTGAAGAAGGTTACCGTCCGGCGCGCATGAACGACCGGCCCCGCGAAGGTCCCCGTCGTACCATCGAGACCGCTTGGCACATCGACCGCAACGATCGGTTTGCCGGTCGCGTTCATGGCCTCAACCGCTGCCGCCGCTTCACCATCAAGGGGACGCGCCAGCCCAGCGCCAAAGAGTGCGTCGACGATAAGATCGGCTTCGTCCAGCATATGGGCAGACAGCGGCTCTGCCGGTCCATTCCATCGCTGCGCCATCACCGCAGCGTCTCCTTTAAGAGCATTGACGGGGACAAGGATCCCAACACGCACCTCGATACCGCCTTCGCGGAGATTGCGGGCCGCCACAAATCCGTCGCCGCCATTGTTACCTGGACCGCATAGGACGGTGACACGCGTGCCGCCCCCAGCGAGCCGCTGCGTTTCGTTTGCAACCGCACGGCCCGCGTTTTCCATTAGAAAAAGGCTCTCAACACCAGCCTCGACCGCTAGACGGTCAGCGCGATCCATCTGCGCGGTTGTCAGCAACTCCGCTCCCGACACGTCCTCTCTCTCCTGGTTCTGCCGCCAACAAAAGCTGGCACAACTGTGGGCACCGCCAAGCTTGGGTGGCAATGGCCCTCACTCTACCTTCATCTCATTGGGAAATTGCCCATTCATCGGGCAAAATGCCTTATGTTCGGGCAAGTCACAGACTGCGAATGGGCACCACGGACGAGGGTCGCCAGCAAGCCATTGTATTTCCGTGAGAATTATTTGCCTCTGCCGTTGGCATGGGCCGTGCTAGCCCTCACGCCGTCCGGTCAGACGCCCTCGAACAAACGATAGAAAACATGAGGAACAAGGATACATGAAGAAGATCGAGGCAATCATCAAGCCTTTCAAACTGGACGAAGTGAAGGAAGCGCTGCAAGAAATCGGACTGCAGGGCATTACGGTTCTCGAGGCCAAAGGTTTCGGACGCCAGAAGGGGCATACGGAACTTTATCGCGGCGCCGAGTACGTCGTGGATTTTCTACCCAAGGTTAAGATCGAGGTGGTGCTAGAGGACGAAATGCTCGATAAGGCTGTCGAGGCTATCCAAAAGGCCGCAAAGACCGGCCGCATCGGCGACGGCAAGATTTTCATCTCAGCGGTGGACGACGCAATCCGAATTCGTACGGGCGAAACCGGCGCGAATGCGATCTAGGTGCAACCGGAAACAATGCAGAGTCGTGCGCGCTCCTCAACGGGGCGCACGCGAAGCAGGGGAAACCGAGTAACAGGGGAGTCTCATGAAGAACGCTAGCGATGTCCTGAAGTTGATCAAGGACAAGGACGTCAAGTTCGTCGACCTGCGGTTCACGGATACCAAGGGCAAGATGCAGCACGTGACGGCGGACGTTGGTTGCTTCGATGAAGGGATTTTTGCCGACGGCTATGCCTTCGATGGCTCGTCCATCGCCGGTTGGAAGGGAATTGAGGCTTCCGACATGATGCTGATGCCAGATCCCGAGTCTGCGCATCTCGATCCCTTCTTCGCGCAAACAACACTCGCAATCTTCTGCGATGTGCTCGAACCGTCCACGGGACAGCTCTATGAGCGCGATCCCCGCGGAATCGCGAAGAAGGCTGAGGCTTACATGAAGTCGCTCGGCGTTGGCGACAGAGTGTACTTCGGGCCGGAAGCTGAGTTCTTCATCTTCGACGATGTCCGCTTCTCCACCGATCCTTACAACACGGGTTTCAAGATCGACTCATCCGAGCTGCCTTCAAACATGGGCACCGAGTACGAGATGGGAAACCTGGGGCACCGGCCGCGCACGAAGGGCGGCTACTTTCCCGTCCCGCCTATTGATAGCTGCCAGGACATTCGCTCCGAGATGCTGTCGGTGATGACGGAAATGGGTGTCGCAGTTGAAAAGCACCACCACGAAGTCGGTGCCGCGCAGCACGAACTGGGCATTAAGTTCGGGCCGATGGTGCAAATGGGTGACCGCTTGCAAGTCTACAAATACGTCGTGCATATGGTCGCCCAGGCCTACGGTAAAACCGCAACATTCATGCCCAAGCCCGTGTTTGGCGACAACGGGTCGGGCATGCACGTGCACCAATCGATCTGGAATGGCGACACCCCGGTATTTGCTGGAAACAAGTACGCCGATTTGTCTGAAATATGCCTGTACTACATCGGCGGCATCCTAAAGCACGCAAAGGCGATGAATGCCTTCACCAACCCGACGACCAATTCTTACAAGCGCTTGGTCCCGGGCTACGAGGCGCCGGTGCTGCTCGCCTATTCCGCGCGCAATCGCTCTGCCTCGTGCCGCATCCCGCACACGAGCAATCCGAAAGCAAAGCGTGTTGAGGTCCGCTTCCCCGATCCGGCCGCGAACCCATATTTCGCCTTTACTGCGATGCTTATGGCGGGTCTCGACGGCATTACCAACAAGATCGACCCGGGCGACGCGGTAGACAAGAACCTCTATGACCTGCCGCCGGCCGAGTTGGCGAATATACCGACGGTCTGTGGCAGCCTTCGCGAGGCCCTCGAAAGCCTCGACAAGGATCGCGCGTTCTTGAAGATGGGCGGCGTTATGACCGACGACACGATCGACGCCTATATCGAACTGCGCATGGAGGAAAACATCGCCGTCGAGATGGCGCCGCATCCGATCGAGTTCGATCTTTACTATTCCGTCTAACAGACGGACGGCCTAGCCGAGGAAAATGGGCGGTCCGGGACAAATCCCGGGCCGTCTTTTCATTTCGGGATTTCTAAGCGCGATGCGTACGAGAGCTAGCGGCAACAATCCGATACCCAAGGCGTCCGTTGTTTCCACAATTGAATGGACGCAACATTCCGGCGCATCGGCAAAGGCCTGCGAGGCCTTCAAGCCGTTCTGATGATACAGCAACGCGACCGCTCAATCAGTGAAATGCCCATGATCGATTAGCCCGGAAAGCACTTCGCATTCCTGGCTTTCTGTCGTGGCACAACGCCAAATTGTTGGCGCGAGACATCATCAACAATACTATACACTATAGTGTGCAACAGTTATTGCATATGTAAGTATAGCGTTCAGCTAGTGGCCCAAATTGTCTAGAATATTCGTAGAAAATTCACCCAAAGCTGGTAACTTTCAAATATAGCCAGGCTGATTTGTTTTTCGTTTCAGCGCAGTGCGCTACTTATTTCACACCGGCTTGCACTCGTTCCCGCGTAACACAGTGAATTTGGAGCGCAATTTTTCCCCTGGTTGCTTCCGCAGGGGCGAAGCGCAAACACTGGAGTCGCGCCATGGGCGCCAACAGGCAACGTGTCGATTCTGACGGCACATCGATCAATGGATTTGTGACGCTGCTGAACGATTTCGCAGCGCTGCCAGAGCAGGCGCTATCGCAACGAGCGCGTGGCGAAGATGGCCTCCGTCGGGTGCGTCATGCCCCATCAAGCACCCCTCGCACCGCACCAATGCTTTCACGCCCGCGCGCAGGCTTCGCTGGTTTCCTGGCGATCCTGTTAGTGGGCGGGCTCGGGTTTGCCATCTGGACCGAACCGCACGGCTGCCTTGGCTGTGATGATGCGCTGATGGTCGCCCCGTCCGCACAGGCCTCCGACACTGCGCCCACACCTTCGCGCTTTCAATACACTGCGAACCTCGGTGAGATCTTGAAGCAGGAGCCGTCCCATTGGGCGCTCAGTTTGGATCAGGCATCCAAAACGGCAGAGGTGCGTGACGAAGAGACATCGTCCCAGCCCTTGCCTAAGTTTGCAGCCGCCCAGATCGACGCCAGCGGCGCTCCTTCGCCCATGACAACATCGGCGACGGGACGGCTGTACCAACCTAGGTCGCTGACAGAGGCCAGGCCGCCCCAGCACAATGGCCGGCTCCCCACTGTTGTCGTGGAGGTTTCGGATGCCAAACCGAAGCCGGTCACGCTCGCTGCGGCAAACGAAATAAGCGAAGAGATTGCGGCACTGCCATCTGTGTTGGCCGTTGAGCATTCATCGCTCAACGACGTGGCTGCTATCGATATTCCGATCCGCAAACCTGAGGCATCGGGCTCGACGCGCCGTCAAATGCGATCGCAACGGCCACGTAGAACCGCGCGGCCACGCAAAAAGATCAAGGCCGCCCAGTACGATAGTGTTCCCCGCTGGGCTGGCAAGATGTTCGATGGCAACTGGCAGGGCCGAGCATTCTCATACCAAGACCGATGATCGCCGCGGCATGACCTGTTGAACATACGCGCATGACATCGTTGGACTTCATCATGAGGCTATGGCCTTCGCCATGACACAAGGCATGCTCACTCTAGCAGCATGACACTTTCTACTCGCCCTTACTTCCTCACCGTTGCCGCCACCATCCTCGTTTGTGTTGCCGCCGCTACTGCTGGCGCAAGCCCATATGCGTGGCAATCCAGCTCCACGATCGCAAATGCCGGCACGCTTGCGCAGCGCATCGCGCGCCCGCCCGGCTTTGAGCGTGTGAGCGTACCACCCGGCAGCTGGGCGGCATGGTTGCGCGGGCTGCCTTTGAAATCAGTCAACGTGCCTGTCCTGCTCTACACGGGCGCACCTAAGTGGCGCCAGGACGTGCACGTAGCGGTTATCGACATCGACGTGGGGAAACGCGACCTGCAACAATGCGCCGACGCGATCATGCGCTTGCGTGGCGAATGGCTGTTCGCTGCCAACCGCAAGAAGGAAATCGCGTTCAACTACACCGACGGCAAGCGCCGTCGTTTTTCGTCTCGACGCAAACTCGACTACGCCTCGTTCAAGAAATACATGACGCTGGTATTCGCTTATGCCGGAACGTACTCACTTGAGCGCGAGCTGCAAAAGGTGCCCCGCCAAGACATTCAGATTGGCGACGTTTTCATCAGGGGCGGCTTTCCAGGTCACGCCGTGCTTGTCGCCGACATGGTGGCAAACCCGGCAACGGGCGAGAAACGCTTCCTGCTGATACAGAGCTTCATGCCCGCGCAGGAGATGCACGTCCTGAAGAACCCGGCCGCTTCTGGCGGCTCGCCTTGGTACCCCGCCGACTTCACTGGCGGCCTCGTGACGCCTGAGTGGTCGTTTCCAGAAGGCGCCTTGCGCCGCTGGCCCTAGACGCCACGCAGAGTGGGCGTGCGCCTACCAACTCAACCTTACCAGCGCCAAACACACGATGACATACACGGCCAGCCCGCCCGCCGTCTTGAGGGCCGCGTCGGGCCCAGCGTGAGTCATCATCTCGAAAACGCCATAGCCGAGGCCGAGAAGCCCTAGAGCAGCGACGATGAGCGCGACCGTGAGACTGGCCATTCCTTGCATATCAATTTCTCCCTCGATTGCCGCCAAAGTGGAAGGGCGCCGCGTTGAAGCGCGGTCATGACCCTTCCCATTCTTACCGCTCGGGCGCTGTTGGCTCAAGCTCTGTGCTGGTCCGGTGAGTGCCGTCGGGCGCCGAATCCAATGGCAAGGTCGCGATGTAGAAGGCCGTCGAGGCAATCAACAGTAGCAGGACAGACACAATTGCGATCGTGCTCCACCTGGTCGCCCACACCCATTTGGGCTGGACTAGGCCAACGACCAGTAATCTAGAGCCTGATCGTTTCACTTGGAAGCGCTTGAGTCGCGTCCAAGTGAAACGTGAATCAGTCTCTACGCTTTTGATTTAGGGTCTGTGACCCTAGGGTCTAGACCCTAGAGTAAGATTCACTCATCTGTTGGAGACGTTCCGGGCGTGGTGATCACTTGCGCGCGGCGGCAAGCGCTTGGGGCAGTTCGGCGGCAAATACAGCCAGGTCTTCGTCACGGCCACAACTGACGCGAATGCATCGATTGAGGGGCGCAACACTCGGCATGCGCACAAACACATCGCGCGCAATGAGTTCGTCCATCACGCGTTTTGCGAAGGTGCCGTCGCTTCCGCAATCAATGGTCACAAAATTTGCCGCTGAAGGAATGGGCGTGAGCCCGTTCGCAGTCGCGATCTCGGCAATCTTTTCGCGCGCGCACGCGATCTTCGCCACGACGTGCGCCAAGTGCGCTTGATCCGCCAGTGCCGCAAGCGCACCGACGTAGCCGACGCGATTGATGCCGTAGTGATTTCGGATCCTCTCGAAGTGCCCGATGAGCCCTGCCTCGCCGAGGCAATAGCCAATTCGTGCCCCGGCAAGCCCATAGGCCTTCGAGAACGTGCGATAGCGCAGCACCTGTGGATGCAGCGCTTCCATGGGAAGCACCTCGCCAGCAGGAGCAGTGTCGGAATAGGCTTCGTCAAGACAGAGCAACACGCCATCGGGCAGCCGGTCGATGAGCTGCTTGATGGCCGAGGCCGGCCGGAAGGTGCCCATGGGGTTGTCGGGATTGGCAACGTAAATCAGAGTTGCGTCCTCGCGGGCGGCCGCATCGAGCAGACCGTTGAGGTCCTCACGATCATTGCTGTAGGGCACACGCACGAGGCGACCTGCGCCGCCGGCCACATGGAAGTTGAAGGTGGGATAGGCGCCGTCTGACGTGACGACCACATCACCTGATTCCACGACCAGCTTCACCGTTAGCCCTAAGAGCCCGTCGATACCCTCGCCGACGACAATGTTGCCGATGCCAACGTTGTGGAATTGTGCAAGCGCGGCTCGTAGCTCATGGCTTTCGGGATCACTGTATTGCCAGTTTTCGACGGCCGCAGCTTCCATCGCCGCGATGGCCTCGGGCGAAGGACCAAAGACGCTCTCGTTAGCGCCGAGGCGCGCGCGAAAGACGCGGCCACGCGCACGCTCCTGCGCCTCTGGGCCCACGAATGGCACAAATGCGGGCAGGCTCTTTACGAGGGCGGTGAGACGGGGGCGCGGCATGGGACGTTCCGTGGGATGTTCCGTGAAGGGACTTAGCTGAGGTCCAATACTCAGACCGCTAATTCCCCGCAAGGTGAATGCGCGGATGCTACTGGCGCCGTTGGGTGTGCTCGCGTCTGGGCCCTTGTGACGGAGATCGATGACCGCATTTGCAATTCGGCGGTTGCCGACCTAATTCATCGCCCCGCTTCTGCTTCACACATGGCAGCCCTGAGTCGAGACCATCACGATGGGGGTGCGATAGTCGTACTTGTTTATCGCCCCCGTCGCCGCATCGACGATCGGCAAACTCGGCCCCTCAGATCAGGCCCAGCTCAGCCAGCTCACGGCGCATTCTGGGCGGCAGCGTTGCAAGCCGCTTGTCCCCGCGTCCAAGATCAGTGGGCGCATCGTCGGAATACAAATAGCGCCAGCCCTGAAATGCACGGCGCGGGACGGGGCGAACGGGCACAAGCTCTTCATCGAAGAGAAGCAAGCAACAGCGAGAGCCATCCTTCTTGTGTCCGTCCTCAAATCCGACGAGGCGCTGACGCGCCTGAACCACGCCCTTGATGACCCAGTAAAGCGAGCCACCGTCGAGCAGCTCATCTTGGCGCTTGGGAGCCTGGAAGGTGGTGTGGAACAAGCGCGGTTGCAGGCCCGATTTCCTCTGCTCCTCCAAACGCGCCTTCTGCCAAGCGCCGAGATCCTCAACCGAGGTCGCGCCCACACACAGCTTAATGAGATGCAACGTCATGGCTCTTCTTCCCCTGAGCGTCCAAGGCAAACATGGCCCAGTGCGGCAGGGACTCGCGAGAGCAAACAACAAACATCCACAAGGTTTTGTACCGGCGACGGCTACTTCCCTGTGCACGACCCAGCATATTGCGCAAACACCGGTTGGCCCAGGAGCCCGAAGTGGCGCGAATGGACCGCTGGATGCGCGCCCGTCGCCGGGTCCTTGTCGTAGACGGTCGTCAGATTGAGGAAGCCCTCATTGACGACTTCCAGGAAATGGTTGGCGTTGATGGCGCGGACAATCTTGAGAGTGCCGGGATTGTCGTGACCGTCGGTCAAAAGGCGCGCCGATTGCCCATCAAGATCGATCTCGGTAATCTCGAAGGTGAGCACCGCGGGCGCCTTGGAACTAAACTCACCCTCTTTGTAGCTCCAGGCGTGCCCCGTCTCGAACGTACATTTAAGGTCTTTGGGCACATCTTGCGCACGGGCCGCGCCGGCGAACACGACATTCACCGCCAACAGCACAAAACACAGCACAGAAGCAAACTGCATAATCGCCCCCTCGACTAAATCCCAATTCCGGTACACCGGCAGGAGAGATCCCATTTACGTGGCGCATTCAAGCCTGAGCCGGGCCTGCGCGCAACTGCGCCGTCTTCTCACAGAACCCCCACAGTGGGCCTGCGCCTTAACGCCTCATATCCGCCCCGTTTCAGGAATCGGTAGCAAAGATAGGCGGGTGGAAAGAAGGGCAATGGTCCGGCAAGGGGCAATGGGTCTCGCAGCAATGGTGAGCGCGCTCACCTGTGCATGCACGTCTGCCTCGACCGGCGGCCCGCCGGCGATCGCAGCCAAGCCACCGCTGACCGGCGACGCCGCGGGATTCACCTATCAACTCTCCGCGAAAGAGAATTCGTATGCTTGCAAGAAGCTGACCGGCATCATGCAAGTGCGCATATTGCAAATGCGCGGCCAGCAAGCACACGCAAGGTCATCGCTCGCCTCGCGCGGACTGCACACCGTCAGCCAGTCCGTATTCGGCGGGAATCCGGCGGCCATCGATCCCCAACAACAGTACACTCAGGACCACGCCATGCTCGAGGCCTATAACCGCCAGCTCGCCACCAAGAAGTGCAAGGAGACGAAATAACTGCCGAGCAGAAGGCCCCCGCGAATGCCAAAAGCACGCCAACCCCAAAAAACACCGCAAACAGTTCGCAGAACAAAAAACCTTGATCATAAGGTCGCCCGCGAATCATTCGATCCTTGATCCCAGCACTGGATTTCTGGTGTAGGAAAGCGCAGCTTTCGCAAGCTCGGGGAGAGGGATGACCACACAATCAAATATCGACATCGCAGAGCAGCCGACCCGCCTTCCCTGGCCGCCAATTTTGTTGATCGTCGTGGTCGCGGTCGCCGTGCTGCTAGGCCAGGTACTGGCGTTGCCCTGGCCGGGCCTCAACGATCTCCCAGCGCGCGTGGTCGGGGTTGGCTTCGGAGCCGGGGGCGTCATCCTGCTGGTCGCCGCAATTCTCACCCTGCGCCGTCATGGCACCACGGTGCAGCCCAACGTCGGCGCAACGACGCTCGTTACAACAGGGCCGTTCAGCTTCTTCCGCAATCCCATTTATCTCGCTGATGTGTTGATCTTGTTCGGCGTGGCCGAAATCACCACCAACATCTGGTTTGTGATTGGCGCACTTGTCTTTGGGCTGCTGGTCACTTGGTTCGCGATCCTGCCCGAAGAACGGCATCTGGAAAGCCGCTTCGGCCAAGCTTACCTTGACTACAAGGCGAAGACTCGCCGTTGGTTGTGAGGGAAACGCGATGGCCACCGACTACGGTGAAAAGGAACGCGCCTTCATCGACGGCCTCAAAGAAAATAGCGGGCGCGAGCTCGACGAATGGATGGCGGCGATTACCAAACAGAACCTGCCGCATCGCAACGACATCATCGACTGGCTGCGCCAACAGGGATTCATGTTTTCCAAGGCGTCGTGGCTGGAGCGCATTCACCACAATGGGGGACGGCCGGTCTATGCCGACACCGCGGCCGCCCCGCCAGCTGCGCCGCGCCAGCGACAAGACACACGTGAGATCGTCAAACCACCCAGCACACCGAAGCCCGAACCCGTTCCAGTAGCCAGCGCCTCTGTCGAAGCCCGTCCAGACAACGATCTCGATGCGCTGCTCGCCAAGGCCAAGGCATACCGGCCGCTGGCACATTTTCTCATTGAGCAGATCAAGACGGTACGGCCAGCCGCGCGCTTTGAGCCGCGCGGAACGTTCATTGCAATTGGCGACACGGAAAACTTCGCAGCGCTCGGCATCGGCACTAAGCAGTTGCGGCTGCATTTGGAACTTGGCGATCACCCGCCCGACGAAATCGTCAAAAAGGGCGTGCCGGGCGGTGGCCTTGGAAAAGCCGACACACTTTCCCACATGGTGGTTCTGACCGACGCGCGCCAAATTGATGCGTATCTTTTAGACCTCATTAAGCGCGCGGCCAAAAAGGTGAACGATTGACAGCACGTATGCGGTCTGATCATCGATAAGCCTGATTTTCGAGGCTTGTTGCCCATGAGTTTGGAGGGCTCGATCATGGCTACCGAAATTCGCGGGCCATATTTGGCGTTGGTACTCGCCGCCGGTGCGCTTGGTGCCATCTGGGGACCGGCTGCGGCGCAGAGTTCACATCGCGACGTCATCGCCGAACTCATCAACAACTCTGCCAACGGCACCAAGGTTGCCCAGACCACGGCCAGACCTGCGCCGGGAGCCAAGGATGTTGCGGGGCCGCCAGCGCCTCAGCCACAAGACCCACGCGCGGGGCAAAAGACATACGAACAAGCGCGCCGGCTCATGCAGGCGATCGATGCGGTCTTGAAGGAAACAGCCGAACAGCGCACGCAAGCGCAGAAGCTGCCCGGTAGGGACGAATTCATCGTCACGCCGTTGTGGACAGAGACGCGCGAGGACCGCGAGCTACACGTTCGCAGTCTTCTCGATTCCGCGCTCGGCATCGTTACCGATGTTCCTATCGTCGACATGCAGAAGAAGGTTGAACGACTGAGGCGGAACATCCAGGACATCGAAGGCCACATCGCTGCGCTAAAGGAAAAGCAGATCACGGCACCGACCGATGGCATGTTGCCCGGTGTGCTAACCGATACCGTCGACAGCCTCGGCACCGAGATCACGGACGCAGAAAAGCGCGTCGTTGAGAACCAGAACAAGATCGACGCCACCAAGATCGAAATCGCAACCGCGCTGTCGCAAGCGGGCGTGGATCTTACGCCCGAGCAGGTCGATCTCTTGCTCGACAGTGTGCTGTCGGGCGACCTTGTGCGCCTCGTTGCGGTATTCAATGCGGCCAAGGCGATCGACGCGCAGCTTGGCAAACTATTGACCGCGGCCGGCGACAACATGAGCACGGCACGCAAGTACTTTGCTATGCACGCGGCGCTGTTCGCGATGCTGGTGCATGCACAGGACACCGCGATCGCGAAGATCGATACGAACTATATACCCAAACTCGATGCTATCCTGAAGGACATCGAGACTGCCCAGGGCAAAACGCGCCGGCTCTTAAAGCACAACAACCGCCCAGACCAGCGCCGCGCGCTGCAAGCGAACCGCGATGCGCAGAAGGTTGCGCACCAGGCCGCAAAGGCCTATCGGCGCTACCTACAGCATCAGCGTGAGCAGATCGCGCGGGCGCGCACACGGGCTGCGCACGATCTCCGCATTGCTGACAATACGTATGAGACAGTGGAGGCGAGCTTTCAGCTCAAGAGACTAATGCGCGATAGTGCAGCGTCGTTCGAAGCGATCCAAAAACTGGAGGCGCCCACGTTCGATCAGATTTTCAAGAACGAGGAATTACGCCGCGAGTTTGAGAATTTGACGCGCAAACTCGACGAGCCGACAAGCTGAGGCGCGCTGCCGCGCACTCACATCAACCACAGCGTGGCCAGACCGAGGAATGAGAAGAAACCAACCACGTCGGTGACGGTCGTCACGAACACAGTCGAGGCGACGGCGGGATCAAAGCCCATCCTATAAAGGGTCAGCGGTATAAGGATACCCGCAAGTGCGGCCGCCAGCAGGTTCACCACCATAGCGACGGCGATCACGGCACCCAACTGGTCCGTGCCAAACCAAAAGTACGCTACAAGCGCCAGCAGCATCGCGAACAAAAAGCCGTTGATCAGGCCCACCGCTGTCTCACGCATGACAACGCGCGAAATGTTGGCCGGCCCCAACTCGCGCATGGCAAGCGCGCGAACGGTCACCGTCATGGTCTGCGTGCCCGCGTTGCCACCCATGGAGGCGACGATGGGCATGAGAACCGCGAGAGCCACCATGTGTTCAATCGTAGCGTCGAAATACTTGATGACTGCGGAGGCCAAGATGGCGGTCAAAAGATTGACGAACAGCCAGGCAAAACGCGGGCCCGTGACCTGGCGAACGCTGTCAGAGAGACGCTCGTCGCCGACGCCGGCCAGAAGCTTGGCGTCCTCATCGGCCTCTTGTTCGATAACGTCAACAACGTCGTCGACGGTGATAACACCAACGAGACGCTCGTTCTTGTCGACAACGGGTGCTGCCATCAAGTCGTAGCGCTCAAACTGGCGCGCCACCTCTTCCTGATCGGCCGCGGCCAGCACCAGATGGCGTTCGGTATCCATAATCGTCTCAACGGGGACTTTCCGCTTGGTGCGCAACAAGCGGCTGAGATCCAAGCTTCCAAGCAGATGAAAGCCAGGATCGACGACGAAGATTTCTGAGAAGGTCTCAGGCAAATCCTCCGTCTCACGCATGAAATCGATAACCTGACCAACCGTCCAGAATGGCGCGACCGTCACGAAATCGGCCTGCATCAAACGGCCCGCGGTCTCTTCCGGGTAGAGGAGGTTGCGCTGCAGCGCGGCCCTCTCGCTTTGCGGGAGCCGGTCCAGAATCTCCTTCTGTTCGCTCTCCGTCAGTCCGCCGATGACATAGGCGGCGTCGTCGCTGTCGAGATCGGAGACCGCCTTGGCCAGGACGTCCCTAGGCAGGGCCGCCGAGATCTGGTCGCGAACCTTTTCGTCGACCTCTGTCAGCACCTTGTAGTCGAAGCCGGACCCTAGGGTCTGGATAAGGCCCACGCGCTCTTGAGGCCCCAACAGCTCGATGAGATCAGCGAGATCTGGACCGTGCACTTCGGCAACAAGGACGCGCACCTTTTCCTTGTTGTCCCCCTCCAGAGCATCCGTAACGGCGCGCACGAGTTCCGCCGTGGGTGCAGCGCCCCGCTCGTGCGCAATAATTTCCTCTTGTCCCTCAACCATTGGAGGAAACGCTCCTTGGGTACGCGCGCGAAATGGGCTCGGGCTGTCATCAATCCAACACTCGATGCCTGGATAACACGGCGGCTTATCACGTCGCGCGCGCAAAGGGAGCCTGATGCTCGAATACAACAGGCGCGATGTGAAGCAGTTCCATGCTGCTTCTTGCGCTAACACTGCCCGTTTACAGGAAATGTTAGGTGGTTAGGTTCTATTTAGGTTTAGGCGCTGCGGCTCGGCCGTTGTGCTCGATTGGGGATAACCCTTAGCCAACGGAAGCGAGGCCATGCGGCGCGCCTTAGCAGCAGTCGTAGAACTGGTGATTTTTGCGCTCGCCACCGGGTTGCTGGCGCAATCGGCCTGGGCTGCTGCCACTGTCGATGCGTGCGCCACACGCACCGACATGCTCGGCATCTCCCGCATCATCGAGGTTGTACCACCGGAGGCCCGATGTTTGGCCCCTCACCTCCAGGGGCTTTCGACGTTTTAGGCGACCACGAAGTCATCCTGACTTTCGACGACGGACCCTTGCGCCCTTACACGGCGAAGGTGTTAGAGGCGCTTGACGCCCACTGCACGAAGGCGACATTCTTCATGGTGGGGCGCATGGCGGTGGCTGATCCCGCCATGGTCAAAGAGGTCGCCAAACACGGACATACGATCGGCGCGCATACGTGGTCACACGCCAAATTGCAGACGGTGGGCCTCAACGAGGCCAGGGACGAGATCGAGCTAGGGTTCAGCGCCGTTGCTAAGGCACTCGGCAAACCCATCGCCCCGTTTTTCCGTTTTCCCTATCTGCGTATGAGCGACACCGCGATTGGCTATCTGAAGAGCCGCAACGTGGCGAGCTTTTACATCGACATCGATTCCCGTGACTTCGATACGCGTGATGGGGCTATCGTAGAACGCAGGGTGCTGGCACAGCTTGCCAAGCGCGGCAAAGGGATCCTCCTGTTCCACGATATCCAGCCAGCAACGGCGCAGGCGCTGAAAGGCCTTCTCAATAAGCTTAAGATGCGCGGTTACAAGGTCGTGCATATGGTGCCGAAGACGAATGCAACGACACTTGCAAACTTCGACAAGCTGGCCGCCCGCAAGATCGAGCAACGCAAGCGTGCCACCGAAAAGCAACCACTAACCAGGCACTCTGCCGTTTTGCCCGCCACGGGCGGAACGAGTGCCAATGGAAAACGCGAAGTTCTTCCATGGGGAAAACAGCCGGATCCGACCGCAAGCCGAAGGAAAACCCATGCTAAACGAACGGGCAATAATTCATGGTACTCTTGGTTCGGTGCCTGGTAGCCTTCATCCGCAGACGGTCCCAATACAATGATGCAATTTGTACGATTTCAGCACGCCGAGGTGGTTCTGTGACCCGCATCTTTCTTGTCGCAGTCGCCTGTCTCGTCGCGGCACCCGTCCCTTTTGCGTCAGCGACCGAAAAGCGCTGCTCCAACCCGGACGCAGCGCTCGGTGTCTCACGCATTGTTGAGATTGACACCAAGGCAGGGCCCCTATTCGGCGACTTCTCAAAGTACGAGAGGGAGCCGCGCTTCCTAGGTCCGAAAGAAGTCGTTCTCACCTTCGATGACGGGCCGATGCCGCGCTACACGAAGCCGATTCTTGAGGCGCTCGACAAATTCTGCACGAAGGCCACCTTCTTCTATGTGGGCCGCATGGCGACGGCCTACCCGAGCATGGTCAAGGAGGTCATGGGCCGTGGTCACACCGTGGGCTCGCACACCTGGTCGCATCCGCTCAATCTGCGCCGCCGCGGACTGGCACGGGCAAAGGACCAAATCGAACGTGGCATTGCCGCCGTGGAACTGGCCGCCGGGCAACCTATCGCACCGTTCTTCCGCTTCCCCGGTTTGAGCGATTCAGGCCCACTGCTCGCTTATCTTCAATCGCGCGGCATCGCTACCTTCACCGTCGATGTTGTTTCCAACGACAGCTATATCTCCAGCCCCTCGCGACTTGCTAAGCGCACGATTGCGGAAATTGAGCGCAATGACGGCGGCATCGTGCTGTTCCATGATATCAAGCGGTCCACCATGAAAGCGCTGCCTACAATTCTCGCTCAGTTGAAGAAGCGCGGTTATAAGATCGTGCATCTGCGCACGAAGAACCAAGTGACTCCGATTGCTGGAATTACGGACCAGCTCGAGAAAAAGCGCGACAAGAAACAGGGCTCGCGCAAAGGTAAGCCCAAGCCTGTACCGATTTACGAAGCGATCGCACCCTCGACACTCGCAGGAGATGACGACGAACCATCCCTGACAGCGCTTGCGCCAGAACCGCGCCAGCGCGTCAAGTCCTCTGCAGCGGCGGCGGCGACGGCACCGCCCCAGTCTCCTCTATCTGGAAACGATGCCACCCCCGTGCGGCGTACGCGTCGGTCGCGTCGGTCGCGCAAACGCCGCGCAAGAAAGAAGAAGGTTTCGACCGCTTCGCCTGAGGTTCCCAGCACTATAAGCAGCGCCGTGAGAGGCTACTGAAACGGGACGCGCAGCACACTTTACATGAAGATGCGCCGCGCTACGCCGTTTGCTTGAAGCCGTCATTTCTTAATTATTTCAATGGAATATTGCGCCTCGAGGCGAACCTGACCGGCACGAGCTAAGTCCACGCATTGTTACACGATGCAACCGACCCCACACACGGGCGCAACGGTGTAGTGTTTGTCTCCTCTTACCCATCTTCAGCCCCCCATCGAGTTGTAAGGAATAGGCCATGAGCGAAATTGAGGTCTCGAAGTCGAAACGTGAGCCAGCTACCGGTCCCAAGGATATTTTCTCGGCCATGCGCGACGAGATGAACCGTGTGCTTGAGCGCTTCGAGGGTGGAAAGTCGTTTTGGTCGACGCCTGTTTCACGCTGGGTCAGCGGCAAAATTGTGCCAGAGCTTGACGTGCGTGAGACCGACACGGCGATCATCGTTGAGGCCGAGCTACCTGGCGTCGACGAGAAGGATATCTCCGTAACGGTTGCCAACGGCTACCTGACGATCAAAGGCGAAAAGCACAGCGAAAGCGAGCAGAGCGAAGAAAGCTACTATGTGGCTGAACGCAGCTTCGGTTCCTTCGAGCGCTCGCTGCGGCTTCCAGACAGCGTCGACGAGAGCAAAATCGAGGCCAGCTTCGACAGGGGCGTGCTGAAAGTTATGGCCCCCAAGAGCGCCGAAGCCCAGAAGCCGGAGCGCAAGATTCCCATCGGCAAGAGCTGAACGCTCGTTTGAATTGGGCGGTGCAGCCGCCACAAACGTGGAACTGCGCTGCCCTCCCTTTTCGACAACAGAGGCAGAAAAACTCCATGGCCTTGAAGCGCATCCGCCTTGAGCTTGCACGCGATCACGACTTCCCCGACGGCAGCCGCGAACGCGGCTACGACCTCATCGCACCTATTGACGACGACGATCACCTTATCGCTGAGGAGTGGCGCAAAGAGCGCGAGAAGTGCCGCGTGCGCCGCTTCTGGGCAGGCGAGGAAGAGATGGGTCATCTCGTGCACAAGCGTGGTGGCACCTGGGCATTTGACTACGACCCCAAAGCCGAGGAGGACGACGAGCCTGGCTTTCGCTTTGACCAGCACAGATTCGCGCCGGGCGAGTACGTCTCACTAAAAGAGCATGACGGCGTCATGCGCACGTTCCGCATCGTGTCCGTCGTCGAGATGGATTGATCGAGACTTTGAGCCAAGCGAGATCGACACCGCGCAACACACCGGCGAAACGCAAGAGCGCACCAGGCCCCAAGTTGCCCTCGCGCATGATCGCCATGGAGTTCGATCACACCGGCGCACCGCTAGAATGTGTGACACGCGCGGTACGCCCGCCTAAGCGCGGACACATCCTTATCCGCGTGGGAGCGTGCGGGATTTGCCGCACAGATCTTCACGTCATCGACGGGGACCTGCCCGACCCCAAGCCCCACATCATTCCCGGTCACGAAATCATTGGACGCGTCGTGGCGATCGGTTCTGGCGTCAAAGCCTTCAAAATTGGCGACCGCGTCGGTGTGCCGTGGCTCGGCGCGACCTGCGGGCGCTGCCACTATTGCCGCGAGGGGCACGAGAATCTGTGCGATCACCCAGGCTTTACGGGCTACACTATCGATGGCGGTTACGCCCAATACGCCACGGCCGACGCCGAATATGCCTTTGCGATCCCACCTGAGTACTCCGATGAGGAAGCCGCACCCTTGATGTGTGCCGGGCTGATCGGATACCGCGCCTGGAAACTCGTGCGCGACGCCCGCCGGCTGGGAATTTACGGGTTCGGCGCGGCCGCCCACATCGTAGCGCAGCTCGCCGCCTTCCATGGTCAGGAGGTCTACGCCTTCACGCGCAAAGGCGATAAGGCGGCCCAAAAACTGGCGCGCGACCTGGGTGCTGTGTGGGCGGGCCCATCCGAAAACTTGCCGCCAAAGCTCCTCGATGGAGCCATCATCTTTGCCCCCATTGGGCCGCTCGTACCGCTTGCACTTGCGGCGCTCGTGAAGGGGGGCACGCTCGTGCTCGGCGGCATTCACATGACGGAAATCCCAGCGATGCCCTATGCGCTACTTTGGGGCGAGCGCGTGGTGCGCTCCGTCGCCAATCTCACGCGCCAGGATGCCATTGAGTTCCTAAAGATCGCCCCGCGCGTACCCATCCGCCCGCATGTGACAACGTTCGACCTTAAAGATGCCAACGTGGCCATCGACCGGCTTCGCGCTGGTAAGCTAACGGGAGCTGCGGTTCTCATTCCGCCAAGCTGATACCCGATGCGCGCAATACCGCTTCCGCGTTGCTTAGGCTATATGCACGCGCGCCGCTGGTATCAACCCGGCGCCAAGTGATCTTGCCGGTGTCATAGGTAAGCTGCTGAGCCACCACCGCACGGTCGGCATCTGACGCATCACCTTGGCGCTCGCCAACCCGTTGCATCATGGTATCGCGGGGCGCATCGAGCCAGAGTCCGACGAACCGAACCCCTAGCCCACTCGCGACAGCTTCGATGGCAGCGCGCTCTTCCGCCTTGGCGAAAACCGCATCAACCACTACGCAATGGCCTGCCGCAAGCGCACGCCGCGCCTTATCGAGTAGAACGCCGTAAACTCGTTCAAAGACGTCCGCGCGGTAGTGTTCGGGACCAAGACGCACGGTCTCGGCAACGTCGAACAAGCGCTTGCGCTCCACATCGCTGCGCAGGTGTACAGCTCCAGGCGCAGCGCCGACGCGGTGCGCAAAGCCGGCCGCTATTGTTGACTTGCCCGTGCCCGAGAGCCCTCCGACCGCGATGAGGACGGGTTGTGACGGCGCGAGATAGTTGGCGGCAAGACGCGTGAGGTTGCGCACACTCTCCTCCTCCGCTTCCCGCGCCGAACCCTGCAACTGCACGCTACGCTCCAAGGCCACGATAGCCCGCACCCCCGCGCGGCAGCTGAGAAACAACGGCAAGCACGCAAGCCCCTCCAACTCGCCACCCACGGGCGCGATGCCACAATAGGCGTTGAGCACGACGTTAGCCGCATGACGGTCGTTACGATTATCCAAGTCCATGAGCAAAAAGGCGAGATCATAGAGCACGTCGATCGTAGCTAACTCCTCGTTGAACTCGAGCGCATCAAACGGCACAGGATCGCCGTCGATCAACACGATGTTGCTCAGATGAAGATCTCCATGACAGCGTCGCAGGTAGCCAGCGCTGGAACGAGCGCTCAAGAGCGGCGAAAGGCGTTCCAAGTTATTTCGTAAGAGATCAATAAACGCGGGCACCGCCTCGCAATCCAACAGCTCACGCGCCGCACCCAGCGTCGACGTTAGCTGCGCTGCGACCGCACCTATATCTTGCGCGCCATCGACGTCTGTTGCGATCGCCGCCGTACCGTGAATACGTGCCGCCACGCCAGCGATAGCCTTGCAAAGCGCATCCGGCAGCGACCCTTTTTGGGCCTGATTGGCAAGAAGCGCATCCTGCTCAAAGCGGCGCATGTGGACCGCCCACTCAACGGGCCGCCCCTGCCCCCCCAGGCGCAGAGCGCCACTCGCATCGCGCGTAATAGGGACGAGGCCAATGTAGATGGCAGGGGCGTGCGGCTGGTTTATCTCGATCTCGCGTGACGTCGCCTGGTGGCGCTGCTCCAACGTCGAGAAATCCAGAAAGGGCAGACGGACGTGCTTCTTGACCTTGTAGGCCTCACGCCCGGCCAGGAACACACGCGCACAATGGGTCTCGATCACGTCAACGCGCGCAGGCCGCTCAGGGTAGGCCGCCGGATTGCTCAGCAGCGCTGTGACGTCATCCTCGCTGGCGGCGGTGGGCGGAGCGGAAGGGGTCGGCATGCGTGCCTCTGTCTGCATCGGAGCCAAACATACTGCATCCTCAATTGTTCAGCACGCGTCAACACCGCAAAGGAACCGGTGCAATTTCTGCCGCGTCACACGTTGCTGCGATCGCTGCGCCGCGAGAACTCCGTCTGTCCACCGGTAGCAAGGATGCGCGCTTGCTCAATCCAGTTTTCGCGCTCTATGCGACCCTTGAAGTCGAGGATTTGGCTGACACGCTCAATGTCTGCGCCAGTCCAATTGGCGACCTGTTCGTAGCTCGTCACGCCTAAGGAATTGAGCTTCTTTTCAATCAGAACGCCGACACCGCGGATGCGCTTTAGATCGTCGATGGTTCCAGAGCGGCGCGGTGTCGCTTGACCACCTAAGGCCTCCGATCGCACGGAGCGCAGATGGGAAATATCACGTGCCGGCGGCGCACTATCCTGCGCCGGCGCGGGCTGAGGCTCTGGCGCGAGTGCGGGCGCCGGATCAGGTAGCGGCGGGGATGGCGGATCCAGATCAGGTGCCGGTGCTGCCACGGCAGGCTGAGGGGCTGGCATTGGCTCTGGAACCGATGGCGCAAGAGGGGGTTCGGGCTCTGGTTTTGATGGCTCCACCTTGTGCACCATGGGCGGGAAGACGAGCTTCGTTTCTTCCAAAGTCGCTTGCGGCGCTGCAACCTTGGCCGGCATTGGCTCCGATACGGCTTCGGGCACCGGGGTGGACGAGGCGACTGACGCACCACCAGCCAACGCGCTCCCGAAGCGCTCAGAGCCGGATTCGGCTTGCCCGCTCGGCTCCACCTCGATCTTAGGCTCCGTCACAGCCGGCGCAACAGCAGCCAGCGTGCCGTCCGTGTGTGTTGACTTGTCGTAATAGAATTTTCGCTTAAGGCCGCAGGCGATAACCCCCCCGAAGAAAAATGCCGCCACCAATAGAAATGCTACCTGCCAATGCAGCTCCGTCATGCTTCAAACTCCCCAGCCCATTCAATGCTACCAAGCAATACGGTGTGCATTACCCTTGACCCTGGCGCAGGCAATCCACGCCACGATGAACCCGCCCGCGAAAGCCGCGAGTACGGACCACCCAAGATTGACAACCAAATAATCCATCAATTCACTCCGCATCTCTTTCGCTATAAGGAGCCCTAGTCCCTACCAGGACTACGGCCCCCGGACGCCGATTTCAATGCGGCGGTTCCCCGCCCCGGGGCCTGACGTTTCGTCCGGCGCATAATCCGGACAAATCACCGCAATCTTCAGCCCTGCGTGCGGCGTGGATTGATAGGGCCGACCTCCGCCTCTCTTGCTTGCCCCGCAGCGATTCTGTCACGCCGCGCCGTACTTCTGTGTTGCGCAGATCCAATATTCGCGCAGCAATGTAATCGCGGGTCATGGGAAGCGCATCCACGTGGTGGGCGCACTGAATCTGGAAAACGCCCAAGTTCCTGTAGCGGAAACTCGCCTCGCTCCCTGCGAGATAAAATTCCCACATCCGGAAGAACCGTTCGTCATATAGGTCC
>PVMK01126508.1_pt1 | contig 25373 bp, 26 predicted proteins | sample 1853481 | NCBI WGS metagenome assembly PVMK01 (sample SAMN08533507, study PRJNA380276) | Marine sediment metagenome, whole genome shotgun sequencing project.
CCGGGACCTTACCGAGCGCCGGCGACTCCAGCGTCAGAGGCCCCCGCGCCTCGGTGATCAGTAGCGCCTCAAAGCCCAGGACCGCTGAGAGCCGCGCGTCCGCCTCCGCGTCCGCGGTCATCACTCGCTCTCCGTCCGGCAGCGTCATCTCGGCAGCGATGGGCGACTCTCCGTCCGGCTCTTCGAGATAGCGGGCGCGCGAACGGAACAGCGGGCCCCACTTACGCGCGACCTTGCCGGTGCCGATGCGGTTGTCACCGTCGATCAGCGCCCAATCGCGGTCGCCTGCGACGCCGCCGGCGGTGACGAGGGCGCGGTTTAGCTGCTCGCCCATCATCGCCTTCACGGGAAAGCGCCAGAGCGCGGAGATCTTGCCAAGACGAGCCACGAGCGGCATTGTACCAACGACTGACGCCGGACGCGCGTGGATTGGCGCGCGGTGAGCCGATATGATTGCCCCGTGACAGCCGAAATCATCGACGGTAAAGCGATCGCCGCGCAGGTCCGGGCCGAGGTCGCCGAGCGTTCCAGGCTTCTGCGCGAGAATCACGGCGTCACGCCCGGTCTCGCGCTCGTCCTCGCCGGCGATAACGCCTCTTCGCTCTCTTACGTGCGATCGAAGGGCACCACCGCGGAAGAGGCGGGTCTCCACTCAGAGATGATCCACCTACCGGAGGACACGCCGGAGGACGAGATCATCGCGCGCGTCGCCGCGCTTAACGCCGACGCGCGCTTTCACGGCATCCTCGTCCAGCTGCCGCTACCGAAGCAGATGCGGGAGGACGTCGTCATCGCCGCCATCGACCCGGCCAAGGACGCCGACGGTGTCACACCCACGAGCCTCGGCAAGCTGCTGCGCGGCGAGCCTACGACCTGGCCCGCAACGCCCGCCGGCATCGTCGAGCTGCTGCACCGCACAGGCAACCCGCCCACCGGCAAGCACGTGGTGATCTGCGGCCGCTCGAACATCGTCGGTAAACCGCTGGCCGGCATCCTGATGCAGAAGAACGAGCGCGCCAACGCCACGGTCACGCTCTGCCACACGGCCACGAAGGAGCTGGCGCAGGTCACACGCAGCGCGGACATCCTTGTCGCCGCGATGGGCGTCGCCGGAGCGATCACCGCGGACATGGTGAAGCCGGGCGCCGTCGTCATCGACGTCGGCAACAACTGGATCGAGGACGCCAGCCGCAAGTCGGGCCGGCGCCTGGTCGGCGACGTGGACTACGAGCCGGTGCGCGAGATCGCCGGCGCGATCACCCCTGTGCCCGGCGGCGTCGGGCCGATGACGATCGCCATGTTGCTCTCCAACACCGTCTGGCTGGCCGAGCAGACGGTCCGCCGCTAGACCGGGCGGTTGGCGACGAACACCGTCAGCTTCGGATCGGCCGTGCCCTCGCCCATCGCCTCCAACTCGCGAATCTCCGCGAGCCCGGTGGTACTCAGCAGCTCCCGGTAGCCGTCACTCGTGTACGCCTGGTAGGTCGCGGCGTACCGCCTCACCCCGCCCGACGCAGCGTCCACGGCGTACCAACGAGCGGTCGCCGTCTCGGTCTCTTCGTCCCAGAAAGACTCCTCGAGCACCATGTGCGGATCGTCCGACCAAAGGCCGGACGGCATCCCATACCATCGCTGGCGCTCGTGGCCACCGCGCTGTGTTGACTCATAGGTCGAAACCTCGATGAGGAAGCGGCCGCCGGGTACGAGCGCGTCAACAGCCCGGCGAACGACGTCTCGCGCCTCCTCCGGCCGGAGCGTGTTCAGCTCGCCGGCGATCAGCATCGCGGCGCCGTAGGGCCCAGCGAACTCTGTCGTCCGCATGTCGCCCTCGATGACCGTTACCGCGAGACCATCACGCTCAACGGTCTTGCGAGCGTGGGCTACCGACGCGGGCGAATAGTCGACGCCCGTTAGCGTGTGTCCCCGGCGGGCCAGGCGCTCCATGTAGAGGCCGGGGCCGCAGCCGAGATCGAGCACGCGCGACGGCTGGGCGGCGAGCAGCTCCGCGTGGATCCACTCGGCCTGTGCGTCGATCGTCTCGGTCCGGCGGCTGGCCATGTCGTGCTCCTGCGAGAAGTGTTCGGCCAGCATGCGGCGGCTGAAGTCCGGGTCGGACCAGGGGACCGTGTCGCCCTCAGCCCAGGGAGCGGGCGGGGTCTTCCGTTGGATGATGTCTTCGATCTTCATGCGCCGCGCTAGTCCGCCGGATGCTCCGGAGCGTCGGCGATCATGGCGTTGGCCCGGCGGTTCACGGTGAGCTGGAAGACGTCCGGCCGGGCGTAGTGTCCTGCCGCGTCGAGCCAGTACCGCGAGCCGAGCTGCCGGGAGATGTCGATCTCCGCGTAGAGGATCTCCTCCTTCGCGGCAACCGGTCCGGCGAGGATGTCGCCGTCGGGCCCGACGATGGCGCTGTTGCCGACGTTCACCCAATCACCGTCCGGCGGATAGAGGCTCTTAAAACTGTAGCTGTCCGGGATCTCGTCGCGGCGCATGGCGATGCAGCAGCCGATGACGTACAACCGCCCTTCCTTCGCGATGTGCCGCAACGTCGCGACCCAGCTGTCGGCGCTGTCCCACGTCGCCGCAACGTAGACCTGCACCCCCTGGGCGTACATCGCGTAGCGCGCCAGCGGCATGTAGTTCTCCCAGCAGATCAGTCCGCCCAGCTTTCCGTACGGAGTGTCATAGGCGTCCAGAGTGCTGCCATCGCCGGGCGTCCAGACCAGCCGTTCGGCCGCTGTCGGCATGAGCTTGCGGTGGATGCCCATCACCTTGCCCTTGTCGTCGATGTAGACGAGCGTGTTGTAGAGGCTCGTACCGCTGGCGTCAGCGTTTCTTTCGTTGACGCCGATGACGACGTAGCACTTGTTTTTCTTCGCCGCGCGGCAGAGCTTGTCGACATCGGGACCGGGCACCGTCACGGATTGGTCGAGCAGCTCGGCGTACATCGAGCTGTGAACATCGGCCCTGATGGCAGGGGTCACCCAGACCCAGTCCGGATACGAAGGAACGAACGCCTCCGGAAAGACCACCAGTTTCGCACCGTTGGCAGCCGCCTCGGCCAGCGTTTCGCAGGCCTTCTCGATCGTCGCCGCGCGATCCATAAAGATGGGCGCGATCTGGGCGGCGGCGACGGTGAACTTCTTGGCTGTCGGCATGTTTCTCCTCCGGGGACAGGATAGATGCGCGTTCGACAAATGGGAAGTCCCACGTCGAGCACGCCAGGGTAGATTCGCGGCCACGCAATCGATCCGTTTTCAAGCGTAGGTAGATAGGATAGAATCGCAGGCGAGCCCAGTCAGAAGCGAGGAACGCCCCCATGAAGGAATACCCTGCGGACAGCATCCGCAACGTCGCTCTCGTTGGCCACTCCGGCACCGGCAAGACGACGCTCGCCGAATCGATGCTCTTTGCCGCCGGCGCTGTCACGCGCCTCGGCACTATCGAAGACCACACCACCACCAGCGACTGGGACCCGGACGAGCACAAGCGCAGCTTTAGCCTTAGCCTCTCGATCATTCCCCTGGAGTGGAACGACCACAAGATCAATATCATCGACACTCCCGGTTACATGGACTTCATGGGCGAGGTGAAGTGCGGCCTGCGCGCCGTCGAGACCGCCCTCATCACGATCGACGCCGTGTCCAGCCTTCAGGTCGGAACCGAGTTCGCCTGGCGCTTTACCGAGGAGCTAGAATTGCCGCGCGCCTTCCTCATCAATCGCATGGACCGCGACAACGCCGATTTCGACCGCTGCGTTGCCGACATCCAGACGACGTGGGGCAACAAATGCCTTCCCATGACTCTGCCCATCGGCTCCGAGTCCTCTTTCCAGGGGGTCGTCGACCTGCTGACGATGAAGGCCTACACCGGCGATCAGGGCGAGGAAGGCCCCATACCCGACGACCTGCAGGGGGCGGCCGATCAGGCCCGAGAGAAGCTCATCGAGGCCGCCGCGGAGACCGACGATACGCTGGTCAACAAGTACCTGGAGGGCGAGGAGCTGACTCCCGAGGAACTCTCCACGGGCGTCCGCGCGGGCATCGCCAGCGGCAGCCTGATCCCGATCTTCGCCGGCGCGGGAACCACCGTGTTGGGCGTGCGCCGGATTCTCACTGCCATTACCGACTACTTCCCCGCTCCGACCGACCGCACCGTCCAGGCCGGCGACGAGGAGCTGAAGTGCGATTCTGCTGCCCCGCTGGCCGCGCTCGTCTTCAAGACGGCCGCCGACCCTTACGTCGGGCGCCTCACCTATTTCCGGGTGCTCTCCGGCATGGTCGAGGGCGACTCCCATGCCTGGAACGCCACAAAAGACACGGACGAGCGCATCGGCACCGTTTACCACATCACCGGCAAGACGCAGGACCAGGTGCCGCGGATCGTCGCCGGCGATATCGGCGCCGTCGCCAAGCTGGCGGAGACGCAGACGGGCGACACTCTCTGCGCCAAGGGTGGCGACATCAAGCTCGAGCCAATCTCCTTCCCCAGCCCCTCGGCCAGCGCCGCCGTTTCGCCAAAGACCAAGGCCGACCTCGACAAGATGGGCAGCGCCCTCCACCGGATCGTCGAGGAAGACCCGAGCCTGCGCCTGGAACGCAACCCGGACACGGGCGAGATGATCCTCTCGGGTCTCGGCGATTCGCACGTCGAGGTCAACCTGGAGCGGGTCAAGCGCAAGTTCGGCGTCGAACTGGAGATGCACACCCCACGTGTGCCCTACCGCGAGACCGTTCGCTCGAAGGGCCATGCGGAGTACACACACAAGAAGCAGACCGGCGGCCACGGTCAGTTCGCGCGCGTCGCCCTGGAGATCGGTCCTCTGCCGCGAGGATCGGGTGTCAAGTTCGAAGACCGCATCGTCGGCGGCTCCGTACCGAAGCAGTACATCGGCTCGGTTGAGAAGGGCGTCATGGAAGGCTCCCGTGAGGGTGTGCTCGCCCACTTCCCGATGGTTGACGCCAAGATCGTCCTCACTGACGGCAGAGAGCACCCCGTCGACTCGTCCGACATGGCGTTCAAGCTCGCCGCCGCGATGGCCCTCCGGGAGGCGACCGAGTCCGCACACCCGATCCTCCTCGAGCCGATCATGGACATGCAGATCACCGTGCCTGAGGCCAATACCGGCGACGTTATCAGCGACCTCAACGGCAAGCGCGCCCGCGTCCAGGGCATGAACCCTTCCGGGGCGATGACGACGATCGAAGCCCAGGCGCCGCTACCGGAAGTCCAGCACTACTCAGCCGACATGCGTTCGCTGACGCAGGGGCGCGGCTTCTTCACGATCGAGTTCTCGCACTACGAAGAAGTGCCGGCACACGCCGCACAGAAGGTCATCGAAGAAGCGAACCGAGACCGCGAAGAAGCGAAGACCTAGGCGCTAAGTTCGCACCGTAATGTCGGCGTCGACGATCTTCCACACGCCCCCGACCTGCGACCAGCGCGCATGCACCGTGAACGACGCCGGCCCGATGTACTTCACGTCGTACCAGTAGTCGTCCCCCTCACGGGTGTGGCCCAGGAGTTCGTAGGAGTTGATCTGCAGCGCCGTGCCGCCGCCGGCCTGCTCCTGCAGCTTCATCATCGGCTCCGGCATCAGGTCGTCCATGATCTTCGCGATGTCCATCGTCAGGATCGCCTTCGCGTGCGCATCGACGACATCGTCGATCCCCTGATCCTGCGTCATCTGTGCCTCCTCGCCTGCGTTCCGCCGCGACTGCTAGGCACGCCTGGCGCGCCTGTCAACGCCCCTCACGGGCCGACGTCGATCGGTTCGCCCAGCGAATCCATCGTACCGTCGGCGTTGATGCGCTCCACCTGCATCGCCTGAATCGCCGCGTGGTCGTCCTTACCCAGTACGACGTCGATCCCCGGCAGCAGCAACGAGGGGTGGAACCCGGCAAGAGACTCGGCAGCCGCCATCACATCGTCTCGCGTCAGGTCCGGGCAGGCGCGCTCCAGCGTCTCGACGACCGTCTCTGCCAGCGATTGGCCGTAGATGCTGAGGCTGCTCGCCGCTGGCCCACCGTAGGCCTCCATGATGCGCGCATGATCGACGACCGCGGCGTTCTCTTCGTCCTCGACGGCGCTAAGCAGATACGCCGTCATTAGCACTCCATCCAGCTGCTCGAAGCCCTCGATAATCGCCTCCGCCTCGAGGCCGCCGCCCAGCTCGCTCGCCAGGTTGCTCGGCTGATTGACGTAGCTCAGGAGAAACTGCCCGTCGAAGTCGCCGCCCCGGGCCGAGGCGATCGCGTCCGCGCTGACGGCCGGGTCAGAGGCCAGCACGATCACCTTTGCGCCCGCGTCCACCACCGCGCCGATCTCCTGACTAACGTCTTCATCGCCGACCGGATAGGGCTGGGAGAACAGCTTGTCGCCCGCACCGAACGCCTCCTCCATCGCCGCCAGGTAATCCTGCCCGAACTCGTCGTCGCGGTACAGGAGCCCGATCTGCTGGTCCGGTAGGTTGGCAGTGATGTAGGCGGCCAGCACGCGGCCGTCCGAGAGGTAGTCCGGGATAAAGGCCGTCGTCCACGGATACGTTGCGACATCGCCCCAGCCGCTCCAGCCGGTGGAGACGAACAGATCGGGAATGCCATCGGAGTGAGCGGTGTTGCCGTTCGGATCGTTCAGGTAGGTGGCGACATCCTTGTGCGCCTGGGTGCTCAGGGCGCCAATAACAGCGAGCACCTCGTCTTCCGTCACGAGCTTCTTCGTCTGCTCCAGGGCCAACTTCGCTTGGTATTCGTCATCTTCCACCGTCAGAACGATCTCTCGCCCGCAGGCGCCGCCGTCTTCCTGGTTCACCTTCTGGAAGTAGGCCGCCACGGCCAGGCTTACGGCGGCGTACGGCGTCTCACCGGCGCCGGCGACGTCGCTCGTCATGCCCAGGTGTATCTCCGTCTCTGTGACACCGGGGCCGGACGTGCCGGGTGGCGCGGTCGGCTCCGGGGTCGGCGGGGCAGCCGTCGGCGCAGGAGTACTGGCCCCGCTGCAGCTGGCAGCGACCAGCATGAGGGCTCCCACTATGGCGGGGAGCCAGAGCCAAGCCAAGGGACGCGAGTGTGGATCGCTCTGATGGTATCTGACCTTCGATCTCTCGTTCAGGGAGGTGCCGGGCAGCGGAGTCCAAGGAGCGGGCACATCTCCGGCGTGCCCGCTCCTCGACTGATCAGGTGTCTCTTCTATTCGCCGGCCTCTATCGGCTCATCCACCAGCGGCAGCAGTACACCGTCAGACTGGATCTCGATCGGGATCAGGGATTGGATCGCAGCGTGATCCGTGTCCGACATCGTCAGGTTGATGCCCTCAAGCATGACCGTCGGGTGAAAGTCGTTGATCGACTCCGCAGACGTCATCACGCCGGCTCGGGTCATGTCGCCGTTGTCACAGGCGATCTCGAACGTTTCCACGACCGTCTCGCCGATCGCCTGAGCGTAAACGGTGAGGTTTCCGACGCCTGGTCCGCCGTATTCCGCCATGATTCTAGTGTGCTCGACTATCGCCGGATCATCAGCGTCGGCCACCGGGTCAAGCAGGTAGTTGTTGGAGATCGTACCGGCGATCGCCTCGAACCCTGCCTCCACGCCGTCATCACCGCCCACGATGGAAGCCAGCGTCGACGCGGTGTTGACGTAGCTCATGACGATCTGGGGCGCCCAGTCGTTCAGCGCCATGTAAGCGTACACGCGAGCCGTGAAGCCCGGCGTAGCGTAAACGTAAACGATGTCTGGGTTCGCATTCCGGATGTTGGCGAGCTGGGAGTTGATGTCGGTCGCCGTCGACTCGTACGACTCTTGCTGCACAACCTCGGCGGAGATCGACGCTACGAAGCCATCGCGCCCGGACTTGCCGAAGTCATCGTTCTGGTAGAGCGTGGCCACGGTCTCGCCCGGGTTGTTGTCATTCAGGTAGTTGGCAAGGATCGTGCCCTCGGACGTGTAGTCCGGGTTGAAGAGGATCGTCCAGGGCAACGCCGCGGCGTCCGCGAAGGCACTGACGCCGGTCGCGATGAACAGGTCGGGAACGCCGTCTGACGTGTCTCCGTCACCGTTCGGGTCGTTGATGTACCCGGCCGAGCCGGAGTTGGGCGGTGTGCCCAGGTTGCCGATAAAGGCAACGATCTCGTCCTGGTCGATGAACTCCTGCGCCACTTCCCGCGCAACGGCCGGGCTGTACTCATCGTCCTTTGCGCCGTAGTTGATGTCGCGGCCACAGACGCCCCCCGACTCCGTGTTCACGAAATCGAAGTACGCCTCCAGCGTCGGCACAATCGGCTGGTAGACGGCCGCCAGGCTGCCGCTCAGGGCGATGCTCTGCCCAAGCGTGATCTCTGTGTCCGTCACACCGAAGTCAGTCGTCACCTCGGGCGCGGTCCCGTCTCCACCGTCGTCGTCGTCGTCGTCGTCGTCGTTACAGGCAATCCCTACTGTCAGAGCCACGATGAGCAGCGCCGAAAGCAACAACAAAGGTTTGAACAGCTTTCCCATCTTCTTCCAGTCTCCTCTCGCTTAACATACGCTCGCTCGTAGAAGTGCGGTTCACATATTCTGATCTCTTGATGTTTTCTGCGTCAACGACCGGCGATTACGATCCGATTAACGATCTGGCTCCTCTCCGGCCTTGGACTCTCGTGGTTCTCCGGTTGAACCGCGAATCCTCCCACGCCCACACGATGTCCTCCTTGGTGCGTGCCAGTCGTCCTCTGAGGCCGGCTGGAACGCCCCTCACCGCGTCGATAATCCTGCCCGGTGGTGTCGCGATGAAGCGGTGATAGCTGCCCGCAGACGCCGAACGGGCATCAGCAGCACGACGAAGATCACAACCGCTCCCTGGATCGCCCCCGGGCGCCTTGCGCGCGAAGCTGCCCGGGAACAGCGGTACGCTGTCCAGAACGTCCGGACCGACCGACGGCAGGAGGACCAGCACGAAGGCGCCGATCACCGAGCCCAGCAGCGAGGCCAGCCCACCGATCACGATCGCCGTCAGGAAGTTGATCGAGACGATCAGGTCCACGCTCTCCGGCGTAACGACGCCAAGGAGCTGCGTCAGGAGCGCGCCCGCGACGCCCGCGTAAAGCGCGCTGATCGAGAAGGCGGCGATCTTCACCCGCGCCACGTTGATACCCATCGCCGCCGCCGCCACTTCGCTGTCCCTCACGGCCACGAACGCCCGGCCAAGCGGACCACGCAAGATGCCCCAGGCGATGAGCGTCATCACGATCGCCACGCCGACGCATAAGAGATATAACCACTCATCCCGCTCAAGCGAGCCCGCCAGCCCCGGTGGTGGCGGCGGCTGCTTCACGAAGAGCCCCTGTGCGCCACCGGTGAGGCCGTCGTACTTGCGCAGGATCGCCGGCAGGCTAATGACGAGCGCCAGAGTGGCGATCGCTAAGTAGGGGCCCGAAAGCCGCAGCGCCGGGATGCCGAGCGCGAACCCGCGATGCCACAGACCACAGCCGCGGCGATGATCGTCGACCAAAACGGCCAGGCGTTCGCATCCACGAACCCCAGCTGCTGCTGATCGTCCATCAGGATCGCCGATGTGTAGGCGCCAATCAGCACGAAAGCGCCGTGGCCGAGCGATATCTGCCCGTTGTACCCCGTCAGGATGTTCAGCCCCACGGCGACGATCACCCAGATCGCCACGCGGCTGAACTGGAACAAGCGAAAGTTCTCCAGCAGCCACGGCGCGGCGAGGAAGAAGACGACCGCAACGACGATCGCCAGGGCCATGCGGTAGCGCTGCGGAACGTAGTCCGCCGTCAGTAGGTTGGCGACCACAGCCGCCAGCAGCACGCCGAGCACACCGGCCACGACGCCAACGCCCAGCAGCAAGAAGACCAGGAAGGCGACTGCCAGCGCACCCGCTACGATCGCGCGCTGAACAACGCTGCCCAGCGGCTGCAGGCGAATGCCGGTCGAGCAGGCAATCAGCAGACCGAGAAAGAGCCAGATCGACATCTCCACGGCTTAGACCCGCCTCGTCTCAACGTGACCGAAGAGCCCCTGCGGCCGAAACATCAGCACGATTACCAGTAGCAGCAGCGTCAGCGGCAGCTTCATCTCGGGCCCGAAGATGTCGCCGGGCGTGTACGTTCCGAACAGATTCTCCGCCACACCGACGACGAGCCCACCTACGATCGCTCCCGGCGGGCTGTCCAGCCCCCCGAACACCGCCGCCGCGAACGCGTAAAGAAGCACGGCCAGCATGAACCCCGGGAAGAGGAACGTGATCGGCGCCACGAGCATCCCCGCCACCGCACCGACCGCCCCCGCCAGCCCCCAACCCAGCATCAGCATGCGGCCGACGTTGATCCCCATCAGCCTGCTCGCGCCGGGGTTGTGAGCGGTGGCCCGCATGCCGAGACCCAGCTTCGTGTGGTTGAAGAGCAGGTACAGCACGCCCATGACGATCAAGGCGACCACGAGGATGCCGATGCTGTGCGTTGTCACTCGCGCCAGGCCGACGTCGACGCTGGTGAACCCGAACGGCGTCGGGAACACCTTCGGCAGCTCGCCCTGCGCCCAGATCCAGGTGGCGATCGAGTTCAAGAAGACGAACAGGCCGAGCGTGACCACGACGACGTTGAGCGGTGGCTTGTCCCCACCGGCCGGATGATCGTCCGCTCGACGAAGGCGCCGAGCGCGAATCCCAGCGCGATGCCGATGAAGATCACCGTCCACGGCGGAAAACCGGCCAGCGTCAGCGACCACATCGAGAACGTCACCAGCATGGCCATCTCACCCTGGGCGAAGTTGACGACGTCCGTCGAGCGGTAGATCAGAACGATCGCCAGCGCCAGCAGCGCGTAGATGCTGCCCGTCGCCAGACCGGATATGACCTGCTCGCCGAACAGTTGCAAGTCGTTCCACGGCGCCGGCGCGAGGAAGACTTCGATCACGCCGATCGCCCCGTGTCAGTAGCCGAGGTACGTTCGACGAACGTCTTCGTCCTCCTTCAGCTTGCCGCTCGTGTCCTCGATCACGACGCGGCCCGTTTCCACGACGTAGCCGTAATCCGCGAACGAGAGGGCGCTCGTGGCGTCCTGCTCGACGAGGAGGATCGTGATCCCATCTTCGCGGTTCACCTGACGCAGGATGCGGAAAATGTCCCGCGAGATCAGCGGTGCCAGCCCCAGCGAAGGCTCATCCAGCAGGAGAAGGCGCGGCCGGCTCATTAGCCCGCGGGCGACCGCCAGCTGCTGTTGTTCGCCACCCGAGAGCGATCCGGCGGGCTGCTCGCGGCGCTCCTCCAGGATCGGGAAGTAACCGTTGAGACGCTTGATGTCCGACTTGATCCCGTCACGGTCGTGGCGCGTGTAGGCGCCCAGCATCAGGTTCTCGTGGACGGTCATCTCGTCGAACAGCTGGCGGCCCTCCGGCACGTGGGAGATTCCCATCCTGACGATCGCCTCGGCCGACCGGCGGTCGATCCGCCGGCCGTCGAACTCGACGCGGCCGGCCGACGGCTGCAGAAGCCCCGACACGACGCGCAGGATCGTCGACTTGCCGGCGCCGTTCGGGCCCAGCAACGTCACGACCCCGCCTTCCGGCACTTCGATCGTCACGCCGTGGAGCGCCTTGACCGGACCGTAAGAGGCTTCGATGCCCTCAATCTTCAGCATCGATCGGGCCTCCCAAATATGCCTCGATGACCGCTGGGTCGTTCTGGACGTGCTCCGGTGTCCCTTCCGAGATCTTCTGCCCGAAGTCGAGGACGACGACGCGGTCCGACACGCTCATCACCAGGTTCATGTGGTGTTCCACCAGCAGGACCGTTACGCCCAGGTCGTCGCGGATCCGCCGGATCAGGTCAGCGAGGTTCTTCAGCTCGCTCTGTGTCAGGCCGGCCGCCGGCTCATCAAGGAGCACAAGGCTGGGAGCAGCGACGAGCGCCCTGGCGACGTCCACCCGCTTCTGAAGGCCGAACGACAGAGAACCCGCCGGCGTCGCCCTCACCTCGCCCAGGCCGAGGAACTCGATGATCTCGCTGACGGCGTCTCGCTGCGTGCGGTCTTCGATGCCCGTGAAGATCGAGGCGAGGTAAGCGAGCGGGTTCATGCGCCCGGCCCGGTTGTGGAGGCCGATGAGAAGATTGTCCTCCACGGTCATCGTCTGGAACAGCTGTGCCTGCTGGAAAGTGCGGCCGATACCGGCGCCGATGAGAGCGTTCGGGGCCAAGCGCAGAACGTCCAACTCGCCGAAGCTTATCTCGCCCTCTTCGGGAGTATAGAAGCGAGAGATGCAGTTCAAGACGGTGGTCTTGCCGGCGCCGTTGGGGCCGATGAGGCCGACGATCTCGCCCGCCCCGACGCTGAATGAGACCCCATCCAGGGCGACGATGCCGCCAAACCTCTTAGTCAGTCCAGTGACGGTCAGGTCGGCCAAGTTAGCGCCACCAACCTATCGTCTCAACATCCAGCGGGTCACCATTGCCCGGTAGTGTGTCCCCGCGCAAAGTGCGTGTCAACGCTATGGAAATGCCGATTCGTGGATAGTGGCGGGCGAACTAGCGCCGCAGCCTTGCGAGGGGGCCCAATACCTTCGCCATCACCCTCGAGACAATGCCGGGCTGCGCCTCGCCCTCGCGCCACAGTCGTTCGGCGTGCACGACCATCCACGCGTCGTCACGCCGCTGCCAGCGGCTGCGCACGACGAACGATTCGTCGCGCTGGAAATAGCGCACGTCGATCGTGTGCTTGCCGCCGCCACCCTCCACCGCATCAACCTCGAAGCGGTTGACGCGCGGCGGCATGCCCTTCGCCGAGGCCCGGAGGCTGTCCGTCGCCTCTGGCGTCAGGTACTTCGCGTAGCCCTGGATGCTCATCTCGATGCGCGCTTGCGCCTGATCCTCAACGGAGCTGCGCAGGTCATCCGGAAGCTCGCTCATGCGTCGGCGTTCAGCAGGCGCACGAAGCGGTGCTTGCCGACGCGGATGATCATGCCGTCCCGCGGCGTGATGCGCAGCTCCTTGGCCACTTCGCCGTCCACTTCGACTGCGCCCTGCTTGAAGAGCCGGCTGCCGTCGGAGACGCTCTCCGTCATGCCGAGTTCAATCAGCAACGTCGGGATGCGCACGGTTCCGTCCTCCGTAATGGCGTCGAACGACACCCTTCCCTCCGGCACGTCATCCGGCAGCTCGCCCTTGCTGAACGTGCTCTCGAAGAACTTCTGCGCCTCGTCGGCGGCGGTCGCGTCGTGGAACTGCACAACCAATTCGTGAGCCAGCCGTTTCTTCGCCTCCATCGGGTTGCCGGTGCGCTTTGCCACGGTCTCCCGCACAGCCGCGATCTCTTTGTCCGGTACGTCGGTCAGATACTCGAAGTAGTCCCCGATCAGGTGGTCCGGGATCGACATCAGCTTGCCATACATCTCGTTGGGTGGGTCGTCGACCGCCACGTAGTTGCCGACGCTCTTGCCCATCTTCACCTCGCCGTCGGTTCCGACCAGCAACGGCACAGTAAAGACTGACTGCGGTTTCTGGCCCGCCTCCACCTGCAGCTCGCGTCCGACGAGAAGGTTGAATTTCTGGTCGGTGCCACCGAACTCGACGTCTGCCTCCACAGCGACCGAATCGTATCCCTGAAGGAGCGGGTACAGCAGCTCGTGAACGCCGATCGGCTGCTGCCGCTGGTAGCGCTCCGCGAAGTCTGCTCGTTCGAGCATCTGCGCGACGGTGAACCGCGCGGCCAGCCGCACAACCTCCGCCAGGCCGAAGTCACCGAACCATTCGCTCTGCCGGCGCACTTCGGTCTTCTCACGGTCGATGATCTTGAAGAACTGCGCCAGATACGTCTCCGCGTTTGCGGTGACCTGCTCCGCCGACAGCATCGGGCGCGTCTTCGACTCTCCGGAAGGGTCACCGATCTGCGCCGTCCAGTCCCCGACGATGATGACGACCGTGTGACCAAACTCCTGAAGCTGCCGCAGCTTTCGCAGCCCCACGGCGTGGCCGATTGTCAGGTCCGGCGCGCTGGGGTCGAAGCCCATCTTCAAGCGCAGCGCCTTGCCCGACTTGAGCGCCTTGACGAAATCGTCGTGAGGGATGATCTCGGCGACGGCGCGCTGCGTCAACCAGTCGATCTCAGCGGCGTTCGGGACCCGCGCCTCAGGCATCCGCCGGGTCACCGTGGGAGCGGAAGTAGATGCGTGTCTGCTCGATGTCTTTGTGCATCTGCGCTACCAACTCGTCCGCGCTTTCGAAGCGCTCCTCGCCGCGCAGCCGCTCTAGCAGGTCGATCCGCAGCTCTTCGCCGTAGACATCGCCGTCAAAATCCAGGATGAACGCCTCGACTGTGGGCTTCTCGTCGCCTTCGAACGTCGGCCGCACGCCGATAGACGTGCACGCCTCGTAGGCAGTCTCGCGCACGTAGGCCCGCGTGACGTAGATACCGTATGCCGGCAGCGCGTGGTCGAGGCCGATTGCGATGTTCGCTGTCGGGAAGCCCAGGTCGCGGCCTCGCTTCTCGCCCTCGATGACGGGACCCCGCAGCGAAAACGGCCGGCCCAGCAGCTGCGCCACACGGCTGACGTCGCCCCTGCCAAGCGCCTCGCGCACAGCCGTCGACCCGACCTTTTCACCGCCTTCATCCAGCATCGGCGCGACCTCTACGCGGAAGCCTAGCTCTTCGCCGATCTGGCTGCTGACGTCGAGCGTCCCAGCGCGGTTGCGCCCGAAAGCGAAGTCCGGCCCGACCAGCAGCAGGCGCATCTCCAACTCGTCGGCGAGCAGGCCGAGGAACTCCCGTGGCTCCAGTTGAGCGAGCTCCGAAGTGAACGCCAGCACACCGACGGCGTCCAGTCCCAGCGACTGCAGCAGTTCGACGCGCTCCTCAAGTGAAGTGAGGTAGGCGACGGGCGCGCCCGGCCGGAGGACCGTGCGTGGGTGCGGATTGAACGTGATCGCCACAGCCGCCAGGCTCTCGCGGCGGGCTTCCTCAAGCAGCGCCGCCACCAGGTGCCGATGCCCGCGATGAACGCCATCGAAGACACCGACCGTGACGGCCGAGGGCCGCCCAGGCGCGATCCGCTGCAACTCGCGACGCGCCAGCGACACGGTCATGCCAGCACCGCCTCGACCAGCGCGAACAGGTTCGCCTCGGGTGAGCTGGGGTCTATCGAGCAGTTTGGAGCCAGCAGGAACCGCCTGCCGCCCGTCTCGTCCAGCGCTTCGGCAGCCTCCGTGCCGACGTCAGCAGGGCCGCCGCGGCGTATCGTCCGCCGGTGATCGACGCCGCCCATGAGAGCGCGGTCCGTTAGCGCCCTGATGTCGGAAAGCGACGGGTTCGCCTCGGCGCGCGTGTCCCAGTGGAACGCCGCGACCGGGTAGTCCAGCAGCCGCGGCAAGTGGTTGTTGTTGCGGCAAACGTGAAGCACGTTGAACGGCGCCACGGCCACCGCCTCCAGCACCTTCTCATCGTAGGGCCGGCCGAAACGGTCGTAGTCCGCGCCGGAGATGAACTCGGACGAGCCCCACTCTACGGCAGCGTAGAAGATGCCCGACGCACCGGCGTCCAAGCAGGCTTCGCTATACACGGAGATCGTCTCAGTGATCGCGCCGAGCGCCTCCTCCAGCGCCTCCGGAGCCTCCTTCATCATCTGCTGCACGGCGGCGGTGGAGCCGGTGATGCGGGAGAGCACGGCCAGCGGGCTGAACACCGTCTGCACGAACGGCGCTTCGCCGTCAAGGCCGCTGGCGATAAGCTCAAGCGACTCAATCTGCTCCGCGAAGGCGCCGGCGGTTCCGTCAACCGCCTTGATCTTCGACAGGCCGGCTGCGTCACTCACAGCGACGGTCTTCGGTTCCGGCATACGATCGTCGTAGCGCGTGTAGTCGGTGCCCCAGGGCTCGGCGTAGTAGCAGAACCGCGGGTTTACCTTGACGAAATCCCAGTCATACTCCCGATAGGCCTCAAGCGTCGTCTCCGCCAGGTCGGCGGCTGTCCATTCACGCACGTAATCGTGCCACCACGCAGATACGGGAACACGATCGACGTCATCACCCTTAAGCGCAGCTTCGACGCGGTCGTTCTTGTTCATGTTGGTCGCCATTGCGAGAGTAGTGTACGAGATGGCGCATGAGACCCGCCAGCGGGCGGAATTGCCCATGGCAGAGTGCTCGGTTATACTTAGCAAAAGCTAAGTTTGGAATTTCGCTCGCTTAAACACTCGCGCACTTCCCCACACACACAGGAAAGGAACCTCCTTTTTGCCCAAGTTCTATGACTATGCCCTCCGCGAATCCAGCCTGAAGGCGCTGGAGCGGATGGACATCCACACTCCAACGCCTATCCAGGCACAAGCGATCCCGATCCTCCTCGAAAAACGAGACATCATCGCCCAGGCCCAGACCGGATCCGGCAAGACCCTCGCCTTCGCGCTCCCTATCATGGAGCATTGCGACCCCTCACGAAGTGAAGTGCAGGCGCTCATCCTCACTCCGACGCGTGAGTTGGCTCGCCAGATTGGCTCAGTCCTCAGCGACTTGAGCAAGGGCTCCGGTCTTCGCGTGACGCTCGTTTACGGCGGCGTCGGGTACGGGCCACAGGAGACAGCCCTGCGCAAGGGCAGCCACGTGGTCGTGGGTACACCCGGCCGTGTGCTGGATCACCTACGGCGTCGCAACCTGCGGCTGGAAGAGCTACGCCTGCTCGTCCTCGACGAAGCCGATGAGATGCTCGACCGCGGCTTCGCACCGGACGTTGAGCGCATCATCTCCGCTACGCCAAAGGACCGCCTGACGGCCCTCTTCTCGGCAACGACACCGGACTGGGTCCACAAGATCGCCAGCAGGCATCAGATCGACCCGGCAATCATCTCCTCCAAGGACGAAGAGTCCGAGCTCGACATCGAGCAGGTCGTGATGGACGTCTTCCGCCAGGACAAGTTCCAGGTGCTGATCAAGCTCCTGAGGCAGCCTCTGGACGGCACAACTCTCGTCTTCGGCCGCACGAAGCACGGCGTCCGCAACCTCGGCCGCAAACTGAACAACCAGGGCTTCCAGGTGTCTGTGCTTGAGGGCAACCTGGGCCAGAACCAGCGGGACCGCGCGCTGGGCCGCTTCCGAGAAGGCAAGTCCGACGTGCTCGTCGCCACGAACGTCGCCGCCCGCGGCCTCGACGTGCTGCACATCGCCCGCGTCATCAACTTCGACGTACCGGACACTGCCGAACTAATGACACACCGCATCGGCCGCACCGGTCGCATGGGCCGCGCTGGCCAGGCGATCACGCTCGTCACGGCGACGGACCTGACGAAGTGGCACGAGATCGAGCGCAAGCTCGGCGTCAAGCTGCCGCGCATCCCCGCACCCGGCTCCGAGAACGGCGCCAACGGCGGCCAGCACCAACCGCTGCACAAGCAGGGTCAGTCGAACAACCAGAACGGCAAGCCGAAGAAGTTCGGCGGCAGTCCCCGCTACGGGCGAGGCCGCCGCCGCGGTCGCCGCCTCGCACGCGCGTAGCCGCGTCGCGAACCAAACACGAAGGCCGGGCTAAACGCCCGGCCTGTTTGTTTCCCCGGAACCGCAGCACGGACGGCCCACGGCGCAAATCACCCAAGCCACGTCCCGTTCGGCCTGAGGTATCGAAGGCACGGACGGAGCACCCCACACCGCGACCAGTACGCCGTTTCCATCTTGGCGATCTGGCCAGCAGGCGTCATGGTTACGCCGGAATGCCGTTCAACGTCTACATCATCGAGTGCTCCGACAAGAGCCTCTATACCGGCCACACGGACAACCTGGAAGCGCGGCTGGGCGCACACCACCGCGGCACGTTTCGAGGCTACACGAGCAGCCGCCGCCCGCTCCGATTGCTTTTCACTGAGGAGTTCGCGACGCGCGAAGAAGCGCTGGCAGCCTAGCGGCAGATCAAGGGCTGGTGTCGCGCGAAGAAGCTGGCACTTACGAACGCCGACTGGGATAAGCTACAGCGACTGGCGCGGATGTAGTCGGTCGGCAGGTGGTTGCTCCGTTCATGGTTCGATACCTCACCACGAACGGGACGAGGCGTCGGTACGGTACGGGACGCCGGCCGTTACCGTCGCTTTGATCCGAATCTGGGGGCACTGCGACCCGGCCCGCCCGCCCTGAGGTATCGAAGGGGTGAGGGGAGCACCGGCGCGCCGCCTAGGAGTTCGCTGGTTCCGCCGCCGCCTCCGCTTCAGCCGCCGTGTCGATGAGGTGGATCTCACCGAACGCCTCTTCCTGCTCCGCCCACAGGCCGCCGCCCTTGATCAGCTCCAGGACCGCCAGGAACAGCACCACGATCTCAGTCCGCGTCTGGCAGGCCTTGAGCAGTGGTCGGAACGGCAGCCGGCCACTCTTACGTGACAGCTTCGCCGAAATCTCTTCGGTCTTCTCCGCCACCGTCACCGGCTCGACGTGGATCACAGTCTCTTCGTCGCTCTCGACGGGGCGATTGGCGAGCGCGTCCTTGACCGCACTCAGCAGGTTGTCCAGCGTCACACCTTCGAGGCCCGGCGGCATCGGCACGTTCTTCGGCGGTGCGGTGCGGGCGAACGTGCGGCGTCCCTCCTCCTCCAGCTGACGGAAGAGGTCGACGGCGTCGCGGAACCGGCGGTGCTCCTCCAGCGCGGCTGTCAGGTCGGCCGCCGTCTCCTCGATCCGTTCGTCCAGATCGCCCGGCGGTGGTTCGGCGCTGGGCAGCAGCGCGTTCGACTTGATGTACATGAGCTTCGAGCCCACGCTGATGAAGTCCGAGAGGGCGTCGGCATCAAGGTCGCCGTCGTTTTCAAGTTCCTGCCAGTACTGGGCCGTGACCTCTGCCAGCGACAGTGCAGTTATGTCCAGCTCCTCGCGGTCGATTAGCTCCAGAAGGAGGTCGATCGGCCCTTCGAAGCCGTGAACCTGGATCTGCACCATCTCACCCATGATAGACAGAGCGAAGGCCTTCTGCCAAGAGGATTTGCTCAACTGCTTAGCCTTTTTATCGTTTTTAGTAGCGTTCTTGCTCTTCACGGCTCAATTATACGGTGCGGAGCGCCAGCAGGGGCGCGGAATTCCGCGCCCCTGCCTATCCGTTTATCCGTTGTCCGACGACGTTGCCAGCCGCCTAGCTCGCCTTGCGCGCCTTCTCTTCGCTCGCGCCGCTCGGCGCCAGGTCGCGGCCCAGCGCCTGCGCCAGCGTCCGCGTCCGCTCAATCAGCTTCGCGAAGTTCTTCGGCGTCAGCGACTGCGCACCGTCGGACAAAGCGTGGTCCGGCTCCGGGTGCACTTCTACGATCAGGCCGTCAGCGCCCGCCGCGATCGCTGCCAGACCGACAGGTTCTACCAGGTACCAGGCCCCGGTGGCGTGGCTCGGATCGCCGATTATCGGCAGGTGCGATAGGCGCTTGACCAGCGGGATCGCGTTGACGTCGAACGTGTTACGCGTCGCGGTCTCGAAGGTGCGGATGCCGCGCTCGCAGAGGATCACGTCGCGGTTGCCGTGCGAGAGGATGTATTCCGCCGCCAACAGCCACTCCTCGATCGTCCCCGAGAGGCCGCGCTTGAGCATCACGGGCTTGGCCACCTTGCCCACTTCGTCCAGCAGCGTGAAGTTCTGCATGTTGCGCGCGCCCAGCTGCAAGATGTCCGCGTACCTCGCGACCAGTTCGACGTCCCGCGCGTCCATCACCTCGGTGATGATCGGCAGGCCGGTTTCGTCTCGCGCGGCGGCCAGCATCTTGAGGCCCTTCTCGCCGTGTCCGCGGAAGGCGTAGGGGCTCGAGCGCGGCTTGAACGCGCCGCCGCGCAGGATGTGCCCACCAGCGTCGCGGACCGCGCGGGCCGTGATCAGTACGTTCTCTTCAGTGTCCACCGAGCACGGGCCACCCATCACCACGACGTTGCCATCGCCGATCGAAACGTTGCCGACGCGGACGACGGTGTTGAACGGGTTGACCTCGCGGCTGGCCAGCTTGAACGGCTTGCTGATGCGTACGACGGAGTCGACGCCGTCCAGCACGCCCAGCTCGTCCACCAGCTCCGGGTAGACGTGGCCCAGCACGGCCACCACGGACCGCTCATCGCCGAGGATGGGGTGGTCCTTGAACCCTAGTTCCTTTATCGCCCTCCGCACACCGGCGACCTGCTCTTTGGTTGCTCCAGTTTTCATTACTACGATCATTGCTTCGGCTCCCTTGTGACGATTACGTCAGTCGTTCTCTTTTTCGATGTCCGGCCTCAATGCGGTGGCGCCCCGCAAGTAGATGTGCCGGATGTCTTTGGCGGGCTTATCGGTGTTCACGTGTATCAGGATCCTGAGGCACATCTTCAGCGCCTTGGGAACGCTCATCTCGTGTCCGCAGAGCAGCGCCACGTGCTCCCAGCCCATCTCCCGGGCGGCGACTGCGGGAAACTCTGCGTTGACATCAGGTGTGGTGGTGAAAAGCGCCGAAGCGACGTATTCAGCGTCGATATCGTTGGCCTCCACCATGGCGGAGAGGAGCTCCCTGGTGGCCTCGAGGACTGCCTCGACTGTGTTGGCCTCTATTGTGGTCGCGCCTCTGACGCCCCTTACCAGCATGCCGACTGTCTCCCGACCCGCTTCGGGCCGGCCTACACCGACTGCCTAGCGAGCGCTAAAGATGCCGGCCCGAGAGCCAGCTTCATAGATACGACCGACGTGACTCGTCGCTTGACGAGCCGGAACGGCCCTACGCAGCTGTTCCCCGTCGGCCGGTGACCACCTCTGCATAACTTTTCAGCCTCTCCGATTGCTCCGACGGATCGCTGCGAGCGATCTCATCGATAATCGCGCTTCCGATAACCGCCGCGTCCGCTATACGGGCGACAGCTTCGAAATGCTTAGGCTGAGATATACCAAATCCCACAGCTATTGGCAAGTTTGTAGCGTTTCGCACACGTCCGACGAACTCTGCCAGTCCGGGGGCGATCTCGTCCCGCTCTCCAGTCACGCCCGTCACGCTTACGCAATACACGAACCCCGACGCCCGCCGGGCCACTTCCCGTATGCGCTCTTCCGTGCTCGTCGGCGCTACCAGGTAGATCAGCCGCAGGCCGGCCGCCTCACAGGCCGCCAGCATCTCGTCTGACTCCTCTGGCGGCAGGTCGACGACGATCAGGCCGTCGACGCCCGCCTCGGCCGCGTCTTTCGTGAAGCGCGCCAGCCCGTAGGCCAGCAGCGGGTTGTAGTAGCCCATCGGCACGATCGGCGCCTCGACGCCGCCCTCGCGCAGCTTCCGCACCACCTCCAGGCAGGTCTTGACTGTCACACCTTGTTCGAGAGCGTGGAAAGAGGCCTTCTGGACCTTCGGGCCGTCCGCCAGCGGATCTGAGAACGGAACGCCGAGTTCGATCACGTCCGCGCCTCCTTCGATCAGCGCCGGCACGATCCGCAGCGTCGCCTCGACGTCCGGGTAGCCAACGGTGAGAAAGGCGACGAACCCCGTCCGCCCTTCGGCCTTCAGGCGCGCAAACGTCTCTTCGATACGACCGGGCTTCATTCCGTGAATCCGATGAAGAAGCTCACGCTATTGAAGACGACGTGCGCAAACAGCGAAGGGTAGATCGAACCCGACTTGGCGATGCCCCAGGCGAAGATGGCGCCGATAGCCGCGATCGCCGGCAGAAGCAGCCACGACTCAGGCGCACCAGCGTGGGCGAGGCCGAAGATGAAGGCACTGAAACCGATGCCAGCCCACATGCCCCAGCGCTTCGCGGCTCCCTGGAAGAGAAACCCCCGGAAGAACACCTCCTCCGCGAACGGCGCCACGATTATCGTGAGCAGGCCCAGCATGACCACCGGTATCGCGTAGTCGTAGATGTTCTCCGGGATGTTGGATTCCGGCGCGATGCCCAACACGTAGAGCAGCCCCACCCAGACCCAGATCGTGAGGAAAGAGCCACCGACAATCGCCAGAGGGAACCACCACCGCACGTTCTCAGGCCGCCTGAACCCAAGCGAGCTCCACGAACCGCGATACTTCCGCACCGCGAAGTAATAGACGAACGCCAGCAGCGCCGCTTCGAGCACGAAGCCGAATGCCAGGCCGACGATGTGGTCGGTCTCAGTCAGATCGTCGATGTCCGTGTCCGTGGTGATCGCCGCCCCCACGTTGAGCACGACCAGCAGCAGCGGCAGGATCAGGGCCAGGGCGACGTCGCCCATCGTCCAGGGGACGTTCTTGTATCCGGCCGGCTCGCCGGCCAGGTTCAGCGCCTCCGCCGATGCCGCCGGCATGCCCCGGCTCTCTCGCAGCGAAAGGCGCGAGTCATACTCGCGGCGCTTGTCCTCACTGCCCAGCACCGCGTACGACGCCTCGACCTCGCGGCGCCGTTCCGAGCCCGCCGGCGCCTCAGCGCTCAGCCGCTCGTAGGCCGCCCGAACGTCGTCCGCCGATGCCCTGCGGTCGACGCCCAGGATCCGGTATGGATCGAAGTCTGTGGCCATCGCCTCAATCGTAGCAGGACTGTGTTCGGAGGTCAGGACTGCGACGGGCGCGTTCGTTGACCCCCTTTGGCAGCCGCTGCTAAACTTGATTGCGGCCCTCTCAAGGGGCCTCTTCCATGGTGGGCGTAGTGTAGTTGGTTAACACGTCAGGTTGTGGCCCTGAAGATCGCGGGTTCAAGTCCCGTCGCTCACCCCACTAAAATAGACGAAGGAGCGGCCTACAGACGCCGCTCCTTTTCTAATCTCCCCTACGTCAGCTGGTCGATCGCCAGCGCGCCGAACCCGAGCAGCATCACGAAGCCCAGGATGTCGGTGAACGACACCAGCAGGATCCCTGAGGCGATAGCCGGGTCGAACTTCAGTGCGCGCAGCGTCATCGGGATCAGCATGCCCAGCAGCCCCGCCACAATCATGTTGAGCAGCATTGCACCGCCGACGACAAGGCCCCACGCCGGTTCGCCTTGCCACAGGTAGGCCGCGGCCCCGACAAGCACGCCGAAGAGCACGCCCCGGATTACGCCCAGAGCGATCTCCTTGCGCAGCACCCGCCAGGCCTCGGCGGCCTCCAGCTCGTGCAGTGCAATCCCGCGCACGACGATCGTCACCGTCTGGATGCCGGCACTGCCGCTCTGCGCCGCGATGATCGGCATGAAGACGACCAGCGCCGCTGCCTGCTCGATCGTGCCCTCGAAGAGCGCGACGACCGCGCCGGCCATGAACGACGTCGCCAGGCTGACCATCAGCCAGGGTATCCGCTTACGCGCCGAGAGCTGGAGCGGGGCCTGGAGACTATCGTCTCCGGGCAGGCCGGCGATGTAGTACATGTCTTCGGTGGCCTCGTCCTGGATGACGTCGATGATGTCGTCGCTCGTGATCACTCCGCTCAGCACACCGGCTTCGTCAACCACAGGCAGCGAGCGCAGCCGGTAGTGCTGCATCAGGTTTGCCGCCTCTTCCTGGTCGCTCTCCACGGCCACGGCGATCGGCTCCCGCTCCATCACGTCCTCCAGCCGCGTCTCCGGAGCGGAGACGATCAGCTGGCGCAGATTGACCACACCCTCCAGGTGGTTTGCGGCGTCCAGCACATAGAGGTAGTACGCCTCCTCTGCGGCCGGCTTCGTCGCCCGCAGAAAGTCGATCACCTCGCCCGCCGTCATATCGGGATGCACCGCGATGTAGCCGCGCGTCATCAAGCCGCCGGCGCTCTCGTCCGCGTGCGCCAGTAGCGCCGTGACCTCCGCCGCCGTGGTCCTCTGCGAACGCGTCATCACGGCCTCCGCCGGCGGGATCGAATGCAGGATGTCGACTGCGACGTCGAAGTCCGAGGCGTCGAGCACCCGCGCCAACGTCGCCCGCGGCATCTGGTCCACGACGGTGCGCCGCTGTTCGTCCTCAAGGTGACCCAGCAGATGAGCGATCCCCTCGCCGGAAAGCAGCGCCAGTACCTTTGGCTGGTCGTCCTCGTCCAGCGCCTCGTAGAGGTCTGCCTGGTCGGCCGGGTGCATGCTCTCGAGGAGGTCGATCGCCGGCTGCACTTCGTCGCCCTGAAGCAACTCCTGCAGACGTGCGAGGTCGGCCGAGATGTCCTGTTCAGTGGTCATACGTGTACCCGGTGTGCGTGGCGACAAGCTTCGAGCGACAGCCACCGTCGGTGGCGCAGACTCAAGTTACCTGCGGCGACCGGGGGTGGTCAATCCGAGCGACGGCGCGAGCGGCGAGGCCCGGCCACACGGCCCTGACGAGGATGGCGCGGGGTCTAACGAAAATGTTGGCGAATGCCCTTATGCCTTGTCACGAGCCGTCCCAACAGGAAGACTGAAGCTGTCGGGAATCGACGGGCGACCGGGACTAGCCGTCGATGGCACGAAGCCGGCCCAGCGAGGATAAGGAGCCGAAATGGTGGGATCGGATCGGATTCGCAAAGCCATGGGATTTATTCGGCGCACCGTAGACCAACTCACCTGGAGGATCTTCCTCGGGATTCTGGCCCTCATCGTTGTTCTCATCGCCGTGGGCATCGCGCTGATGAGCATCAGCGAGAATGCGCTCGGTCTTCTTGAGGATCCCGAGAACGAATTCCTCGCGTATCTTGTAGTCTTCCTCTTGGTCTTCGGCGACGCCGTGATCGCGGTGCTGCCGGGCGAGACGTCCCTCAATGTGGCGTCTGTGCTGGCCGCCGACGACGTGCTTGACCTGCCGCTGGTGATTATCGCCGGCGGCCTGGGAGCGGCTATTGGCGACAACACCCTCTACTGGATAGTCCGCTCCATTCCCGGCATTCGCTCACGCGTGGAGAAGCTGAAGGAAAACGAATCCGTCAAGAAGGCGACGGACGTCATGGGTGAGAGCGGACCAGTGATCATCTTGTTCTGCCGTTACCTGCCGGGAGTTCGATTCGCCGTTACGGCGTCGATGGGCGCCATTCGCTATCCGTACCGGTCATACCTGCCCTACTCCGTCCTAGGAGCATTTGCCTGGTCGACCTACACCTGCATCATGGCGTTTGCGATAGGAACGGCGCTCGACGAATTCCCGGTGGCCTCGGTGATCGCGGCCGGTGCCAGTTCGGGCATTATAGTCGGGATCGGATTCCTCGTGATTCGCCGGAGAGCCAAGCGGGACGCCCTGGAGGCCTCTCAGGCGACCTGAGCGCGAACAGGTCATGGTTGACTGCGTTGACCGGCAGCGCTGTAATTGATGCAAGTGCCCCTGTAGCTCAATTGGATAGAGCAGCGGACTTCTAATTGAAAATGGCGAGAGTCTGCTTGACACCTAAAATTGCGAAAAACCCTATGATTTACGGGGTTTTCTTCGCTTCGCGGTCTCAGCCGTATGGCTGTACAAACGGATAGAAACCAGCGTTTGCAGGTGTATGTACACCCGGGTTAAAAAGAAAGGGATGCCCCAACCTGATCGTCCGAATCGCCTCGACCGGCTGGCATGCAAACAC
>PVMK01137064.1_pt1 | contig 25372 bp, 26 predicted proteins | sample 1853481 | NCBI WGS metagenome assembly PVMK01 (sample SAMN08533507, study PRJNA380276) | Marine sediment metagenome, whole genome shotgun sequencing project.
AGCGGCATTAATGCCGCTCTGCTTCAGCCTGTTTGACCACTCTGTACGCGCGCAGTTGGCGTGCTTGCACACTTCATTGAGGAAGAAGAGGTGCCAACGACACAGATCAGCCTTATCCGGCTGCATACTGAAAAAACCAAGCCGCCCAGAGCGCTATGGGTATCTTTCGAATTAGGGCGGCCTCTTGGTATACCTAACGATCCTGTATTCCAGAAACGCGTGCTGTTTGCGGCACTGAAACTGCTTGAGGCACGGAGTGGCCCTTTATTGGAGGACTATCCTGAGGATGCACCAGCGTCACATGATATGCCGACAACACTTACTTGTCCAGTGAATTTCACTCAGGAGGAAGTTAACCTAAGCGAAACAGAACAACTCTGTGCGGCGTTCAGGAGAGAGTTCATATCTCTAAAGCCCTGGTACGATATGACCATCAAGAAACAAGGTCGCACCACAGTAGGAATAAGCGGTATAGCATTAGATGACGTCATCGACTTCCTTTGTTCTTTCCTTGAAGGGCGAGTACCAGAAAATCCACGAGCAGATGTTGCTCTGCCCTATACACTGAGTATGGTGATTAATGATTTGAAATCTTACTACTATGAAGCCATTACAGCACAGCCAGGCCAGGAATCTGTTTCTAGCCAAGTCCTTGCGAACTGGTTTTGGAATGAGACGGTTGCTGGACAGGTTCTTTTTTCGATCAGAGAAGTTAGTAAGAAAAGCGAAGACGTTTTAATGAAAATTGTAGGGACTGCTCTTATAGTACCTACTAGTGTTAGGCATAACTAGAGGTGTATTGGGGACGCTGTACGAGGATTTGGATCAAAAGTACAGGACATTATTACGATATGTGGCCTTTTTCATACTAGCACAACCTCACGATATATTTTTTCAACTACATTCTGCACGCCCATCTGTGCAGCTACTACTGATGTAGAACTCCGCATCTCCGAGCCTAACAGCCTATTCACGAGTTCTACTACCGCTACAGACTTAAAGATAGATATAGACCCTATAACTCCTGATCAGGATGTCACAGCTTCGAATCCTCGACGTATTGACAAGCGCCGAAGGGTCGAGTATCATTAAGGAAGAAACACACATGTGACATACACCATCGAGTCTATCAAACAACTACCTCAGAATTTGTCCCATTAAGAGAGGGACTTTCGCTGTGATGCGAAGGTTTGCGGTTCACCACCAGGGCTGATAGGAATGTACATTTCAATGCTTGGCATATAACACTGTCTGCTGCGAATTTCTGGTGTCGAGAAGGGGTCAGATGGCATATATTACTTTTATTACACCGTATAAGCCCATAATATGTGGAATCGCAGACTATGCGGAATTCACCACTAGGGAAAGCCTGCCTGGCACATGGGCTGTGCTGTCTTTCAATCTGGACCAGTACGGAGTACAGCTTAGCAACAATAAAGTCTCGCTCACCGACCCTGTCAGGTACTGCATACCTAGCCGATATGATTTCTCTGCCAGTTCCATCTTGAAGGGAATAAGACACTCTGAAGATGAAGTTCTCTGGTTTCAACACGAATTCGGTATCTGGCCGGACGATGTCAGATTCATCAATATGCTTCGAGATCTGGATGGAATTAAAGTAGTCAGCCCGCATTCACTACATTTCCAGAGCGATGAGACGATCTACGGGCTGCGCCGTCGAGAGCACTCATTCCTGCAAATACTACTGCCACACATCGATGCGATCACGGTATTTAGTGAGGGCGTCTATCAGGCAGTCACTGGAGCCTTCCCTGAGTACTGTGAGAAGGTGCATATTCTGAGGCACGGTACTCATCTATATCCCGAAATAGCCAGAATGAGCCGACTGGAAGCCAAGAAGAGAATTCATGAATTCTTGATAGGTGAATCCGGATTGGATCAAGCGAGCAAAGGCAAGTTGAGGCAGGAAGGCGTTTTCCTTGACCCGGAGGCGACGCTAATTGGTGGGACTGGATTTATATCACAAAGTAAAGGGATAGCCCCCTTGTTTAATGCCAGTGATGCGCTGCACGAAATGCTGCCTGGAAGAAGGATTATAGCGGTCTATGTTGGCTTCTTGCGGCAAACCGACAACAAAGACGACAGTAGGTGGGCTGTTAAGTTAAGGGGTAGGTGCAGCGACGCAGGACATTTCTTTCTAGAGACTTATCTGCCAGGAGATCTACTTCCTGTCATGCTAAGAGCTTTGGATATCCATTTCTACTGGCCGAGCGACTGCACTCAGAGCGGAATAATGGCTCATGCCCTGGGCACCGGGGCTACCATCGCCTGCCGAGACATGGAGGGTGTTGGCGAAACGGTGAAAATGGCCGGTGGGTTGACATCGATGGACTTTGGCCGCCTAATTGACGGGGTTAGATGGCTTATACTGGACCGCGGGCTTAGGGACGAAATGTCGGAGAGAGCGGTCAGATATGCCGAGGAGTTCTCATGGAGAAATCAGGCCTTAAAGCACTTTGAACGGGCAGAGCAACTCTGCCGCTCAAGATTTCAGTACCTGGCTCCAACGTCGCCTCTTTTCACCAATAGTTATGTCATCGGGAAAGAGCACTCTACCGTTTAGAAGCAGGGTCTCCCTCTAGAGTATTGGCTGCTTCCTTCAGGTGCTTATAGGTTTCAATGACTAACTCACGGGGTGAGAATGTGGATTGGCTAAGCGACCCAATTCTCATCCGTGACCTAAAAGAATCTAGTCCGGCATCACCTCTTTCCATAGATGGTATCCTTGATGCAACTCATACTCATGTCCCATTGCTTCCGTAATGCTACTAAAGGCCTCCTTTGGATGCGATAGGTACTATAGATGGTGGCATATAGTTCAAGAACTCGGCTTTCCTCTTTCATAGGTATGACGCCCTCGAAATCATATTCTTCGCTATTCCCCTCAAATTTCCTTCATGGTTGATTCTTCTTCAGTGAGTATAACAGCTCGTTCTAACAGGCCAGAAGGTTTATACTAAGAAACGAAAGCGCAGCAGACGCTGATCAGAAGGAGTGACTTAGATGAAGGTGCTTTTTGTTCACTTTCGCTCTGCACCGGCTAGACAAATGAAGAAAAAACGAGCTTGTGTGGATCCGCTGGATTCCGCAGGTACAGATGGTGTCTCTTTGGAGATGGCGAAACGTCGAGACCTACTGGAAGCCATGGGTCATATTGTGGCGGTTTGTTCAGCATACGAATGGGCGGATTTTCAGATACCCGACTTAGAGTTCGATAGTGAAGAATCGATGAGGATGGTAAGGAATCTCTTCGACCTGGGAATAGCAGACGTTGCCAGCGAAGCCGAACTTAGGAGTGCTTTTGATACCTCTCGTCTGGAGTTGAAACGGCAGTTGGCTGCCGTAATTGAGGATTTCGCACCTGATATGCTTTTTGTCCATAATATATTGTGCCTTCCCGTTCATCCAGTTGCTACAGTAAGCCTAACCGAGCTGCTAAAAGAACAGAAGCTGCCCTGTGCAGCAATTCATCACGATATACTGAGCGAAGGAGCATACAAATTCAATCCGACAAACAATTTCGCCAGGTCGCTACTTGAGGAATACTACCCACCAATAATGCCAAAACTGAGACACTGGACGATCAACACGCGTAATAAGATTGCCCTCGCAGAGAAAGGTGTCAAGGCGGAAGTTATCCCCGATACGATAGACTTTGAATGCAGGCTTAAACCCACAGAGCGTGCCGGAATTCGAGCGCGTCTTCGAGCGAAGTATGGCATTGAAACAAATGACGTGGTTCTATTCGTAGGTGCACGCATTGTACCCAACAAGCAGACGGAACTGGCGGGGCACCTAACTGCCGTGCTGCAGAGTGTACAACAGGAGATGATCGGGAAAAGACTTTACCACGGCGAGGTGTTCTCCAATAAGAGTCGGGTGGTGCTTGTCCTTGCTGGTCGACCGGAGCGCGCTTTCCTTGATTATCAAAGGAAGCTCTTTGATCTTTTCGATAGACTAAATATTACCTGGGTGTACGTAGGGGACAACGTTCGTCCATATCGATCCGAAGACGAAGATCTCTATTCACTCTATCCAGATTGGCATGCTGTCGCTGACTTCGTATTGTACACTACAGGGATGGGAAGGGATTTGGCAACCAGCTTTTAGAAGCACTCGCTGCCGGACTGCCCGATAGCAGTGTTCGAATACCCCGGTGTTTAAGGAGGATATCGCTCCGAAGGGCGTTGAGGTGGTCTCTCTTGGAGACACGCTCCTGCCGGAGTCAGACTCAATGGGCCTTGTTCAGATTTCCCCTGAAGTGCTAAATCGAGCTGCCCACCAGATAAGGGCACTTCTTACTAACCCCGAGGAGTGGAGGCGTGTGACGAGTAAAAATATCAAAGTAGGGAAGAAGAACTTTAGCTACGATGTTCTTCGGGCCCACTTGAACGACGCGATAGAGTGGGCTGGTTCGATTGGCTCCTAAAGTACAGTGTTTATCTTTAGCAGCTGTTGGTCTCAGGACCAACATGTCATACCTTCTGCAAGAGCTATTGCATGGTCAAAGACGTATATGCTAATGTGCAGATAGTCTACGCTGATACCGGGCAACTCTCTATTTGGACAGGGGACAGAATTCAAAGAGATGAATAGAAATACCCAAGATTCTGAAGAATACTACGCGACTTCGCTGAATGAACCTCTCGCAGAGGCAGGCGATATAGGTGAAGTTGACATAGTAGTTGGCCTCTCTTTCCGAAATGAATTCGATACAATCGGGCACGTCTGCGAGACTCTAGTAAGAGGGCTTGTCCAATTCTTCCCTGAAAAAAGGTGCGTCCTTGTTTGCGTTGGTGGAAAGGAGGGAGAGGAAGCCCTACAGGCGGTTCGGCAAGTCCGTATGAAGCGAAACATACGGAGCATTGCCTTCCTCATGAAGGATGAACTCGTGAGTGGCAAGGTATGGACCGTGAGGGCAATAATGGAGGTAGCAAGCAGACTCCATGCCGACCTAGCCTTGTTTGAGGCAGACCTTAAAAGCAGAGATGTCAAGGGCGATATTGAAGGTCTGGCTCCGGAATGGGTGAGGCGTCTCCTTTTTCCCGATAAGCAAAGAGGGTGTGGACCTTGTTATTCCGAGGTTCAACAGTCATTACCTAGATACGCCGGGCTCAAATCACTTAATTCGCCCTTTACTCGCTTCCATTTTCAATCTCAAAGTAGCGGGCTTACCAGGCTCAATACTGGGGATCTCAAGCAGGTTAGTGAAAGGCTATCTCGACGAATCCGATATATGGAGCAATCACGTAGGTAATCACGGTCTAGACATCCGGCTTATCACAAGAGCTGTCACCGGCGCAGCGAATATATGCGAAACAAGCCTAGGAGTGAAGATCAATGCAAGCTGCCCAGACGGTGAAACGGTGTGGAGGCAGCAGATCAGGGCAGTCTTCGAAGGAACATTGGCTAGCAAAGGGTGGTGGCAGCAGCAAGGAGACATAGTACATCCCTATAGCCATATTCGGGGACAGAAAGAACCACTGGCCAGAAGAGGTAACAACAGACACTATCAAGCTGATTGAGCGGTACAAAGAAGGTTTCAACGAGTTTGAAGGGTTGTACAAAGATTTCTTATCTCGAAAGGCTTTAAGAGAGCTGCGGAAGCTACGAGGAAGTGATCCGACCGACTTCAAGTTCTCATCAGGTCTATGGGCGGAGATCGCTTATGATTTCCTTCTTATTTACTGTCTCGAGCAGGAGTACACCAGGGACAACATCCTAAATGCTTTTATCCCAATCTGCTACGCCAGGGAGGCAGGGTTTGCACAGGGGTTTGGCGGGTTCAAGGAACAGATTAGTACGTCGCTATCTCCCAGATGATGCAGTGCACCTCATAGCTTCTGTAGCAGAAGGGGTGATTGAGCAGAATGCTGAGGAATTCATCAAGCGGAAACCAGATTTCCGAGTGCGGTGGAGCGAGAAGGAAAGGGCGATTCAACCACTTCTGCCTAAGGGTGACGTACCGCGAGTTCATACCTGGATTTCCCATTGTAGCACCCAAGGAACTTGTTGCGCCTACCGGTGATATCGTAAGCACCGACAACACATACAAAGGTATTCTTCAGAGATACCGAAAGGAATTTGAGGACTTTCTTCGTGATGGGCTCAAGTTACCGCGAGAGGCGACTTCCGACGAGATAGTCCAGAGCCTGAAAGAGCTGATACTCGAGGTGGAAAAGGACACGGACGAACTTCTTTTAACCGGTGATCTCTCAACGGTGCACGGAACCACGAGTGTCGCCAAAGGCATATTCCGGAACATACCGCACTCTGCAACCTTCGCTCTGAAGCCCGAGGTGGCTCACCGGCTCCTGGAACGCAATCCTCCCAAGAACTTGCTTATCAGATTCGGGGCAACTAGTCTGGATGATCTCAGTGGGAAATATGGGCCAAATGATATCCTGGCTCTAGCAAGTCTTTCAGAGGAGGAGGCGCACACGGCAAGAGTATGGGATTGGATAGCGGGAAACGCCCGCCCGGAGCATTTCACTCATTTGAGCATAGAGCCAGTAGTGGAAAGCTACGATGATTTCCCCATGCTTACCCAACTTAGAGAGCCATCGCATCTGGTCAAGCTCGCGGGAAGGATCGTTATCAGCAACCTGCCCGCAGGAGCCGGCGGAGAATTCCCCAAGCTACGCTATTCTCTCACAATAGCCAAGAATATCGTTGAGGCTGAGGGTATTGGTGAAGTCTGGGAACAGTTCGCGAGAGAGAGAATAGAATTCGGGACCAGGGTAATAAACTCACTGAAAGGCCACTGGGGCAAGGATCCTTTGTCAGCGCATAACATATTTGAAAACAAGCTACAGAGAAAAGTAATAGATCATTTCAGGAAGATGATCGACGATCTGGATAAGGCAGGAGACCCCTCTCTGTTGCATCTGACGACAAACTTAGGCTACCTCGCGGATTGCTATCATCTTGCCTTGTCTCTTCCCGACGGGACATTCCTTCCTTGCTCTGCTTGGACTTGGTCTAGCTACAGTTTTAAGGGCGGCAAAGGCCTGCCCACTCCTCTGTCACTATATGTAGAGAGAGACTGGGCGTCAAGGGACTTTCTGTTGGAAATGCTCAAAGCTGTAGGCGGCAGCGAGGAATATATGGACGGGAAGATCACAGAGCTTATGGGTCACGGGAAGGAATCTGAAAACCTGGCACGGTTGCTCGTGCCCGGATGGGAAACGGTGGAGAAGGTTAGACCGGAGCAATTGCCACGTCCGGCGGAGCCTGAAGCAGGCAAGTTGATCAGGTTCATAGGGAATCCCATGCTCCGGGGGATAGCGGAACACCCCTGGGAGTCTAAGTACGTGTTCAACCCAGGTACCATGAGGTTGAACGGTAAGATCTACATCCTGTATCGCGCAAGCGGAGAGGATGAGGTCTCCCGAATAGGGCTGGCCATAAGCTCAGATGGTTTTCATATCGATGAGAGGTTGGAGGAGCCGATATTTGAACCGATGGACAAGTGGGAGAGGAGGGGTTGCGAGGATCCTAGACCTCTCCTGATAAAGGAACGCATTTACATGTTATATACAGCCTATGATAGTGTCACTGCGCAGATAGCACTAGCTTCTATCGCTCTTAATGACTTCCTAGGCCGTCGGTGGAGCCAGTGGAAAAGACACGGCCTTGTTTTCCCGGGCTTTGATAATAAAGATGCCACTTTATTCCCAGAGATGTTCGACGGACGATATATTATGTACCATAGGATTGATCCAAGTATTTGGATTTCCTCCTCAGAGCATTTGGGCTCTCCCTGGCCCCGGGAAGACCATCGAATACTGCTTGGCCCGGGAGCAGGAATGGCTTGGGATGGGTTCAAAATTGGCGGCGGGAGTCAGCCTATCAAGACCAAGTATGGCTGGCTGCTCATCTATCACGGTGTTGACCAATCTTTTATCTATAGGCTGGGTGTTCTGCTGGTGGCACTTGATGATCCAGGACAACTGGTTTATCGATCTCCCAATCCCGTCTTGGAGCCAGAGGAAGCTTACGAGATAGGCGAGGAGGGATGCTACGTTCCCAATGTAGTATTCACGTGTGGCGCTGTCCCAAGTGTAGATAAGGAGGTCCTCGAGGATAACGATGAGATTCTGGTCTACTACGGCGCTGCGGATACAGTAGTATGTGTCGCGACAGCGAAAGTATCCGACCTTATTCCTGAGGAAATCAGACGGGGCAGAAACCGCGGTGGTTACAAGGAGTAACACATTTCCGAGAGGTACCCGTCGAACGCCGTATATCGAAGCTGAGGATGGACTACTAGCTGCGCAGGACGCAAGAGGTGCAGGAGAGGGTGGAAAGCTAGCACAGATAATATCACACAGGCATCATATCCACATCACAGAAATCTTGATATTTTATAAAAAGAGCACCATAATAAGTTTTAGAGAGCTTGAAAAGTGACACCCATACTCGTCTGAGAAACTAGCGGTCGTTACGTTCAAAATTGAGCTCCGGAGCCGAAAAACGTTCCCCAACCTTTTAATCAGGGTGTCGCGGGTTCGAAACCCGCACGGCTCACCAGTTAGCTTTAATTTGAACGTGGGGCCACTCAGTTATCGGGCGGCTCCTTTTCATTTTCGACACCCTGATGTTTTTACAGGCCGCTGGTATACCCGAAAGCATCAATTAAAGGAGGCTAGAACACTACTAGGTAAATAATCATGGCGCCGATTGCGAAAATAGCGATCACGGTAAAGGCTATAGGGCGCATTGATAGTTTAAGGAAACGCCTTGCTACGACAAAAGCGAGCGCCATGATGACGAACACCACTAGCCAGGCTAATATATGGTCCATGAAGACCTCCTTAGTTTAGGGTATGCTCATCTATATATGCAATTCGACTCAGTGTATTGTGTGTAGGGAGAATACTCTATTATTTTCAATTTGTCAATCCGCATGGAATGGTGTATGAGAACAGGCTATCAGACTCAAGAAGGCCAATAGGCAGTTGTAGCTGCACAAGCAAGGGTTTATGAAAAAGTAATAAAATTACAACGTGAGGTTTTACTGGTGAAGTACGTACAAGTCCAATGCCATTAGATCTAGATTTTGAAATGGTACGATAATTAGTAACAGAGTACAGACAAGCAACTGTGTGCTAGGCTTTTAGAATACGCAGCCGCGTTAGCCAGTCATTCATCACCGGTTGGGGCACACCAAAGATGCTCGCCATCTTGATGGGGTCTTCTACTTTGGGCCAGAGGTTAAAAACGAAGTCCCTGGGCATGAGAATACTGGCCGAGAAGTAGTCTGCCAGACGCTCGCTAATCTTTTTATACCGCTCACCAGCTTGTTTGAAGGCAATCCCAGAGTTACCGCATATTACATGGAAACCCTCATGGAAGGCCGTAAAATGGGACTCTTCAGGTGATGAATTCGCATTCAGGTGGATTACCCACTCTTTATCTACCAACCAAGTGCAGCCGAGAAAGTGTCTTAATGGAACAGGACGTATTTCAACCGGTCGCTTTGGATCAAATAGACTGATAATATCCATCGGTACCGGAGGTTCAATGACACCAGCTTGTTTGAGATATTTATCTGCCAGGTCTTCAATCTCATCAAGCACTCGACAGCAGCAGTGATCATAGGCGAATGAGCAGCCTGTAAGGTGTGTTGTTGGATACTCACCTTCGCCGTCAGACTTCTTGCGTCTGGCCTCAGGACACCAACTGCCTGTACGGCAAGCGCACTCAGTTTCATGCGGGCAGCATTTTCCCGACCACAGCTCGGCAAGGGTGGGCATAGACTTCCTGGGCTCAATCACCTTGCTCACGCCGACTTCTCCTCCTATATATGAGACCCTCAATCATCGCTATCATATCATCGTCGAGTTCATCCGGGTATTTCTGCTGAGCGTATTCACGGAACCCCGGCAAGGAATCGGCTCCATCCTTATGCAAAGGCTTCAAGTGCCCCGCCAGGGCAAGAATATGTTCTACAGGTAATGATAGATACTCGGCTAGCATTTTACAAGAATTCGGAGAGGGCGTTTGTTTGCCTTCACGCCATCTACACAGAGTAGAAGCGCTAACCCCTGAATCCCTACCTAATTTCCTAAGAGAGATACCGCGCTGTCTTTGTATATCTTCAAGAAAATCAGCAATGTTTGCCATTGTTGTTACTTATCCTCTTTTCGTTCCTATATCGCAATTGTAGCGCTGTCGCAACACTTTGTCAATACGTTACTGCAATTTCGGGTAAAATTGTTGCGCCCCCTTGACAAAAACCGTATATGGTGATAGTATACCGTTGCGTGGATGCAACACTTGTGCTGCTAGCGCAACATTATACTACATAGATTGGAGGAGACAATGGACTATCTCGTTTTTGTGATTCTGCCATATATAACCGTCATAGTACTGGTGGTAGGACTGATTTGGCGGATACGTACATGGTGGGCGAAACCACGCGCCAAAGCCGTACTTTTTCCCGCAGCGGGAAGCAATCTTGCTGCGACGAGAAGGGTAGCAGGAGACATTATCCTGTTTGGTAAGACATTCAGTGTATCCAAAACTCTGTGGGCAATCAGTATTATATTTCATCTGGGTCTGCTATTGGTCGTGTTGGGACATATCAGAACCGTAACCGAGTTTGGATTTTTATGGAGCTGGTTCAATCTTGACGCAGAAGGCATCGACCGTGTCGGTTATGCCATGGGAATGACTGCCGGTGGACTTATGCTGTCCGGGGCCGTTCTTCTCCTTGCACGGAGATTCACCCCAAACATGCGAGTCCTCTCTATCTTCCAGGACTACTTCGTGCTGGGCATGTTGCTGATTATTATCCTGCTTGGCTTTTGCCATGCGTTTGTGGATGCCTATCCACGTCGATGAAATTCAGCACTACGCCAGGGGAGTTCTCACCTTTCAAGCAGCCGTTGAGGTAAACAATATATTATTTCTATGGCACTTCTTCGCCGCTCAGATGCTGATTATGTATCTCCCGTTTAGCAAACTAATACATGTGGTTACGAAACCAGTTGCCGAAAGTTGGACAATAAGGTAGGTGAGCTATGACGAAAGTTGCAACAATAACGCGAGAAAGACATCTCGGAACAAGAGAAGAACTATCGGGTTTCCTGCAAAGCAAACTGAATAGAAACCTGGCCGTGTATTTTCAGAGCTGCCAGCGATGTGGCCTGTGTGCTAAGACCTGTCACTATTATCTAGCCACAGGCGATCCCAAGATGATTCCAGGGTATAAGGTTGAGCAGGTCCGCAAGCTTTTCGAACGACAACGTCACGACTGGCGTAGAAAGCTATCCCCCTGGATTCCCCGAGGCGATGGATTGGACGAGCAGGAACTCCTTGAGTTAACGGATGTGGTCTTCGGCAGGTGTACAATGTGCCGCAGGTGCACGCTGACATGTCCCATGGGTATTGATACAGGAATGATAATGCGTGCTGCGCGAGGCATGCTCACGCTGGCGCATAAAGCCCCAAAAGGCCTCCAGGATACGGTTGACCTCCATGTAATGAAAGGCAATAACATGGGCGTGGACAGTGAAGAATTTGTAGCTACAGTTGAGTGGATGGAAGAGGAGCTCCAAAAGGATATCGGTGATCCCAACGTCAAGATCCCCATCGATAAAGAGGGCGCTAAAAACCTGTGGGTTTTAAATCCCAGGGAGGTCATGTTCTTCCCGCTTCTGCTTCAGGCCCAGGCCAAGATATTCTACGCCGCTGGCGAGAGCTACACTCTTAGTAGCAAGCACTGGGACGTCACCAACTATGCTCTCTTTAATGGCGATGATAAGGATGCGACTACTATTGCAGGGTATGTGCTGGAGGAGGCAGATCGGCTTGGATGCGACACTATCATCTGCACTGAATGTGGGCATGGTATGCGCCAGCTAAAATACATGGCCCCAATATGGCTGAAGAGATCGGACTTCAAAGTGCGGGCTTTTGTCGAGGTCGTCGCTGATTATATTCAGACAGGAAGAATCAAACTCAATCCTTCCGTTAATAAAGAACGTGTTACATACCACGATCCGTGCAATCAAGCACGGAGTGGCAATTACATTGAGGAACCTAGAGTGGTACTTAAAAAGAGCGTAATGGATTTTGTTGATCTTACTCCATGCGGGAGGAATAACTTCTGCTGCGGTGGGGGTGGGGGCGCGCTCACGATGAGCCAGTACCGGAGTTGGAGGCTCGAGGCTGCCAAGGTAAAAGCTGACCAGATAAAAGCCACCGGCGCAAAAATTGTATCTACCTCCTGCCATAACTGTATAGACCAGCTGGCTGAGATAAACCGCCACTACAATCTGGATGTTAAGGTGGTGAACACGTGCGAGCTCACCGCAGACGCCATAGTACTCCCGCGGCGGATGTTCCTGAGTACGGGGATACCTGTCGATGTCGGCGAGCAAGGTTACTTAAAGGATCCCACATTATGGAATCATGAGGTGGCACAGTTCCTCGCAACGAATGAAGGGTTTGGGGAGCTAAAGGAAGAGCATTGGCGAGTGCTTGACTATGTAAGGGACTACGACAGCCGCAATGAAGCCTGGCCCTTGCCCCAGCGAGTCAACAAAGATCTCACGCTTAACATACAACACCTTTTCCCCTGCCAGCCCCGAAGCCGTCTTTAAGATAGCCGGTCTGGCAGAACCGCGAGGCGGGATCAATTGGCACGAAGGCAGCGTACAGGGCAACTAGCGAATAAACCGAGGTCGGTTTTATCCTATTTGCAGTAAGTCAGCACTTTACACTCGGGTGAGGTGGAGATGAACGAGTCGGTCACTATCACCATTGTAGCCACGGCATATCTGGATGAAGAGGGATACCTGCTGCCTTCGGAGAATTGGGACAGGAACGTTGGCCGGCTCCTTGCATGCAATGTAGTGACCGGGTGCCTAACGGCAGATCATTGGAGAGTAGCAGAGTATCTGAGACGATACTACATCGAGTTTGGCATTGTACCGCCCATTAGAAAACTCTGCCGCGACACAGGTTTCAGTCTGACAGGAATCTACAAGCTATTCCCTTCGGGGGTAGCTAGGGGTGCCTGCAGGGTAGCCGGGATACCCAGCGACGTCTTCAAACTGCCCCTGACTCATCTCTATCCCTGATAGAATCGGGGGTCCTCGGTTTCTTGCTCATAGGTTATTCTGTATCTAAATGTTCTATTGATTAGGAATTTTATTGACAGTCGTAATTTTCAACTTAATCGTGACCTACCCCCTTGAATCGGTCCCGGTAAATTGTTGGGATATATACGGGATATCTATTTAATGGAGGAGAAATGGATAGGGTGCGGCATCTGCATACTATTGTTCAAAGGGCATATACAGAGGCTGCTCGAAGGCCGCAGGATGAACATCCGTTTCCAGTAGGAAGAAGTTTCGCTGAAAGCATCGGTTACCCACATAACTTGCTTGAATCATTACCCTCTGTGTCTGTAGATGCATTCTCTGGAGTATCAAATGTCGCCATCTTTGCAGATATCCCGGAAGGAGTGACTGTCCTTGACTTAGGGTGCGGTTCGGCCCTTGACACTTTAATTGCCGCGCGTAGGACAGGACCCAAGGGTAAGGTTATTAGCATAGACTTCAGTGATGCCATGCTGGCACGCGCACGCCGAGCTGTGGAACAAGTGTCATTGGACAATGTGGAGCTACATCTTGCTGATGCGGAAATTATACCGGTTGAAGATGGAGCTATCGATGTAGCCATAATAAACGGCATCTTCAACTTAAACCCGGCAAGAGACGCGATTTTCAATGAGCTTGCCAGAGTGGTGCGATTAGGAGGTACTGTCTTTGCATCTGAACTGATACTGCGCGAACCACTCATTCCCAATGTTCATGAGAGCGAGACTGATTGGCTAGCCTGAATAGCTGGAGCTAAGGAAGGCGGTGCCTTCCTGGATGAGTTTTTAGCAGCTGGCTTTCACGAAGCGACCATTTTACGTATGACGCGCAATGCTAGAACGAAGAACCCGCTAGTGCTTGCCGCTGACGTGCATGCTCAGAGATAGAATGGAAGAGTGCCTGATAACATTTAATGGGGGTGATTTGGCTCAGTAGGGTGACAAATTTCAAGGATGAGTGGGATGCGAGTCCACTTCGGCTATGATTTCGGCCACCATCTCCGCTGTCCTACCCACAACATTTGCACACATTGCCATAAATTCAGGTTTGTTTACGGCCTGTATCACCGCATCGGAATCCGTCCAGTCAAGCCTTGAGATCTCACTGCAGGCGGTTGTACCGTACTCCTGCTCAAATCTCTGTACCAGGCTCTGAGCGATCAACATTCCGGAGAATAGGCCCCCGAGCCCTTCATCGATACGGGTGCGACCATACTTCATGCCCAGCACCATCATTCCTCCCGTCAGTGCTCCACATGTCTTGCCCATGCCCAGTCCGGCACACAGGGGGCCTGCCGCCTTGAAGGTCAGTTCGTCCTCCATTCCTAAAAGCTCCTGAAATGCCAGCAATATGGATTGACTGCAGCCATGGAATTGCAGTTCATAGTCATGGGCCTTCTTCCTGGCCTGTTCTTTCAGGGACTCCTTAGAAATCTCCTGCGCCACGATGAAACCTCCTTTTCCGGGGTAGTGATTGGACATAGCCTGGTATATGTCGCCGTGCCAAATCTCCCTGGGTAAACTACGGAACATGCGCACAGCACCGGAAGACTGTGCGGTTTTACCGCCTTTTCGCAAATTCGGCGAAATCCGTAAATGCCTCCAGGGATGTGTATTTGTATTTATAATTGAGCGCTCTTTTTAGTTTCTCACTCGAGACTACCCAGTGGTAGCGCGTCATACTAAGGGCAGGACCGGGAAACTCGGTGACAAAGGACAGCCGGAGATTCCAAGCCAGCCAGGTTAATAGATACATCAAACGAAAAGGAACGTAGACTGGCATATTCCTCAGTAGACTTACCATTTGTTTTAGGGTGACTGTCCCTTCTGCACCCACATTGAAGGCCCCGGCCATTCTCTTTTTAAGTAGAAGATAGATAATATCGATTAGATCATCCTCATGTACAAACTGGAAGGGTTGAGTATTTAAAGGTAGAAGTACAAATTTCTTTCTCAAGTGACGGGCAAGGGGATCATCGAAGCCTGGACCAACAACAAATGATGGCCGTACTATGGTTACTATTAGCTGTGGATTCTGCAATATGAATTCTGAGAGGATGTTCTCAATCTCTTTTTTGTTTTTACTGTAGGTAAAATCATCATTTCCTCTCAGCGGACTGTCCTCAGTCAGAGGGACGTCATTATCGGGGTGAAAACCATAAGCAGTTGCTGAACTTGTATACAACAGCTGATTAACATCCGCTCTCGTGCAGGAATGCAGGACATTCCTGGTACCATTGACGTTGATGTCCTCCATCAAATTTACATCGTGAATAGGAGGAACAATGTATGCTGTATGAACAACCGTATCAATCCTATGGTCTTTTAGAATATGCTCAAACTGTTCCCTCACATCTAGCTTGTAGAATACGAACTTCTTAAGACTGATGGCAGGCTCTTTGATATCAATTCCTACTATTTCTTTAATTTCTGCTTTATCATTCAAAAGAGATAGCAGCTTGCCCGCAATATATCCAGAAGCACCTGTTACAAACACTCTCTCCATGCTTATACCCAGTGAAATCTAGCGCCTCTCTCTCAATGCCCAGTAGGACAAAATATCCACTAGACTTCGAGGCGTAAGCCTGATCAGAATGGAGTGAATAAACCAGTTTCTCAATCCCGGAATGTATACAGTCTTTTCGCTCTTGAAGGCCTTCATGCCTTTATGTGCTATTACCTTAGGGTCGCTTAGACCGCTGATTTTGTACCACCAGATTCTCTCCGGGAAGCCCCCGCCCTTTAATAACGGAGTACTTGTATATGAGGGGTTGAGCGTGAAGACCTTAACACCGGTTCCTTTGATCTCCTGGTTTACTGCCTGGCTCAGGCTTTGCACAAAGGCCTTTGATGCGCCGTATGTCGCATGATGAACTGTGGGCTGAAAAGCAGCGGCCGATACTACGTTAAGTATCCTGCCCTCTTTGGCATCAACCATGTCCGGTAAAAAGAGCCTCATCAGTTTGAAATAGGCGATAAGGTTTAAGTTGACCAGCAATTCCTGGCGCTCCAGGGGTATCTCATGAAAGTTACCATAGAGTAGGATTCCAGCGTTGTTAACCAGCACATCGATCCTATCTCTAGATTGCTTGACCCGCTGGTACAGATTTTCAGGCCCGTTTTCTTCCGAAAGGTCGATGGGGAAGGTTGTAGTTTTAACTGCATACCTGTTGTGCAGTTCATCGGCCCATTTCGTAAGGATGTCCTTTTCTGAGGGGTGGCATCCCAATAGCAGGTTCGATCCTTCCTTGGCGAAGCACTCCGAAAGTTCCCTGCCAATTCCCGAAGAAGCACCGGTAATTAGAACGTTTTTTCCTCTGAGATCGAATTTTCCCAATTCATCGTTTCCATGGACAAAGGGATTTATCTTGAACTATGTGCGATGATGTTGACCCTGACTGAGTGATATCCCCCTATGAGGGACCCAGATGTGCGACGGGCATGTAGTGCAACTATCTCTCAGCCGACCTTCTGCAGAATGTGCATGCACATGGCTGCCTCTTCGATGCCTATGTTGCCGCCACCATTCTCAGCGAGGCCTATTTGCGCCCCTTCCACCTGCCGATTGCCAGCTTCGCCCCTAAGCTGGGCAACGATCTCGTGAATCTGCGCTAGACCCGATGCGCCGATGGGATGCCCGCGGCACTCCAGGCCGCCGCTGGTATTAATAGGTTTTGAGCCACCGAGTTTGGTAGCTCCCGTTTCTGCGTAGGGGCCCCCTTCGCCGACGGGACAGAAACCCATCACCTCCGTCTGGTGGAGCTCTCCGAAGGCAGTGGCATCATGCAGCTCAGCGATACTGATATCGTCCGGCCCAACTGCTGCCATCTTATACGCCTCCATGGAAAGACGTTCACCAATATCCGTATCGTCAATACCCCTGTCAGCGCCCTGTCCCAGCACCGAAGCCAGTATCTTCACCGGCCGTGCACTGGGTAGCTTATTGAGGTACTTCTCCGAACAGACTATCGCCGCAGCACTACCGTCGCCTACGGGCGCACACATCGCCCGGGTAAGGGGATAGGCAACGGGCTTATCTGCCAGGATTTCCTCCACTGACATCGGTTTCTGGTACTGCGAAAGAGGGTTCAAAGACCCGTGCCAATGATTCTTGGAGCAAATTACCGCAAGCTGTTTCTGTGTTGAACGAAACCTGTCCATATGCCATCGTGCTGCTGTAGCATAGGCGTCCATAAAGATGCTTCTCCCTTCCCCAGGAGCTGTTTGTTCCTCCGGTATCTCAACATTGAACGTCTTGCTAACCTCCATTATCATGTTGATATGTTCTATAAAATTCTCTACATCCATGCAGGAGGCGTAGGCCCCCAGGGAAAGCGTTTTATCGGGATGGCTCATTTTTTCCGAGCCCAATGCCAGCGCTACATCGAACATGCCAGCGCGGATTCCCATATAGGCCAGGTGAAGAGCCGTGGAGGCGCCGGCACAGGCATTTTCCACATTGGTAACAGGTATTCTATCTATGCCCATACCCCGCAGTATTACCTGGCCACGAATGGAGTGCTGATTGGAGAACATGCCCCAGAAAGTATTGGAGAAGAAAGCAGCTTGCAGGTCCTTGTTGTTCAGGCTGGCATCCTTAAGGACAAGTTCGATCGCCTCCTCGGCCATAGATCTAACGGTCTTATCCGGATACTTATTGAACCGGATCATTCCCACGCCAATAATATATACGTCTTCTATTGTCCCAATGCCTCCTTTACAAGCATTCCCCCGGCTGCGATAGCAAGGGAGTCATTTGATCCATCCTCGATCATGCCAGCCCGGGCATCTCTGAAGAGTTTCTCTATGGGAAAATCCTTACTCACCCCGTAGCCACCGAACAACTGTATGGCATCGCTGGTCACCTGAAAGGCTACTTCTGTACAATACACCTTCGCGGCAATGGAATACTGTACGAGTGGAGGTGTCGTGTTCATATTAAAGACCATTGCGCTGCGGGAAAATGACCTGGCCGTCTCCACCTTGGTAAACATATCAAAAAGCTTCTTCTGCACCAGTTCATGGTCACAGAGGCGTCTCCCTCCCTGGACCCTTTCAATGCTATACTCAAGGGCCATATCGTAGGCTGCCTGGGCACAGCCGGTGAAATAGGCCCCCATTGTCGCATTGGCATGTCCCAGGGTTAGCTCGGTCATTGCCTCATAGCTTTCGGGGTCTATGATCATGAATTCCTCGGGGCAAATAGCTTCATCGAAGAAGATTTCCCCTTGCGGCAACTCCCTCTGCCCGAGTTTGTTAAGGGGCTTGCCCCGTGACACTCCGGCCTGAGTAAGGTCCATCAGGCAAATACCTCCCCCGGCGAACCCCATTGATGGGTCGATACTGACGAAAAGGGCAGCATCGGAGGCAACAGGACCGTTTGAAATCCATGCCGATTTCTGACCGTTGATTACCCAGTTACCACCCTTCTTGGTAGCCTTCACTTGCTGTGAAGCTCTCGGATCGCGGAAAAATGGAGTACTTGCCATCAAATTATCCGAGCCATGAGCCGGCTCGGTGATTCCCCAGCAACTCATAACACTGGCATCTTTACAGTTAACGAACGGGACGACAAACCTATCGATCAGATGATCCTCGCATAGCAAAGTTGCGTAAAAGGAAGAAAAACAGCTACATCCCAGAGACACGGCGAACCCAACGCTTCCGTATGCCAGCTCCTCCCATATGATATGCACGCCCAGGGGATCGAGCCCAAGCCCCCCGTACTCGTCAGAGATAAGCACCAAATGATAATTATTTTGGTACAGCCTTTCCATGCAGTCCCACCACAGCGAGCCTTTTTTTATCACATCTTCGGGCGGGAGTTTATCCAACTCAATGGATGCGGGCCTTAGCACCTCCACGGCGAATCTGTGCACCTCTTCCTTCAGGAGCTCGTGTTCTTCGGTTAACTCAAGATTTAATTCTGTGTATGGCATTTAGTACTCCTCTAAATCGCACTGTATTCAGGTGCCTGTTTTCCAACCTCTTTCTATGGACTAGGAATGCTCGGGCAATCACCAAGAACTAATTGTAATCTTCAAATTTATAGATCGTACCCTCTCCACGCTCGAACATATCCTTCAGTTGCCGTGCCAGTGGCTTCTCTGTCAAAGTTTTAGGGAAGTTGATCGACAATTTGCAAATACGATGGGATATAGTTCGCCTCGAGATCTTTTTTACACATCTCAAATATCGATTTCGGATCAATGGCCTTATCCTCAAATGGCTCGATAGCAGCAACAAGGTCGCTCTCCCCCGGTGCGCCCGAAGCTGCAGAAATCCCATAGATACAGACTTCGCTTACATCGGGATGCTTTCCGATAACTGTTTCCACGTAGTCAGGCTGAATGAAATCCCCGGCACGGCGGAGTTCCGTGCCTTTTCGACAATCGAAGAAGTACCAGCCCTTTTCATCTTTGTGCACCATATCACCGGTTCTAAGCCAACCGCCCTTGGTCTTCTCCTTGGACTCATCTGGCTTGCCCAGATAGTCAACCTTGGTATCGCCTCTCAGCATTCTACAGATGAGCTCTCCTGTTCCCCCCACGGGCATTGCATTATCGTTCTCATCCACAACCTTCATTTCCATAACACCGGGGACTGGTTTGCCGAAGGAACCTATTGGCCCCTGCCCGACCGGCTTGTATGCGAACCCGCCCTCTACTGACCCATACCACTCGAGGATCTGGACGTTGAATCTCTTCTCGAATGCACCCCAAAGCGACGGCGGCGTTCCAGCGCTGATGACCATGCGTACTGGATTGTCCGCATCGTCAGCTTTTTCAGCCTCATTGTATATCCCAGCCATCATTCCGCCGAGAAGGGAAAAGGATGTGCATCCATATTTCCTGCAGATATCCCAGATTCTGCTCTTGGTGAAGCGGGGGCTGAACACGGCTTTGATTCCCATACTGAAAGCCGGGAAAAGGGTTACAGTTTGAGCGTTGCCGTGGGTTAGGGACAGCCCGTTATAGAGAATATCATCGTTCTGGTATTTCCATACAATCTTATTCAGAATGTTGAACAGGCCCGTTCTGTTGTTGCGTATCGTCACGCCCTTGGGATCGCCGGTTGTTCCTGATGTATAAATTATCTGCATGGGATGCCGCACGTCCATTATCTGCTGCTCCACTACGTCCCATGAGGTTTTCTCAAGAACCTCATTCAAGGCATGATATTTCTCTGATACCGGGATACCCTGTTCCTGCCTGTAGGCAACTGTGATAAACTTCACCGAAGGTACCTCGCTGATGACCTCTTCGAGCTGCTCCAGGAATTCTCCCGACACGATAACGGCCTTAGCCCCGCAGTCTTTGAGCAGGAACTTCAGCCGGTCGCCCCTGGTTCGTGGATCGACCGGAACCATAATAGCGCCTATAGTGGGGCCCGCCAGAGTTGCGTATACGAATTCGGGGTGGTTCCTCATGAAAACAGCGTACGTATCGCCCCTGCCGATATCGTTGTCAAAGAAAAGCCGGGCTATCTTGTTTGAGTTTTCATATAGATTTTTATATGTGAGTACATCCTCGCCAAGGTCCCCTTTCTCGAAAATATATATTTCCCTATCAGGATCCTCATCTGCCTTTATCTCGGCGAGGTGTGAAGCGATAACCTGATTGAGATGAGCCTTGCTACCCATGGGTCACCTCCATCGCCCTAGTCCTCTTCTTCAATGGCACCAATGAACCCGCGGGTGAACGTAGGGAACTCCTTCTGGAAGATCTCATCCCAGTACTCATCGGTCCAGTATTTATGCCTGTCGAAGAAGGGGTCGTTCTTGGCGACACTAACGCAAACGCTCGCAGCTATGTCGACGTCCTCGATGATGTTAAGGGCAAAGGCAGCCATAGCGAGCGTGCTGAACACGCGACAGTGTAATCCCAGCCTCCAAGCTGCAGCAGCCGCAGCATCTGTAGCAATATTTACATTCAGGTTCTTAAACTGACAGCTCGGACCCCTCGCTGTGAGTGATTCCATCTCCTCAGCTTTATTGAGCTCGGCGCAGGTCCTGTATCCGCAGGCGCCGCAGTCGTAGTTGAAATCCGATTTCCTCTTATCTCCAATAAGTAGCAGGGCGCAGGGCTCCTTTACCAGCTCCATGACAAACCTGCCATCGCGAGCTGCCAGCGGAGACATGTCTGCCATGGAATAACAGAACTCCGCGATCTCTACCATTTGCTCTATGCCAACGCTGATGATCTTTGGGGTGTTTCTTCCACCGAACCTGAAGCTGTTATGCGCTGCCACAGCCATCAGTTCAAGGGCTCTATCGAGACCGTTCTGTATCAAATCGTCCAATTCCCTTATTGCCATTTCTCTCACCTCGTTCCCTGCAGCATCCTAGCTGTATATAGACCTGAACTGAGGCCACAGCCTCTGGATAATCCTGTCATTCATGGTAGCCTGGTTTATCTCATGATATCTCTTGGGGATATCCCTGAAGGGACTCTTTCTCAGTCACAGAGATGCCCACCGCCAGTGCAAAACCGGTATCCTTGGGCACAATCCTCATTTTCATAGCGGCAGCACCGGCCGACCAGTATACGCCATAATCGATCCCAAGATTTCTGGCTAACGATAAGATGCCGTCTATGGCATAGCCGACGTTATTCGCCCGGAAAACGCAGAGCGGCCCCCTGAAGGCAATCCCCGGTTCATCGGGAAGCCTTTCCGCTTCCTTAAGGTACTCACAGGTGAGCTTGCCGCACATATTGCAGTTGATGTCCGCCGGGTCGGTGAGGCATCTCAGCGATGTAACAACGAGGACCGCATCGGCATCCCTGAGCATCGCCGCATCCCGCTTGAAGAAGTCCCAACTCTCATTCTCCTCAGACATTCGCTCGATGGTCTGACATAGTTCTTCAATAGCACATTCATCATCGATAATGTGAATGGTGGACTCGCCGACACCCCCTACCCTGGGTGAAGTTGTCCCTGACGCCAGAAGTAGGCGTGCTGCTATTCTTACCGCCTCTTTTCTATCTTCCTCGAACTGTTTTATGCTTGCTTCCTTGCTCATGGAAACCCCCTTTACTCAGTTAAACCTGAAGGCCGTGTTTTCTGGCAATCTCCGGATACGCTTTGTAGGCCGGCTTCAACAGCGGTAGCAACTTTATGACCTTCGGAAGAGGTCCCTTTGCCTTTATACGACCCTTCGCCATCGCTATCGGCATGGATATAGACTGAAGCCAGAACTCGTGGCACGTGTCGCCGCTGAGTTTCATCTCTATAGTGGGCTTGAGGTCAGCCGGCCCACAGATAACCTCGCCGTCTTTGGTTAGCCATATAAAACCATCGGGATCCGTTATGGTGAACTTGATCGTGATACCCGATTGACGGTACTTCGGGCCTACAACAGGATCATCTGATAAACCCTTAAACAGAGTCCCCAACACATCGTACATCTTTTCCGTACTTTCAAATACCGGCATGTTTAACCCTCCTTAACTATTTATTTCACACATTAGCCCGACTTCTTAGTAGTTATGGGAAATAATCGTCGACCATACAGCTATAACAGGTCGGATAAATATTATATATTGCTAGGACACCGTTATCACCCATGATGCAGGTCTGTTCTTCAGCCAGTGAAGAATGAAAAACAGGACTATGAGAGTCGTTAATTGGTTAGCTAACTCCGTGTGGACATTTCTAACACTATCATGACAATTTGTCAAGTATTTCAGGGGACCTGTTCCGTTCGGTAATAGTTGAAGATACAATGCCACAATCTTGTGATATAATATTGGCCTGTTGAAACTTTCAAAATGTGACCTCAAATAACGTGGAGACAAGCTATCCAGGTTGATGTCACATATTAGAGATGCCTGGAACCAATAGATAGGCGAGTCAACCACAATCGAACGGAACCCAGGTGAACGATGAGATGAAAGAACCTAACGCTAAGCGTGTTTACCTTGCGGGGCCGGATGTATTCTTTCCTAACGCCATCGAAATCGGTAATGCAAAGAAACGCATCTGCGCTCAGTATGGCTTCGAGGGAGTATACCCGCTGGATGCCAATTTTGATACATTGTTCAAGCTGGGCTCTGCGGGTGATATGGGGCACGCAACCTTTGACCTAATGGTCGAGCTGATGGATGGTTGCGACCTTGTGATTGCGAATTTAACCCCGTTCCGAGGACCAAGTATGGATGTTGGCACCGCGGTTGAAATTGGTTACATGTACGGATGCGGCAAGCCTGTGTTTGGCTACACCAATGTAGTAAAGGACTACGCAGAGCGCGTTGAACCAGACGACTGCTTCATAGAGTCTTTCGGTTTGGTCGACAACGTGATGGTCGAGGGTCCCGTTTACCGAACCGGCGCGGTGGTAGTTCGAGCGGATGTACCACCTGATGAAATCTACACCTCCCTGGAAGGTTTCACCGGGTGTGTGCGACAGGCAGCAGAAATGCTATTAAATCAACAGCCCTGATTCTACTACATTAAAAAGAGACCGCTGAAAAAGAGATGCAGGATACTTCCTGCCGGGGGTCTGGGGGTGTCCCCCAGCTTTAAAAAGTCCCCCAAGGTTGGGGGCTTAGGGGGTTGATTGAGACTATTTCAGCAGTCTCCTCTATATGCTTTATTTTTCTCCACTTCAGCAGATAGGTCACGGCGATGCCGGCTCCCAAAGGCAATGGCCATGTTGGTCGTGGCGAGCCCGATGCCAGCAATAAGGAAGACGATAAACAGATCTTTTCTACCTTCCACGTCTCTTATGAGGAGAACCAGCTCAAGGCCTGCAAACAGCAGAAGCACGCCGAGCACTGCATATGGGATTGACGAGAGTAGAGCAAGGCCAACCACGCCAAAGGCAACGGCAATAATGACAAAGATAATGCCGATCATGATATTCGAGCCTCCGGTGCGGGCCCCGAACCGGTAGTGTGCCGCCAGCCCACCGGCCCCATGGCACATGGGCATGGCTGCCAGAAAACCGGTTACGATATTAACAATCCCCATATCGGCAGAGAAACGTCTGTTGGTTACCCGCTTTGTACACTCACCACCTCCGAATAGCGATTTCGCTGTATCGGTCGTGCCGATGACCGCATTTCCTATCGTTAGCGGGATCTGAGGAATTACCAGCAACACAAGGGCGGTGACATAATTGTCCAGGCTCGGTAAATAAAGCCCCATTTCAGTCGGCCCGAAACCCCATTCCGTATTACTGAATGCCCCGAAGGCGGCGCCGATAATCACGCCTGCAGCTACTATAACCAGTGCTGCAGGAAAACGTTTGCTATTGATCAGAAGTAGCACCAGTACTATACCGGCCAGGCCGATTATTAGATTGACCGGCACGCTGCCTACGAGCGCCTCTCCTACAGAATTTTGCATTAGAAGTTCCCTGCTTTGAATAAAGCCGATACCCTTGGTGATGAGAATAAGTCCCAGACCAACCTGAATCCCCCTGACCACTGGTTTGGTAAATATCCTTGAAATCCAGTTGATTAGACCTGTTACAGATAAAAGAAGAAGGATACCTCCAAAAAGGATTCCGGTAGCTGCCATAACAGGCAGGGTGATTATCTCCGGTGAGGCAATGGCAATGGCTGCAACTACTTTCAGTGGCTGGACCGGTATCGGAAGACGGTAATAGAGACCGGTTATAACATAAAAGATACCAACCATTAAGAAGACAGATGTGAAGCTCAGCCCGTTGATCGTAATCATCGCGATAGACAACGGGATGAGCGTTCCCAGATCGCCCATTGAGCCGGACAGCTCGCGCAGGTTGAACTCGAATTCTTTTATACGCATCTAGTAGAGTATTCCCATTGAAATTCGCAATGAGGCAATTTCCATCTCCCATCGCGCTTGCCATACATAATATGTCTACCTCCCCTAGCTGTCAAACTCACGTTGAGCCCAACTTGCAGCCCACAGCCTCTGATTCTAGTTCCTACTCTTACGGAACGGATCACGCCATCATCGAGGGCCGCTATATCACCCCCACGCAGGAGGTCAACCGTGTGCAGGTGTTCGGTGACGGGGTATTTACCGAGGACTGGGGCGAGATCTCACAGGTCTATGATAGATTATCCCGGGCTAAAGACATAAATATGGACACCACTAACAAGGCGCATTATCGTGGGGAGGCCGTGATGTGGGAGGTCGATATAAAAGGGTTGAACGGCACTATTTTAGTACCGATGATACCGATGAAAAAGAGGTGCAGGATACTTCCTGCCGGGGGTCTGGGGGTGCCCCCCAGATTTAAAAAACCCC
>PVMK01124223.1_pt1 | contig 25369 bp, 19 predicted proteins | sample 1853481 | NCBI WGS metagenome assembly PVMK01 (sample SAMN08533507, study PRJNA380276) | Marine sediment metagenome, whole genome shotgun sequencing project.
ATATTTACAACAGTATCGCAAACGATCTGCTGGCTGTTCGAAATAAGAAATCAATCAAAGATCTTACGACCATTCGGAATGTGGCTGAGCTTAAATATGCGGCGGAACTGATTCCGTTCGCATTCGATCAGCATCTGGAAGAAGATGACGGAATATATCGGATACGCCGTTTGCCCGCGAGTGACGATCCGATGTTTGAGCGCATGCTTGCAGTGCGCGAACGCGAGTACATGGTCGTCGATACATTGAATGAGTATTACGCCAATCTTTATTATGAGCTTTCTCAGCCGTATGAGGACTGGCGAAAAATGTCCCGCGAAGAAATGATTCGTTACCAGGAGTTGAAGCGCTCCGCTCGCATGCGCCAACTTCTTGGTCTGGCGGCAATCCTTGGCGCCGTTGCCTACGAGGGGAGTGGTGGGAGCAATTCGGCAATCACCAGTACCGCGGTTTTCGGCGGGATCGAAGGGATCAAGAGCGGCTTTGGCAAATCTTCCGAAGCAGATCTGCACCGTGAATCGTTGCGGGAGCTGGGCTCTTCTTTTGATGCCGAGGCGGAGCCGCTGGTCGTGGAAATCGAGGGTCAGACCCGGCGTTTGTCCGGCACGGCAGAAGAGCGCTACAAGGAATGGCGTCAGCTGCTGCGTGAGATCTATGCATCGGAAACAGGTTTTATCGCTCAGCCTGGTCTGGATGAGAATCAACCACAGGCTTCGCAAGATTGAACTTATGAACCCATGCAAGGGCTAGCTGCGGGGCTGACCCTATCCCGTCGTTTTAAACTCGTTGCCTGTCTTGGCAAAGGCGGGATGGGCGAGGTCTGGCTGGCTCTGGACGAAGAGCTCGGCGAGCAGGTCGCGCTCAAAATTCTGATACCCGAACTGGTGGCCGAAGCTGCCGATGAGGACAGGTTCGTCTCGTTGCTGCAGGAAGAATGCAGGAAAGCGAGAAAACTCGTTCATCCTAATATCGTACGTGTTTACGATTTCCATGCGGATGAGGCGCATCGGTTTATATCGATGCAATACGTTGACGGCGATAATCTTTGCAGTATGCGCAGTGCGCCGTTTCAGGAGTTGCTGGGACCGGGCCTGATGATTTGTGATGCGCTGGAATACGCGCATCGCGAGGGCATCGTTCATCGCGATATTAAACCCGCCAACATTTTGCGTGATCACCGGGGTTCGTGTTTACTGGCCGACTTTGGTATTGCCGCTGCCGTGAGCGTCGGCGCGACGTTGCCGGGCATGAAAGGCGGGGGGTCTTTGCCGTCGATCAGTCCGCAGCAGCTTGCCGGCGAGGCACCGAGCGTTGCCGATGATATATATGCATTCGGCGCTCTTTTTTATGAGTTGCTGTCGGGCTATCCATTGTTTCATCCGGATGTCACGCCGGACCGCGTTCGGGATGAAATTCCGCCGATATTGACCGTCGATGGCTCAGGTCAGGGCATTCCCGCGCCGATGAGTGGCCTGATCGCTGCGATGCTGGATAAATCAGCGGCGCGTCGTCCCGCCGGCATGGGCGCTGTCCGGTCAGTGCTCGAAGAACTCAAGACCGATTATCCCGTGACCGAAAACCCGGATACGTCGGGCGAACCGCCTGCGATTCGACCGGTCAGTCGCCGAACCGCCGCGCGGCCGGTCAGCCAATCCGGTGACACCGCGCCAACATTGCGTCCGGTCACCGGGAAACCGGATACAGGCGCCTCCTCACGTCTGGTTTATTCGGGACTGGCCGTGCTGTTAATCCTGGTGACAGGCGTCGTGTTTATTCTGCCGGGGCTGGTCAAAGAACGCAGTCCGGTCGCGATTGAGCGTCCCGCCATTGCACCGCCGGTCGCTCCGGAATCGGACAATGCGGAGCAGCCCGGCGCCGAGATACAGCGTGGTCTCGTTGACGAGACTCTCGGCGAGCTTTTGCCTTTGGATGACCGCCTGCGCAAGCTCGGCATCGATCAGTGGGGCGGCAGCGATTGGGCCCAGGCGCAGCGGCAGGTTGAAGCCGGCGATGAGGCTTACCGCAGTCGCACCTACGAGCAGGCGCTGACTGCCTATCGCGGCGCGCTCGTGCTGATGCAGCAGCTTGAACCACGGGCGGCGCAAGTATTTGCCGCGGCTGTTGCAGCCGGTCAGCAAGCCCTGGATAAAGGCGATCAGGCTGCAGCAATTGAAAATTTCGAGTTGGCTATGTCCGTGGACGGCACTGACGAAATTGCGCGCAAAGGGTTGCAGCGTGCCATGAGTCTTAATCGTGTTCTGGAACTGGCGGCGCAGGCGAACGAGCGTGAAGATGCCGGATCAATGGACCAGGCCCGGGTATTTTACGGTCAGGCACTCGACCTTGATCCGGATTGGATCCCCGCACGCGAAGGGCTGCAGCGAACAGGCGCCGCGATCTCAACCGATGTTTACGAAACGCAGATGGCATCGGGTTATCGTGCACTTGCGGCGCAGGAGTATATAAAAGCGCGCGGGGCTTTCGATGCGGCTTTGCGCGCGCGACCCGGGGACACGGGGGCCCGCGAGGGGCTTGCTCAGCTGGCCAGTGAGGAGAAACTTGCACAGGTGATCGATATTCAAAACCAGGCGCGTCGATTCGAGGAACAAGAAGACTGGCCGGCTGCGATCGGGCGCTATGAAGCCGCGCTTGCCATCGACGGCACGGTCAGCGCAGCGACCGCGGGCCTGACCCGAAGTCAGTCTCGCCGGGCACTTGATCTGGAGCTGGCTAAAATCATCAGTCGGGCTGATCGGCTGAATGACGAAAAAGTCTGGCAGGCGGCAAACAGTCGTCTGACGTTGGCACGTGAAATTCAGCAACCGGGTCCCAGGTTGGCCAGTCAGATCAGCGAGCTGGCCGATTTGCTGGAAATTGCAGCGATACCGGTTCCGGTTCGCTTCGAGTCGGATAATCTGACTGAGATCATTATTTACAAGGTCGGAAAATTAGGCACCTTTGAGGTTCGAACAATGGATCTCAGGCCGGGCAGTTATGTTGCAGTCGGCAGCCGCGATGGTTACCGTGATGTACGGCGCGATTTTCTGGTAGTCGCCAACGGCGAAATGCCGCCAGTCGTCCTGCGATGCGAGGAGCCAATTTGAGTCGCGAAGTTTTTTTCGTCGATCCCCGTGGTCAGCGCACGCTGGCTGAAGACGATTTCCCCCTTCATGTTGGCCGGTCGGCATCTGCCGAAATCCGTGTGCCGGGTCCCGTTGCCGATGTTTCATTCGGGCTGATCGGTATTCTGGATAATCGGCCGTTCCTGCAGCCGTCAGGCAGTGCCGGTCAAATTTCGGTTAACGGGGATCCGCTGACCGCGACCCGCTGGCTGGAAGATGGTGATGTTTTTGTTGTACCCGGCGTGCGGGTTGAATGTGCATTGGCAGACGACCGATGGACCATCACTGTTTCCCACGAGGATATTGAATATGACACGCTGCCGCCTGAACCGGAGTCGGAGTCCGGATCTGAAGTGGACGGGCAGCAATCTATTTCCCCGGTTCACATGCGACGCACGGCACCCGCCGAACCGGATCAGGCTGTTCGTCATCGGCCGCTTTTATATACCGGCTACGGTGTGCTGGCCGTTCTGCTGCTGTTCGCGTTTTACTTGTTTACCGCCAGCGCGGTATTGCTGAACGTAGAGCCGGAATCCGCACGGGTCAATATTGCCGGCGGGCTGCTGAAGCTGCAGTTCGGTGGCCGCTACCTGTTGCGTTCCGGCGAGTACCGCGTCGTGTTCAATGCAGAGGGTTACGAACCATTGCGTGAGGTGATTCACGTCGGTGATGAGGCCAACCAGGAATTTGAATTTGTCATGCACAAGTTGCCCGGTCGCCTGGTTGTGGAGGCGCCCCCGGGCACTGATGCCCGCGTTTTTGTCGATGATCAGGAACTTGGTCTGGCACCGACTGCGGAGCTGGCGCTGGAGCCCGGACCCCACAGTATTCGTGTTCTGGCCGAGCGTTATCAGCCCTATGAGACAACGCTTGAAATTGACGGCCGCGATATTCTGCAGACACTGGAAGCTGATCTGATACCGGGATGGGCCGAACTGGCATTGATCAGTCAGCCACCGGCTGCAACCGTATTTTCTGGTGACGAAGAGCTTGCCCGGACTCCCGCGACCATCGAGTTAATAGCCGGTGTTCATGAACTCACCGTGCAGAAAGAAGGGTATAAAATATGGCGTCAGTCAGTCACGGTTGCGGCCGGTGAGAATCGTGCAATGCCGGAGATCGTTTTACAGGAATCCGACGGCGTGCTGGCCGTGATGAGCGTGCCCGGTGGTGCGGCCGTCAGTATCGATGGCCGGTATCGCGGTACCACGCCTGTCGAGGCGGAGCTGGCGCCGGGGCGCAGTTACGAGGTGATAGTTTCCAAGCCCGGCTATGCGACGGTCAACCGCAATGTTGAAATGCAGGCCAGGCGCGGCCGGACATTACGCATTGAGCTTGAGGCGCGTGTCGGGCTTGTAAAAATTAACAGCCGGCCTGCTGATGCCGAGCTTTATGTGGACGGCGAACTTCGTGGCGCCGCTTCGCAGGAACTGACTCTGCCTGCGCGCGAACACCGTATTGAAATTCGCAAGAATGGATTTGAGTCTTATATTGCTGATATCACGCCAAAGCCGGGTTTGCCGCAGCTTCTCAATGTGACGTTGCTCACGCCTGAGCAGGCGATTCTTGCAGCGACGCCGCAGACGATTACGACCAGCCAGGGCGGGGTTCTGCGATTCATTAAACCGGGCGAGTTCGAAACAGGGGCCCCCCGGCGGGAGCAGGGACGTCGGCCGAACGAATCACAAAGACGCGTGCAGCTCACGAAGCCGTTTTATATTGGCTTGAAAGAAATTACCAACACGCAGTTCCAGGCGTTCAGGCCCAGACATACTTCCGGTGCCGAGAAATATCGTGAACTGGCTGTCGGCGATCACCCGGTCGTCATGCTGAGTTGGGAGGATGCGGCATTGTTTTGCAACTGGCTCAGTGAGCAGGATTCACTGCCGCCGGCCTATGCGAGAAAAGGCGGAGAGCTTGCGCTGGTCGAGCCGTATACCATCGGTTATCGTTTGCCGACCGAAGCTGAATGGGTCTGGGTCGCCCGGTACAATGCAGGGGGTGAGACACGGAAATATCCGTGGGGCGCGCGCATGCCGCCTGGCCCGGGCACCGGCAATTATGCCGATCTGTCGGCGCGCGGCATTCTGGCCAACGTCCTGAACAGCTATGATGACGGCTTTCCGGTGACCTCACCGGTTGGACAATTTCCCGCCAGTCCTTTGGGGCTGTTCGATATGGGCGGTAATGTGGCGGAATGGGTCAGCGACCGCTACACGGTATATACAGGTCAGCAGGATGTGGATATTGATCCTGTCGGGCCGGGCGAAGGCCAGTATCATGTGATCCGTGGGTCGAGCTGGCAACACTCGAGTATCAGTGAGCTCAGGTTTGCTTACCGGGGCTTCGGTGACAAGGGCCGGCTCGACGTCGGCTTTCGGATCGCGAGATACGTTGAACCAGGCGAAGAGTAAGGTGAGTTTCTGATATTCAATGATTGCGGTAATGAAAACTTCTCTGATTATTTTCACTGGTCTGGGGCTGACCTGGGCAGCCGGACAGGTCAGCGATGCGGTTTTGAATCCGGCGTCGGCCAACGTGATTCTGGCACAGGCAGATGTTCCGGCAGACAGTCCGGCTGACCAGGCGGACAGCACGCCGCCGGGCGCTGTTGATATCCCGGATATTGAACAGCTGACGGAGGAGGAACTGGATGCCGAGCTTGCCCGAATCGAAGACGCCGCAGGTCTCGAGAACGAAGAGCTGGAAGAGTTTGTGCCTTCCAGGCCCCTGGCGGCAGATATACCTATTTCACTCCCTTCCGATATTTAGTCCTCCCATGCAATCAGATTTCACGGTGAGCTCCACGGTATGAAGAAAAACTTTTCAAACGAGTTCGTGTTCCAGACTTTTTCCCTGATCATCGCAGTGATTATTGTGCATGCTGTCTACGTTTCGGTCGTGCGTCCCAATGCAGAGGCGGTGCTCGAGGAACAACGTATCCTGGTGCAGGAGGATTCTGAGTATGTGCCGGAGCGCTCACTGTTTGTGATCGTCAGAGATTTTGAGCAGGAGGCGTGTTTTATCCTGATGCTCTGGGCGTTGCGATCATGGGTTATAAGGCCTATTACGCAAACAGGGAGCGTGGCTTGCTGGATCAGGAATTCGTACCCATTGCGCAGGGCGTGCGAATTCTGCCGGAAGATACCCGGGAATATTCGCGTCAGCTCGAGGCTTTACCTGATTCCCAGCGTAATTTGCTGCTGCCCAGGGTGCTGCTTAATGCGCTGCAGAGATTCGGTGCGACGCGCAATGTGCAGGACGTTGCATCCTCTATCCATACTCTCGCAACGACCGAGGCTGACCGCCTCGATTCGGAATTATCGATGGTTCGTTATATTGCCTGGGCGATTCCCTCTATCGGCTTTATCGGCACTGTTCGTGGTATTGGTGCGGCATTGGGGCTGGCACATCGCGCCGTCGAGGGCGATATCAGTGGCGTTACGGAAAATCTCGGCGTGGCTTTCAATTCAACGTTTATCGCACTGTTGATCAGCATTGTATTGATGTTTCTTGTTTACCAGTTGCAGTTGCTACAGGAACGCCTGGTGTTTGAAACGGAGAATTATTGCGATCAGAACCTGATCCGGCACATGCAGTCAGGTTAACGGTTAAAACCTGCCCCTTCCCGTGGGGTTCTCTGCGCGCTCTGGAATAAGTGCTATGACGATTATTGGAGTTGAGCTTAACGATGCCGCCGTTTCTGCGGTCGGCGGAGAAAATATTCTTTTCTCTGAGTCTGGCCATGTAATCTCATCCGCCGCTGTCGGAATCTCAGGGTCCGGTGGTGAAGAGTTGTTGTTTGGCCTGGAGGCCAAAAAATTCTCACGCATTTTTCCGCAATACGGCCAAAATCGTTTTTGGCGAGATTTTTCTGCAACACCATTAAACCAGCCGGTTGGCCCGTGCCTGAGTTGCGCGGACCTGGTGCATGCACAGTTAGAACGTCTATGGGCGCAATGCGGATCGGGCGTGGACGGTGTGGTTTTTGCGGTGCCGGCCGGGTGGTCGACCGAGCAGCTTGGATTGTTGCTGGGTATTGCGGAAGAGGAAAATATTCCGGTCCGCGGTCTTGTAGACAGTGCCGTTGCGGCAACCCGTCAGGAATACTGTGGTGGGGAGTTGTTGAATCTTGAGCTTGGCCTGCACAGTGTCACGATCAGTCGTATGCGGCAGGATGGCCGCGTGTCCATTGGTGATCGGTACGTCGTCGAGCAGGTGGGCGTGGAAAGCCTTGAACGCATTTGCGTTGATCTGATTGCGCGGCGTTTTGTCGAGGCGACACGTTTCGATCCTTTGCATGATGCGACATCCGAGCAGTATCTTTACGATCAGCTTCCTGCCTGGCTCGGTCGCCTGAGTCGCCAGCAAAGTATCATGATGACCGTGCCTTTTCAGGGCAACGAATTTGATGCGAATCTTGAGCTGGCTGCGCTGCAGGTTCGACTGGCGGCATTTTTCGAACCGATGATCCGGCAGATTCGCAGTCTGCTTTCCGCCGGACATGCCACGGCCGTTCAATGCCATGGTCGATGGACAGATTTCCCCGGCTTGCTGGATGTTCTGGGCCAGCTTCCGAATGTGCAGGTATTTGCTCTTGGACCCGCAGCCGCTGCCTGGGGGGCATTGCGGCGTGCGGAAAGTCTGGGCGAAACCGGTGATGGTGTCCGCCTGGTCACTTCACTGCCCTGGGACCGCCCGGCCGTCAATCTTGCTGAATTGGCGGCAGCCCGGCAATCAACTTCGAACGCAGACCTCAAGCCGACCCATTTACGCTTCGATGCGCGGGCCTACCGAATCAGTGAGCGACCGTTTCATGTTGGCACAGAACTGGCTGATGGTGATTACGGGATTCTGTTTTCGGATGGCGTGAATGGCGTCTCCCGGCGACACTGCACGATACGTCTGGAAAATCATCAGGTGATTGTTACCGATCACAGTCGTTTCGGCACCAGTCTTAATGGTCATGCAATTGACGGATCGGCGATTCTGCAGGTCGGCGACGTTCTGAGTCTGGGCAGCCCGCCCCGCGAGTTGCAGCTGATCACTGAAGTAGATGGAAATGATTAGGCGTATCACGTCAGGCAGGTTATCAGCGGCAGTCAGAGACAATGGCGCGTAGACGACTTAATGTGTCCAACCTCGCTTTTCTGGATGTCATGTCCTGCGGGCTTGGCGCTGTCGTGCTGTTTTTTATGGTGATTAACGCACAGGTCACCGTGCGTGCCGGTAAGGCTAATCTGAATACGCTTGCGGAAACGAACAAACTCGAGGAAGAAATTCTCGATGGACGCAAGAATCTTGTTCGTGCCCGTAATTCTCTGGAGTCGAAAAAAAAGAACAACTGGCTGTCGATGGAGAGGCGCGCCGTATTCAGGAAATGCTGGAAGAAATTCTGGTCGAAATGTCGACGTTTGACAATGACACGCTGGCCCGGCAGGAAAGTATCGAAGACCTGCGCTCCGATATCGAGCGACTGGAGGCGGCCCAAAAAAGGCTTTCGGCAAAGTCTGCTGATCAGTCGCCGGACACCGGGCAGAAGATCAAAAGCTATGTTGGCGATGGGAACCGTCAGTACCTCACGGGTATGAAAATGGGTGGCGAGCGTGTGCTGATACTGGTTGATGCATCGACGAGCATGCTCGGGCGAACCTATGTCAATGTCATCCGCTTCAGAAATATGAAAGACAGCCGCAAGATCAGAGCGCCAAAATGGCGGCAGACGGTGAATACCGTCGATTGGCTGACGACGCAGCTGCGGCCCGGAGCACAGTTTCAGATCCTTGCCTTCAATGAAAAGGTGTCGACCATGATAGTCGGCTCGAACGGTGACTGGGTCAAGATCACCGATGGGAGAAAAATTTCCGAAGCAGTCGATACTTTACGCAAGATTGTGCCCGACAAGGGCACAAGTTTATATCACGCGTTCAAAGCGGCAAAGGAAATGGATCCGCCGCCGGATAATATTTTCCTGCTAACGGATGGACTGCCTACTCAGGGAAAGAATTCGCCGTCCAAACCAGAACAGATCAAGCCGGCCCGCCGGGCCAAGTTTTTTGCAGATGCAATAAAAGAGTTACCAAACGCGTGCCGGTTAATGTGTTGTTGTACCCGATGGATGGTGATCCTGCCGCCGCCGGTATTTTCTGGAATCTGGCCAGGAATTCACGCGGGTCGTTTCTGACGCCATCAAGAGACTGGCCATGAGGCGTAAGCAGCGCGAGACTGAGACTTTTAGTCTGTCATTTCTTGACGCGATTACCTGTGGGTTTGGCGCGGTGATCCTGTTGCTGGTGCTGGTGAAGATGTACGAGCCGCAAACGATCGAACGTACCAAAGAGGAACTCAACGGACTGATTGCCGCTTTGCAGGACGAATTATTTCAGCTTCGTGGGCGCACGGCGGTATTTAATCGGGATATGGTGACGGTAGACGAGCAATTATCGGATTCAAAGCAGCAGCTGGCGAGGTTGCGCGGCGAGATGAGTCAGATTCGTGGCAAGTATGAGGCATCCAAAGATAATGCCATGATCGAGAGTGGCGAGCGGGGCGAGCTGGCGGCTGCGCGCCAGAGGCTCACTGATGAGATGAAGCGATTACTCGTGAATTACCAGCCCGATGAGAGCGATACGACAGTAGGTGGTATCCCTGTTGACAGTGAATACATTGTTTTTGTGATCGATACATCCGGGAGTATGAGGCAGTTCGCCTGGAGTCTCGTGATGAAAAAAGTCAAGGAGACACTGTCAGTATATCCGAAGCTCAAGGGTATTCAGGTTCTGAACGACGAAGGTAAGTACATGTTTCCTTCCTACGTCGGCAAGTGGATTCCTGATTCCCCCGGAACACGTCAGACGATCATCAGCCGATTGGCAACCTGGGAGGCATTCAGTGACTCGGTGCCGACAGAGGGCATCGAGGTGGCAATTAAAACCTTTTATAAACCGGGAATACCGATGAGCGTGTTCATATTAGGTGATGATTTTGCCGGTCGTCAGCAGGTTGAAGCCGTTGCACGCTGGGTCGATCGGGTTAACCAGGCGGATGAATTCGGTAATCGCCTCGTTCGCATTCACGCGATCGGATTTCCGGTTCATCTTGAAAGCGGCAATGCGCAAAATGCGATCCGGTTTGCTAACCTGATGCGAACCTTGTGTGAGCGCAATGGCGGGACATTCGTAGGCCTGACTACGCTGCGATGATGGCCACGTCAATCTGACCTGGAGAGCCCGATGACATCGGCATACGATCTGACAAAACGGCGTTGCCAGCCCTGCGAAGGCGGTGTGTCTGCGCTGGAGCCGGATGCAGTCAGTGAACTGGTTAAAGCGCTCGATCCGGACTGGCGTGTTGGCGACAACGGCAAATCGATTTCCAGATTTTTCGAGTTTGCCGGCTATCATCGCACAATTTCATTCGTTAATGCGGTGGCATGGATCGCAGAAGCCGAGGGCCATCATCCGGATCTTGAGGTAAACTACGGCAAGGTTCGTGTGCTGTACACGACCCACGCGATTAACGGGCTTTCCGAGAACGATTTTATCTGTGCGGCTAAAATAGATCGGCTTAGCGAATAAGAAAACTGTTTGCGATTCGCCCACCTTTACAAAGTAACAGTTGAGTTTGGAGCATGCCTTGTTAAGCTGGCCGGACTCGCGAGCCATAACCATTGAGAGGCCATTATGTTGGAACAGCAGAATCTTATGAATCAAATAGGAAAGAATATTTCGCTGATTATTCCGGTCGTGGCGATGATTATTTTTGTAGACATCGCTGCAGCCGGTCAGCTGGATCAGCCGGCGGGTGCGCTTGCAGCGATGCGCAAAATTCAGTGTTCGGCTACGGATGGTGAGCCCAAGACATTCTGGTGGAACGGCAATGCTTACAGTCGCGTGCCAGGCGAGCCTGACCGGCTGTTATTCCGGGTCGAGGGAATGAATATCCGCCAGTGCGGTCCCTTGAGCAAAGATTCGGACGATGCCGAGTTCCATTTGGTTTCGCGCGAAATCCTGCTGTACAAAGATCCGGTGACGGGCGAAGTGTTGCGGACCTGGGATAATCCGTGGACAGGTGAAACCGTTAACGTCATGCATGTGGCCAATGATCCGGTTAACGGCAATTACGGGTTGACGGGCCGGGACGGGAAGCCATTCAGTCTGCCGTTCATGGTAAGCGGCGATCAGTGGTGGGTGACGAGCACCATCCCGCTGTTTTATAAGAATCCGCTTGGCGGCGATTATCAGAAGTATGTCGGCGGCACCTATCATGTCACGGAAATGTTTAATTTTATGGGTGAGGTGAAGCCGCTGCTGGATCCGGATGTTGAGTCGGTCGATACACGCGTCGGTTGGGTCAGAGTGTCAACGTGGTTGCCATGGATGGAAATGGGTGATCGTGTCGGTCTGATTTATTTTCACACAGCCGGCCGGAAGCTGGACAGCCACGATGATCTTTCCGGGATCATGAAAGCTGAGATCGAGAAGAATTATGCTGCGTATAATGAGCCGCCGCCGCTTAATGACAGTCGCCGCAATGTGACGAGCTGGTCGTATTTCAAGGAAAACCTGCCGGCCGATTAGATCGGCCGGGAGAGGGAAACGGACTTCGGGCATGACACGCGAAATATCAGTGCGAAACCCAAGAACGGGTGAGGATGATTACCGGATTCAGGTCGCTGATGCGGCTGAACTTGCCGGCGTGTGTGATCGTTTGCGGCAAAATCAGCGCGCATGGTCAGAGGCTGGTTCAGAGCACCGTTGCCGCGTGCTTAAAGCGTGGTCGGATGCGTTGATTGGTCGTGGTGATGTGGCCGCAGCTTTAGCCGTTGATACCGGCCGGCATCTGATCGCAGCAGTTGAGGTTCAGGCGCTGGGTGGCATCGTCGAACGATGGTGTCGTGCAGCACCTGATTTGCTGGACGTTTCCGGAGAGTGGGCATCCGCAACCCCGGGCGTCGTTCTTCGCGATCAGCTCGTGCCTTATGAACTGGTTGGTGTTATCAGCCCATGGAATTTCCCGCTCCTGCTGTCGATGCTCGATGCCGTCCCGGCGCTCGTGGCGGGTTGTTCGGTCGTGGTTAAGCCCAGCGAAGTCACCCCGCGTTTTATAGAGCCATTGACCGCGTCGCTTGATGATTATCCGGAATTGGCAGGCGTGCTGTCAGTGGTTGCCGGAGACGGTGCAACCGGCGCAGCCCTGATCGAAAATGTTGATGCCATGGCATTCACGGGCAGTGTTGCGACAGGTCGACTGGTTGCTGAATCCTGTGCCCGGCGTTTTATTCCGGTTTTTCTGGAGTTGGGCGGAAAGGATCCCGCCGTGGTATTACCGTCGGCAAACCCGGTTCAGGCTGCGAAGACCGTGCTGCGTGCATCCGTCCAGGCGACCGGACAGGCCTGTCAGTCGCTTGAACGTGTTTATGTTCATGAGTCCGGGTTCGATGCATTCGTCAAGGCACTGGTCGAAATGGCTGAGTCTGTGGAATTAAATTACCCCGATATCCGCAAGGGGCAAATCGGGCCGCTGATCTTCGATAAGCAGTCTGAAATTATTTCTGCGCATCTTGATGACGCGCGCTTGAAGGGCGCGACGATTCATTGTGGCGGCATTATTGAGACTCACGGTGGTGGAAAGTGGATTCGTCCGACGGTACTCACAGGCGTTGATCATTCCATGCGTGTCATGCGCGAGGAGACCTTCGGGCCTGTCATGCCTGTGATGGCCTACCGTGATCTTGACGAAGCGATTGCCCTGGCGAATGACACCGAGTTTGGTCTTTCCGCGGCAGTCATCGGGCCGGATATCGATCAGGCGGAATATGTCGCACGCCGCATTAATGCGGGTGCTGTCGGCATCAATGATGGCGCGATGACAGTCGATGTGCAGGATGCACCCCATGATTCGTTTGGTTTTTCCGGCATGGGTGTCTCGCGGATGGGCAATTCGGGGCTGATGCGCTACATGCGACGCAAATCAATCATGATTCGGCACACGCAAGCGAAAGGCGTCGAAAGTCTTGAGGAGAGCCTGCTCGGCTAACGTGGCGCATATCAGTCGACCAGACCAGCCGACCAGGCCATCCGATCAAAACATCGACGAGCCGTCGGGTTCATCCTGATCCACATCGTAGCGATTGGGCATGAAGTCACCGGTGATCATCTGATCGTAAGGCATGCCCGGGCCGATCATGGGAAAAACACCGGCTTCGGTGTCAATGATGACTTCGAGAAACGCCGGACCGGCAAATTCAATGAATTCCTTGATGACCCTGGGAACGTCCGCCTTGTTTTCCAGTCGCACGGCATATCCGAAGCCATCTGCCTGGGCCGCTTTAACGAAGTCTTTGCGGCGCAGGGATTTGTCGCTGCCTGACAAGCGCCCCTTGTAATAGAGCTTTTGCCACTGCTTCACCATGCCGTCGCCGTAGTTATTCATGACCACGACTTTGATTGGCAGTTCATAGGTTGTAACGGTTTCCAGTTCGCCCAGGTTCATGCGAATGCTGGCATCACCGTCGACATCCAGCACGAGACGATCCGGTTTAGCGAACTGCGCTCCAATTGCGGCGGGCAGGCCGAAACCCATCGTGCCCATGCTGCCGGAGGTCAGCCAAAGGCGAGGTTCCTTGAAGTCAAAGTACTGCGCAGCCCACATCTGGTGTTGTCCGACACCGGTCGAAATGATTGCTTTGCCTTTTGTGTGCTTGTTGATCTCTTCAATCACATAGTTCGGCTGAATCAGGTTGCTGTCGCGATCGTAGTTCATCGCGTATTTCTGTTTCATCTCGCGCACGGCGGCCAGCCAGGCCGAAGAATCGTTTTTTATACCTTGCCGGTCAGCAAAGTCGATCAGAGCTTCGAGGTCCCGGTTCAGCAGCCCCACGTGATACCAGTCGACGTTTTTGACTTTGCCGATCTCGGAAGGGTCGATATCCAGGTGGGCAATTTTTCGTGCTTTGGGGGCGAACTTTTCAGGCACAGCGGCCACACGGTCATCGAATCGGGAACCCAGGGCAATCAGGAAATCACAGTCATCGACCGCATAATTGGCATAGGGTGTGCCGTGCATGCCGAGCATGTGCAATGACAAATCATCTGTCGTGTCAGTTGCCCCGATACCCATCAGGGTTGTCACCACCGGAATCTGGAAGCGTGTGGAAAACCGGCGCAGCAGATCTGAGCTGTTGCTGTTGATTACGCCGCCGCCGGCATAGATCAGCGGGCAGCTTGCTGACTGCAATATTTTGAAGAAAGCCCTGGCGGTGCTGGCGTCTAATACATTTTCTTCGATGGACTTGATGCGCTGGCGGTAGCCGGCAATCGGCAACAGCCCGCCACCCTGAAAATCACCGGTCCAGTTCTGGATATCTTTTGGAATATCGATCACGACCGGACCGGGACGTCCGGTTCGCGCGATCTCGAATGCTGTGCGGATCGTTGCTTCGAGTTTGTACGGTTCGGTGACCAGAAAAATATGTTTGGCGACCGAGCCCATGACTGCGGAAACCGGCGCTTCCTGAAAGGCATCCGTGCCGATGGCATTGGTCGGAACCTGGCCGCAGATAACCACGATGGGCGTGGAATCCGCCATGCAATCGCGAACCGGGGTAACGGTGTTGGTCGCGCCGGGTCCTGAGGTGACCATGACCACGCCCACTTTGCCGCTGGCCCTTGCGTAACCCGCGGCCATGAATCCGGCGCCTTGCTCGTTGGCCGGCACGATCAGCGGCATGGCGGCATTGCCGTCAGCGTCGTGATTCTCGATGTTGTAGCGGAACACGGCGTCATAGGTCGGCAAAATGGCGCCGCCGCTATAGCCAAAAATGGTTTCCACATTCTCGTCGGCCAGTACCTGGACCACCATTTCGGCCCCGGTCATGCGTTTTCCTGCCAGCGGATGTTCTGATGGGGAGGCTGTTTGCGACACAGTTGTCATAACAAAAAAATGGCCCTTGCCGGGCTCTTAAATTTGAATCGAATAATCGCGGCCAGTTTCGGACAAATACGGGTGCATTGCAATAGCAAACGTTCTGCGAGATTATTGCCAATCGACTAAAAGATAAGGAATTTTTTGCGGGCTGACCCGCTCTTTTGCCATGCGCCATATCATTTCCATATTGCTCCAGAATGAAGCCGGTGCCCTGGCACGTGTGGCATCACTATTTTCGACGCGAGGCTACAACATCGAGTCACTGAGCGTTGCACCCACTGAGGATCCTCAGATCTCAAGGCTGACGCTGGTTTCAATTGGTTCGGATCAGGTTATCAATCAGATCAACAAGCAGTTGTTCAAACTGGTTGATGTCGTGAATATCGCCGACATGACCATGGGCGATCATATCGAGCGCGAATTATTGTTGCTCAAGGTCCGGATTAATAAGGGTGATGAATCGATGGTCCGTGACCTCGTGGAACAGCAGGATGGCCGGGTACTGGATGATGCTCCGGAAAACTTCACGCTGGAATTGTCCGGCACGGGCTCCCGCCTTGATGAATTTATTGACCGTATCAGCGCACACGCGAGCATTATGGCCGTGGTTCGCAGTGGCTCGCTGGCTATTGCGCGTGGCCAACAGGCGTTGCGGGCAATCATTTAACAACGGTCGTCACAGGCGCGTAATTTCAGGCAATGACTGGCGAATCTCACCAAGCACGGAATTATCCGGCGTTACCTGATGCGGGTCGCGTGGTGATCAAGATCGGTTCATCGCTGCTCATCGATACGCACACGGGCCGCGTGAACCGTGTCTGGCTGGAGTCACTGTCTGATGAGGTTGCTCGCCTGCGAGGGCGAGGTCAGCAGGTTTTGATTGTTTCATCGGGCGCGATCGCGCTCGGCCGAAGATATTTAGGTCTGAGCAAGGACCAGCGTAAGCTCGAAGACCATCAGGCTGCGGCCGCAGCCGGCCAGATTCTTCTCGCGCATGCCTACCAGGATCTGCTGGATGAACGGGGATTAAAAATCGCGCAGATTCTTCTGACGCTTGATGACACAGAAAATCGCAGGCGTTATCTGAATGCACGCAGTACGCTGGAAACGCTGCTCCGGCTGGGTGTCGTTCCCATTATCAATGAAAACGACACGGTCGCGACACAGGAAATCCGCTATGGCGACAATGACCGGTTGGGTGCCCGCGTGGCTGAAATGATCAGCGCGGACTGCCTGATTTTGTTGTCCGATGTGGACGGTCTTTACGATGCTGATCCAGCTATCAATGCTGATGCTCAGCTGATTGCCGAGATTCGGGAAATTACACCGGAGATCGAAGCTCAGGCTGGCGCATCGAGTACCGAGTTCGGTTCCGGCGGCATGGTAACGAAACTGGCTGCTGCGAGGATTTGTCTCGCGGCGGGCTGTGCAACCGTCATTGCGAGCGGGCATCGGATGCAACCGATTCAAGCCATCGAATCAGGCAGTCCCTGTACATGGTTTATACCCACGGGTACGCCACGCGCGGCCCGCAAACAGTGGATTGCGGGCAGCCTGACATCGAAAGGTACTCTGGTGATTGATGCCGGGGCCCAGACTGCGTTGAGCGCGGGCGGAAGTCTTTTACCGGTCGGAATCACCGTGGTGGAGGGGGAATTCGAGCGTGGTGATGCGGTCAGAATTCGCAATGCCGCCGGCCGTGGTATCGCCTGTGGTCTGGTTGCCTATTCGAGTGGTGATGCGCAGTTGATCCGGGGCAAGCGCAGTGAAGATATAGAGGAATGCCTGGGTTATCGTGGGCCGGACGAGATGATTCATCGCGACAACCTGGTCATGCTTGACGGGTGAGATTTTATGAGTGCAACGACGAAAAAAATTGAAAAAGACGTTGCCGCAGTTATGGCACAGCTTGGTGCGGGCGCCAGGGCGGCTGCCGGAGCGTTAGCCCTGGCAAGCAGTGATGACAAGAACAAGGCGCTTGCCGCTGCCGCGGCTGCGATCCGTTGTGCCTGTTCTGAGATTCTCGCGGCAAACGCGCTGGATATGGAAGGCGCCACAGACAGGGGCTTGTCCGGATCCATGCTTGACCGCCTGATGCTGGATGCAGATCGCGTCGAAGCGATGGCGAAGGGCATTGAGCAGATTGCGGCGCTGACTGACCCGGTTGGGCAGATCATGGCCGAATGGGATCGTCCGAATGGGCTGGTGATTCAGCGGGTGCGCGTACCGCTGGGCGTGATCGGTATTATTTACGAGAGTCGACCGAACGTGACGGCTGATGCCGGAGCTTTATGTCTGAAGTCCGGCAACGCGGTGATTCTGCGCGGCGGATCCGAAAGCTTTCATTCCAGTCGGGCGATCCACGGGTGTCTGGTACAGGGACTTGGGAAAGCCGGTCTGCCTGAGACGGCGATCCAGATGGTGCCAACGACAAATCGGGATGCGGTGGGCCTGATGCTTTCGGGGCTGGATGACTGCATTGATGTCATCGTGCCCCGTGGTGGCAAGAGTTTAATCGCGCGTGTGCAGGCCGACGCGCGTGTGCCGGTGATAGGCCATCTGGAAGGTTTGTGTCACGTTTACGTTCATTCGTCGTCGGACCCGGGATGGCCATGAACATCGTTCTGAATGCCAAGATGCGGCGAACGGGAATCTGCGGGGCGGCTGAAACCCTGCTGATCGACAAGGCCTGTCTGGATACACATTTCCAGCCGATTATAGACAGTCTGCTCGCGGTCGGTTGCGAATTGCGTGGCGACGAGAGCGTGTATGCACGAGATGACCGTATTCGCACGGCGACTGAGGAGGATTGGTCAACCGAATACCTCGACGCAATCCTGTCCATTAAAGCCGTGGATGGCATCGATGACGCGATTGCCCATATCAACCGCTACGGTTCAGGTCACACGGAGTGTATCGTTGCAGAGGATGATGCGGCCGTTAAACAATTTTTTCATGACCTTGATAGTGCGATTCTGCTTCACAATGCTTCTACGCAGTTTGCGGACGGGGGTGAATTCGGCATGGGCGCGGAGATAGGCATCGCGACGGGGCGAATCCATACTCGTGGACCGGTTGGGGCAGAACAGTTGACCAGCTACAAGTACCTCGTTCGTGGCAACGGTCAGATCCGCCCGTAAGCGAGGGGCCGGTGCCGGTGGCCGATGACTTCGACCTGATTGTTATTGGCGCCGGCATCAATGGTGCCGGCATTGCACGGGACGCCGCTCAACGCGGCTTGAAGACCTGCCTTCTCGAGCAAGGCGATCTGTGTCACGGCACAACTCGCTGGTCCAGTCGTCTGATTCACGGTGGCTTGCGCTACCTTGAGCATTTTGAATTCGGGCTGGTCTATGAATCATTGCAGGAACGTGAGTCGCTGCTCCGGATCGCGCCGCATCTCGTCAAGCCTTTGCGCTTGATGATTCCCATTTACCAGGGCGCCCGGCGTGGGCGTCTGACAATCGCGGCCGGTATGTTGTTGTACGACATCCTGTCGAGGAAAAAATCTCTGCCTTCTCACCAGATGCTCAATGCAGAAGAGGTTCGGTCGAGTAATCCGGGATTAAAACAAGAGGGTCTGGTGGGTGCGGCGACTTATTCCGACGCACAGGTCACCTTTGCCGAGCGGCTCGTGGTCGAGAATGCGCTTGCGGCACATCAGTCAGGTGCCCGGATCAGGACGTACTGTCATGTTGACCATATTCTGACCCGGGCAAAACGCGTGACGGGGGTGCGCTACACGGATCTGCGGTCGGATGAGCAGAAAGATCTGACTGCTCCGGTCATCGTCGCCCCAGCCGGCCCCTGGGTAGACCGGGTTCTGGAAGGCCTGGACCACAAAATGCCGCGATCCATGGGCGGCACCAAAGGCACGCATATTATCGTCAACCGATTTGCGGGCGCACCGGATATGGCTTGTTATGTGGAAGCGGAATCTGACGGGCGGCCGTTTTTTATTATTCCCTGGAACGGCTTGCTGCTGATTGGTACGACTGACATACGATTCAGCGGCAACCCTGGTTTGGTGAAAACCGACCCGAACGAAATTGACTATCTTGTTCGCGAGACCAGACGGATTTTTCCGGACTCCGGGCTGGATCGAAATCGCGTGCTGTATCACTACACGGGTGTTCGTCCGTTGCCCAGGCAGGATCGCAAGAAAGAAGGCGAGATCACACGACGGCATATCGTGAAACACCATCGACGTGTTGCGAAGGGCCTTTACTCGGTGATCGGTGGCAAGCTCACCACCTACCGGAACCTTGCCGAACACGCAGTCGACAAGGTATGCCGCCGGTTGAAAAGAGGCGGCACAACATGTCAGACATCAATATTGCCTTTGCCGGGTGCGGTTTTACCTGAGGAGGAAGTCGCCGGCCAACTAGAACGGTACGACGATATCAGTGAGGCATCCCGCATTCATCTCTGGCAAGTTTATGGGTCGCGAGCGCTGGAGGTGGCGGCCACAGTCAGCTTTAAGCCTGAACTGGCGTCAGAGATTTGTCCGCATACGCATGCGATCGCAGCAGAAATTCCGTTCGCATTTGACAAGGAACATGCGACGACATTGGCCGACGTATTGCTACGGCGTTCGATGATTGGATTGGCGCCTGATCAGGGTCGCACGGCTTTGCCGCGCGCCATCAGGCTGGGCCGCGAAGTGATGGGCTGGACCGCAAGCCGGGCGGACGAGGAAGAGCGCCGCTACCTGCGCGAGATTGAGCGGTTGCGTTAATTGTATTTAACAGATGATGAATTCACCCCCAGGTGAAAGCTCGCCGCAGCGATGTTGCGGCGAGCTTTCATTGGGGAGACCGATTCGGTAGTCGTTAAGCTTTTCTTTATTGACAGGCTGGATTACATATTGGCAATCAGCTTGTCGCCAAATTCAGAGCACTTTACCTTGGTAGCGCCTTCCATCAGGCGTGCGAAGTCGTAGGTCACGGTCTTCTGGGCGATGGTTTTGTCCATGGCTTCGATGATTTTGTCTGCAGCTTCAGTCCAACCCATGTAACGAAGCATCATTTCACCTGACAGGATCAGGGAGCCCGGGTTGACCTTGTCCTGATCTGCGTACTTCGGTGCCGTGCCATGAGTGGCTTCGAAGATTGCATGGCCGGTGAGATAATTGATATTGGCGCCCGGTGCGATACCGATGCCGCCGACCTGGGCAGCCAGTGCGTCTGACAAGTAGTCGCCGTTCAGGTTCATGGTTGCAATAACATCGAACTCGTTTGGCCGGGTCAGCACCTGTTGCAGTGTGATATCGGCAATAGCGTCTTTAATCAGTATTTTGCCCGCCGCAAGTGCTGTTTCCTGTTCTGCGTTGGCGGCATCTTCGCCTTTTTCGGCTAACGTACGCTCCCATCGCGACCAGCTATAAGTTTGCTCGGCATACTCGCTGTCGGCCAGTGCGTAACCCCAGTCCCGGAAAGCGCCTTCGGTGAACTTCATGATGTTGCCCTTGTGGACGAAGGTCACGCTTTTGCGTCCGTTGGCAATCGCATAGTCAATCGTGGCACGCACGAGTCGTTCCGTGCCCTCGCGGGATATCGGTTTGATACCGATGCCTGAAGACGCCGGGAAACGAATTTTTCCGTAACGGTCGGGGAAGGCTTCCCGGAAAAGCTCGAGGAATTTTTTGTTTTCTTCAGTGCCTTCTTCAAATTCGATACCGGCGTAAATGTCTTCCGTATTTTCGCGGCAGATCACCATATCGACGTTACCCGGATTGCGCACGGGGGAGGGCACGCCCTTGAACCAGCGTATCGGACGCAGGCAGACGTAAAGGTCCAGCATTTGCCGTAATGCCACGTTGAGTGAACGGATGCCGCCGCCGATCGGCGTCGTCAGCGGTCCCTTGATCGAAACCAGGTATTCTCTGGCCGCTTCGACGGAGGCATCGGGCAGCCACGAGTCGAACTGGTCATAGGCTTTCTGACCCGCATAAATTTCAAGCCAGTGGATTTTTTTCTGGTCGCCATAGGCGGCTGCAACCGCAGCGTCGAGCACCCGCACCGTAGACCGCCAGATATCGGGGCCGGTACCGTCACCTTCAATGAACGGGATGATGGGTTGATCGGGTACCTGCAGGTTACCGTTGGCAACCGTGATCTTCTCGCCACCGGCGGGCGGTGTAATTCGGGGGTCTGACATTGTCGGTTTTCTCCTTGGGGTATTCGGGACGGCACTTCTAATAGTGCTGCGGTGCCGTTTGTGGCACGGGGGGCCGCGCCTGAAGGCGGGGTATTATAGGGAAAAAGGGGCCAGACCCCAATGCCTCAGATCAGCATGGATTCGGGCGCGTTTTCTACAGTGTCTGGTAGGAGATTTCGAGAAACAATTCCCGGCCCCGGGCCGGCAGATAGCGGTAGCTGCCGAATGCAAAATCCGCCCGGTCGGCATAGTCATCATCGGCGACATTATTCAGGCGGATTGCTGCAGCCCAGCGATCCGCGATTCTCCATACACCACGCAGATTAAGGATGTCATGGCCGTCATATTTCGCAGTGTTGGCGGCATTGAGTTGATAGGAGCCCATATGGACCCATTCCAGTTCGAGCAGGCCCAGTGAATTATCGTAGCCGGCATGCAGACTGCCCATCGTGCGTGGCGCCGTATCGACATCGTTGCCTTTGCGGATCATCTCGCCCCGCGCGACATCACGATTGAAATTATATTCATGTCGGGCGTAGGTCGCCGCCAACCCGGCGTAGAGGCCTGATTCCAGGTTCAGGTCCGCCTGGACCTCGATGCCGTAGTGTCGGGTTTTTCCATCGCTGAGATTAAATCCGTCCGCGTCACGGAAAACGCTGTTGCGCTTTAACATGCCGAATCCTGCCGCTTCCAGGTAAAGAATCGAACCGGACCAGTGCACACCCAGTTCAAGGCTGTCCAGGGTTTCCGTATCGAGGTCTGCGACGGTCTGTCCGGATTGCAGCCGGTACAATTCAGTGGCCTGCGGGGCGGCGAATCCCCGGCTCAAGGTGAGATATCCGGTTGTTGACGGATTAAAGCGGTAGTTGAGTCCGATATTGGGCGCCAGGTTGAGGAAATCATCCGTGCGGTCTGCGGGTCGGCTGAACAGACACGGCTGGGCACAAGGCGCGCCATTGTCGGTGGTATTGCCATCGAGCATCCGGTTGTCATAGTCATACAGCAGATATTCGAGGCGCAGACCCGCCACAGCCGTCCAGGCATCGCCAAATGAATGTTCCAGCTGCGCGAAAGGCGCGGCCATCATCGAGAAAACATCGTAATCGTAGTGAAGTCCCTGCGGACGGGTCGGGCTGCCGATGTCTGTTTGTTGAAATTCCTTGAGGTATCCGTCGGCGACTTCCAGATCCAGACCGACCGTATAAACGCTGTTCTCTCCCCAGGCCTGCTCGAGGCTCGCCATGATGCCGCCGCTGATCTGACCGTTTTCCTCCAGCGGTTTTCCGGGCAGAAAATGCTGCAGAAATTCCATGTCGGAATTACGCGCATAAAAGCGCACATCGCTGCCCGCCCATGCGTGATCCGCATCCGGCATCCACCGTGCGTAAAACCTCTGGCTGTCTGCATTCCGGAACGCATCCGGATCCGGATTGGTCTTTCGCAGGTCGGCATCCTTGTACGCGTCCTTACCGCGAATAAAACCGGCGGTGTCCTGATTCAGGCTCGTGTAATCGAATCCAAAACGCCAGGTGCTGTCTGCAGCGTCCTGGTCGAGCCGAAAAAAAACTTTTTGCTGGTCGTAGCCGGAGCTGTCACGCCAGCCGCTGTAATCATCGGCCAGGACGCCCACTGCGATTTTTTCGTCGCTTAATCCTCCCTTTGCGCGCCAGAAATTATCAGGTCCGGTTTCCAGGCTTCCATTCCATGCGAATTTGCCGCCCGGCTCGGGCATCAACACATTAATAGTGCCGTGTAATCCGTTGGATCCATACAGGGCATTGGAGGGGCCACGCAGTATTTCCACTGTGTTGGCCAGTTCGCTGGGGATTTCAAACAACTCATTGACATTGCAAAAGCCGGTTGGACGGATCGGGATGCTGTCCTCAAGAAAAAGAAATGCCCCGCAGGCGCCGGGACCGGTCAGCACCGGTGAGCGAATCGCCGTCAGATTTTCTTGTCCGCTGCCCCGGCTGAGCCATGTGCCCGTGGCGCGGACGCCCAGCTCATAAATGTGCTGCGCATTGGTGATGCGAATGGGTTCGGAGGTAATTTTTGCAGTATTGCCAATCAGATCCAGGGCGGTTCTTGAAGACCTGTTCGTGGTGACGAAAAGTTCCTCCGTCGCCTGCCCGGACTCCGATCCGAACGCCGGAAGTTGAGCAATGGCTATCGCGACGGCACAAAGTATTCTCAGGTATGCGGCCACTGAGGGCGTTCAGGAAATTATATTCTGGTTTTCGACAGCTGCAGCGACCCGCTCGAATATCAGGCGGGGTTCATCGCCGATACGCGAAAAACGATGCCGCTGGCTCATTTCGTCCAGGGCTTTGTCGCGGACTTTTTCTGTGGCAAACCAGTGGGACGTTTCCCAGTCAGTCCCGACCAGGGTCGCGAACGGGTCATTGCTGGCCAGGCGCACCCGAATGCCGAACGGTTTTGTCTGCTCTGCAAGGGATTCGGAGATATTGTGTGGGTGGCAAATGCTCATTTTTCAGTATTCATCCATGGGGTTTGGCAGTACGCGCCGGGGTTTGTATAGATGGTGATGATAGGGAAAACCTTGCGAGGATTGCAATACGCCATATTGAGCTCAACAGGTGGCACTGCGACACAAATTTCGTGACAATAATCGGTCATCATTCGATTTGGGGCTACGGCGTGCGCCGGTCATGGTATGACTGCAGTACAAAGAAACACAAAATACTTCGTGGTAGGCGGTCCGGTGCAGCCGGATCGCCCGTGCTATATCGTTCGGGATGCGGACGCCGTGCTGTATACGCGCCTGTCAGAAGGCGACTATTGTAAGGTTCTGGCGCCTCATCACACGGGAAAAACCAGCTTGATAGCGCATACGGCCGTCCGGTTACGTCTGGACGGTTTCCATGTCGCGATCATTGATCTGGCGCAAATCAGCCAGCGGGATATGTCCGACGACCCCGGCCGCTGGTATTACAGTATTGCTTATCGCATTGTCCGCGAATTGCGTATTCGTTCCGATATGCAGACATGGTGGCAGGAACGCAGCGCGCTCACGAATATGCAGCGTCTGCGTGAATTCTTTCTTGAGGTCGTGCTTGCCGATGCGAACGATCGCTTTGTGATATTTATCGATCACATTGAAGAAGCCATTGGCCGGTCGATGGCCCGCGAATTATTTGGAGCGATTCGCGCATGTTATGACGGTCGTGCGATTGAACCAGAGTACCAGAGGTTAACTTTTGCGTTGCTCGGCTCTGCAACTGTGGGTCAGCTCGGACTGCATCACTCTGCATCACCGTTTGCTATCAGCACAGCAATTAACCTGTCGGACTGCGACAGGGAAGAGATGCGGCAACTTGCGGCAGGGCTGCCCTACGAAGCGGCGGCTATAGATCGTATATCGGATAGAGTCTGGTACTGGACTGCGGGTCATCCCTATCTCAGCCAGAAAGTTTTTCGTGCACTGCTGCGCCGTGCAGGCAAAGCGCCGTCCGATGATGATGTCGATGACATCATCAGTGCACTTTTCATGGGTAAAAATGCACCGCGCGAAGAAGCTCATCTTTCTGGCCTGGCCGAAAAGTTACTCCGCGAGTCGTCTGCCAAAGTGGGTCGTCTGAGTCTCTACGGGCGCTTGTGCAAGGGTGGAGAAGTCACATCGGACCGGACGTCCGAGGCGCATCGGGATTTGCTGCGATCAGGCATCGTGGTAGCAGACAGCAGCGGCAATCTTGTGATCCGCAATCGGGTCTATGCCGGCGTATTCACCGCTCAGTGGGTTAATCACAATTTGCCGTTCGGGTGGAAAGGATCAGCGATTGCGGTCATGGTCGTTTTGTTTCTTCTGGGCGTACCGGTCTGGTATACGGAATATTTGCCGAAACCGTATCTTCGACTTCTCAATGTGCCCGATCAGGAATTTGTAACGGCTCAGGAGGCTTATCGCCGACTCAGTATCTTGCCTGGATTTGGCGCGACTGCCGATCAGCTGTTTTCCGATTATCTCGCGCGACAGAGCCGGGATGCGACCCGGCTGCCGGAAGTGGAGAGATACAGTCAAAGACTGGCGGAAATTCCGGATAAAGAGTTATTTGGTCGGGAACTGATCGCAGAATTCTGGGATCGGCGTGCGCAGCGGGCCCTCAATCGCGGTGATCGCGATACAGCTCTTCTTTTTTCAA